>RCNH01000392.1_pt1 | contig 18704 bp, 11 predicted proteins | sample 2041161 | NCBI WGS metagenome assembly RCNH01 (sample SAMN09708215, study PRJNA481090) | Feces metagenome, whole genome shotgun sequencing project. | biome: feces | host: Leptonychotes weddellii | place: Antarctica: Sion Island | collected 2010-03-01 | reverse complement strand
GAGATAGTAGCAACTACAAAGATAAAGATTAAGAAGAGTACAACATTACTAGATCCAATGTTCAACCTATGAGTATTGTGTATTCAGTTACGCTTAAGTCTGCTGTTAAAGATTTATTAGCAAATGCTAATGATTTGGAGTTCTCTCAGTATGTGGCAGATAATATTAACCTGGAAAACGGACAGGTATATTTCTACTCCAACGCATTTACTCCTAATGCAGCTGAAGGTAAGACAACTGTGGAGTTTACTCCTGCTCCAGGTAATCCTTCATATTACATTACTGAGGATACCGTTTTGTATGAAGATGCTCAGTGTACAATTCCTGCAACAGACTCTGTTAAAAGTGGTCAGACTTATTACTATAAGCTGAAGCATTATGATGTTGCTCCTGGTGCTATAACGGAAGGCAATTTAATTAAAGGAACTGCCGTAGAGGACGTTTCTTTTGTTTCTGTTACGCCAAAAGATATGGCTTCGCATCAGAAGGCTAATAACATTGGTATAAATGCGGAAGATAATACGCTGTTTTTTAAGGCTGGTACTTTACGTTTTGCTCACATAAATGACTTTAACAAGGATAAGGCTAACAATATTACAGGTACTGCAACTCAGGCTATGGACTGCGAATGGAATAATGTTGCTGGTGCTGATGATAAGGTTATTGCGGCTCTCGGTAATAATGGTCGCTTGGGTATTAAAATGTCGAGTTCTTTGACTGTTTCTAAGGCGGTTGCGACTAATCAAAATGTTGCTGCCCCGGATATTGACTTTACATTTAAGACTACGTTTACGAATTCCTTAAATAAGCCTCTTGCGGGGGATATTGCATATCAGGTTACCAACACTGAAACTAATGCAGTGGTTTCTACAGGTACAGTAACCCTAGACACTCAAGGCAAGGCATCTGTTGCATGCAAGGCAAACGAGCAGATTACCTTTACTGGCTTAACTGTTGGTACTAAGTATAAGGTTGAAGAGGCTGCTCAGGCAGGTTTTGTTCCTGCAGTTAATGGCGTAGCTGGCGCAATTGCTACGGGTGAAGTAAGCTCTACGGGTGCTACCGTAGCATTTACTAATACCTTTAAGCATAAAGTTGTTTTGGGCGCAGAACTTGTTGGTAGTAAGACAATCAGCGGCCGTGATTGGAAGGCTACAGACGAATTTACTTTTGTTGTAACTCCTGACACTGCTACTGCTCAGGCAATTTCTAATGGCGATATCGTTCCTTCTGGAGTGTTGAGTAAGACAGTAGCGTCTATTGATGCTCTTAGTGGTGACAAGGTAATGTTCACGCTTGATGACATTGCGATAAATAAGCCAGGTGTCTATTCCTTTGCTATTACTGAAAAGGATGGCGGTATGACTAACGCAGGCTTAAACTACGATGATTCAACTTATATATTAACCATTACTGCTTCTGCGTCTGCTGAAGCTGGAGAATGGGATATAAGTAAACAGATTCAAAAAGTAACTCCTGCTGGTGCCACAAATGTAACAGCATTCGATTTTGTTAACGAATATTCTCCTAATGATGCAGCAGTTAGTATTGACTTAGCCAAGACAATCGAGGGTCGTCAGTGGAATGAAACTGACGAGTTTGCCTTTACCTTAAAGCCTAGCAGTGTTAATGCGGACGCACCAATGCCTACAGACACTGTTGAGGGTGTAAAGACGGTCGTTGCTAATAACGCTGATGCGGTTTCGTTTGGCGATATTACCTTTACTAAGGCTGATTTAAACGGTTTAATGGCTCGTGACTTTAAGTATGTTGTTTCTGAAGTTATTCCTGAGCCTGTACCTGCCTACATGGCATATGCTTCAGACCAGGAGATTACGGTAACTGTTACCGATCTTGGTGATGGTACGCTTACGGCTACCGTGAATCCTGCAACTATTGCTATGAAAAACACTTACAACGCAACGACCACCGTTGGACAAACTGGTGGTTTGGGTATTATTAAAAAGGTTGAGGGTCATAATTTTGTTCCTAATAAATTTAACTTCAAGGTAGAAACAACCGATCCCGTGTCTGCTGCTAAGGCTCAGGAGCTCTATCCACGCGAGTGGACTGAGACAGGCATGGTTGTAACTGCTAGCGTTGCTGATGAAAACGGTGATGCAGCTGTAATCCCACTATTTAACGACCTTGCGTTTACTTCTGCAGATGTTAAGGCTGGAACTGTATACACCTATACCATTTCTGAAGTAAAACCTGATGGTTATACCGGTGAAGCATATGAGGGTTATACTTATGACTCAGCTGTTCATACGGTTTCCTTTAGGGCTGTCGCAGATGATGGCCAGGGTAATCTTACTATCGAGATTACCCTTGATAATGATACATATCAGGCAACTAACATCGAAGGTCAGCGTGTTGCTGTTCCAATATTCTTTACTAATACGTATGAGGCTTCTGGAACTATTAATATTGATGTTGATAAATCTTTGACGGGCAGAGCAATGGATGAAGGTGAATTTACGTTTAACCTTAAGCTCTCTAGTCCAGATGTGAGTGCTCCAGATGTTGTCTTAGCAACAGCTAAAAACGCTGCATCTGCAGCCGGTGAGCCGGCCCGTATTCTCTTTGATTCAATTACCATTACTAAGTCTGAGCTCGATGACTATATAGCTAAAGGCTATGCATCTGTTGATGCTGCTGGTGAGCATATGACATTGTATGTTGATATCGAAGAGGGCGTAGAAACCCTTCCTGCTGGTGTTGTTGCAACGTTATCTTCTATCAAGTTCAATGTATCTATCACCGACAATGGTGATGGTACTTTGACGTGTACACCTAACTATCCTGATGGTATGACATTAGCTAATGCCTATAATACTGATACGGCTAGTATTAACCTTAACGGCCAGAAGGTTGTACGTTACCCTGATGGTTTTAACCTGGAACTTAATCAGGCCAATATCATGAATGCTTTCGACTTTACACTAAAGGCTGTAACCCAAGGTGCTCCAATGCCTGCAACTAATGAACAGGGTGTGTCTGTAGTCAAGATGGACCGTTTTGGTAATGTGGACTTTGGCGCTATTTCTTTCACTTACGAAGACCTCAAGGATGTCGATGTAGTAGATGGTAAGCGTATCAAGACATTTACTTATGAGGTTACTGAGAGTGGATCCTATCCAGGCGTTACCAATAACGCTGATAATCCTACCGTAAGGTTTGATATCGTTGTAACCGCTATTGAGGGCGAAAATGGTACTATCACTGCAGTATGTAGGCAGGCTCCTGTACTATTTAAATTTGTAAATTTGTATGAGATTACAAATCCAGTAACTTCTACATTGAGCTTTGATAAAGTCTTAAATGGTCGCGAAATCGTAGAGGGCGAGTTTACCTTTAACTTGGTAGACCCGCATGTTGATTCAATTAATAACGTAATTGCTACGGGTGAGGTGGATGCTTCTGGTCATGTAGAGCTGAGTAATCCGATTACGTTTACGAAACCTGGCACATATAAGTATATTCTTGCAGAGAACAAGAAGAATCCGCTTGCTGGTGTAACGTATGACACTATTGTGTATGATGCAGTTGCGGTTGTAACGGATAACCTTGAGAGTGGTTTGGACATTGCGTGGACCCTGAGTGCTCCTGGTCTTGAGTCGCAGAATCTTACGCTAAAGTCTGTTAAGTCTGATGGTACAAAGGTATTTGGTCCAGAAGGCGCACTCTTTAGCAACTCCTATGCTTCAACTGGCGATACCAGTGCAATTGGTGGTTTTAAGCAACTGAATGGACGTGATTGGAAGAGTGATGAAACATTTACGTTTGATTTAGCACCATACGGTGATGAGACTATCGCAGATGTAAGCAATGGCACGGTCGTTATGCCTACTTCTTCAGTAACGATTACTGGAAATGATGTGACTGGTGTTAAACTCAATGGTGGTGTGTATGGCTTTAGCTTTGGAAAGCTTACTGTGAACAAACCAGGAACGTACACGTTTTTATTGTCTGAAGCTTCAGATGGCACAGCTACTGATGTTGTCATGGACACTTCTCAGTATGTTGTAACGGTCGTTGCAACCGAGAACCAACCATATAATGGCAAGCTAAAGCTTGCTGTTCAGTACGCCAAGTTGGCAGAAGATGGCTCATCTGTAGCTTCTGATTCTGCGAAGTTTGTGAACAAATTTGTTTCTGCTCCTATTGATGCAACGCTTATGTTGAACAAGACGTTTGAGGGCCGTGCATGGAATGAGAATGATGTCTTTACCTTTATGCTGACTTCTCTTGATGGCGCTCCTGTCCCAGCTAATAGTGTGGTTTCTGTAGGTGCTCCCGAAACTGGCAAAACTGTAAACTTCACTATGGGTCCAATTCGTTTTACCGAAGCCTTGCTTAAAGGTCAGGACTCCAAGACCTTTAATTATCTCTTAAAAGAGATTGATGGCCAGGCAGGTGGTGTTGAATACGATGAAACGTATCGTAATGTAGCTATTACTGTTACGCGTGATAGCTCTACTGGTTTGCTTTCTCATTCAGTATCAGTGACAGGTGGTAATGGCGTTAACTTTGTAAATAACTATAAGGCTAATACTGGTTATGCGGGCATTGAAATTGTTAAGACGCTTACGGGTCACTCTATGGATGCTGGCCAGTTTAAGTTCGTTGTAGCTCCTGCTGATGCCAATGCAATCGCCAAGTCTAACGGCGAACCTATGGTTGCATTAATTCCGCGAGCTGCAGACGGACATGCTACTGTTAAGGTTATGGATTCCTTAAAGTTTGACCAGAACGATGCAGGTAAAACTTTTACGTACACAATTACCGAAGACACAAGTAATCCATTGCCTGGTTACACCTATGACGATACATCATATGAGGTTGCAATTACTGTCAATGATTCCAGCGACGGTACTTTGACAACTTCAACAACGGTAAATGGCGCTCCTGTCGAAGGTACACCAAAGGTTGAATTTAACAATAGTTACTTGGCTACAACCCCCTCTGGTCCAATGGATATGAGGGCTGATATTCAGGTAACCAAGACGTTGCGTAACCATAAACTGGCCGCTGGCGATTTTACGTTCAATTTGTTGGACGCTAACGGTAATGTAGTCCAAGGTGGCGTTACTAATGACGATAACGGTGTAGTTGACTTTGCACCTATTAGCTACAGTAGTGATGAAATTGCGGTAGATCCTCTCGCTACTAAAGTTGCCGAGGGTGTCTATGAATATACCTATACGGTTGAGGAAAATATAAATAGCTTAGCTAACGGCATTACCCCAACCCATGCAAGTGAGATTGTTAAGGTAAAGGTTACTGACCTGAACAACGGTACCTTGAAGACTGATGTCGTGTATGCAGGCGAAGGCTCTTCTGTGAATCTCATTAATACATATAAAACCTCCGATACTTCCTTAGTATTGAGCGGTATTAAGACGTTGAATCTTGAGGATCCGTTTTTGGGTATGACTTTAGATAAGATGGCAGGTAAATTTACCTTTACACTGACTCCAAAAGACAATGCTCCAATGCCTGCTGGTGTTTCTGCTGTTGCGGTGAATGACGCTATTGGCAGTTTTAGTTTTGGTGAATTTGAATTTACCTTTGACGACTTACAGGGCCAAAAGACCAAGCAATATGTCTATGAGGTAGTCGAGTCCGTAACTTCTGGTGTTGATGCAAGTGGATTTAGTATCGATTCAACTGTTCATCCTATTACGGTTACATTGACCGATTTGGGTGACGGTACCATGAAGGCTGAAGCTTCTATGGATGGTTCTGCTAACGTGACGTTTACAAACAAGTACAGCGTCGCGCCTAAGTCATCTTCACCAACCACTGATGGCGGAATTGTTGTTACGAAGCGCCTTGAAAATCGCGAGCTTAAGGCTGATGAGTTTAGCTTTGAATTGAAGGATGCTAATGGCATTGTTTTGCAGACTAAGAAAAATTCTGTTGATGGCTTAGTAGAATTTGATCCAATTACCTTTAAGGCTCCTGGTGAGTATGTCTTTACAGTAAATGAAAAGGCCATAGGCGATAAGCACATTGCTTACGACTCTAGTTCGTACACGTTTGTTGCTAAGGTTTTCGACAATGATGACGGTACACTAGGCGTTGAGTGGTTGGTCGAAAATTCTGAGAGTATGAGTATAGATTTTGTGAATGTTTACACTCCAGAAAAGGTAACGATTGATCCTAAGGTTCATGAGAATATGACCTTTACTAAGGAAGTTGTTGGTCGCGATTGGCTCGACAATGAGACGTTTACTTTTACGCTTTACGATACTAATGCTTCTAAGTCTTTAGTTAATGATTCTGCTTATGGTAGGATAATTGAACAAGTTGAGGTCTTGAAGCCAGAAAAGGGCAACAAGGCAGAATTCGAATTTAGTCCTTTGTATTTTGGTTTAGCTGATTTAACTAAAACTGCTACCGAAGACGTAGAGTCTGTATTTACGTATGTAGTTGCAGAGTCTGTTGGCACTGCTGGCGGAATGAGCTATGACCTTGAACCACGTTACGTGACAATTAAGGTTTCTTATGACTATGCTACAGGTGTTATGAAGGCTGAGCTGCTTGACATTACAAGTGAGAATGGTAATGACGAGAACTTTGTTAACTCTTATACGGCAGCAAAGACTGCTTCTTCTCCAACTGGTGAAGGTAATCTTGTAATCAATAAGACGTTGAATGGCCGCGACTTAAGGGATGGTGAATTTAGCTTTACCTTAAAAAATAATCTTGGTCAAGAAGTCGAAACCGTTACCAATGCTGCTAATGGTGAAATTAAGTTCGGCGAATTGCTTTTTAATGAGGCGGGTACGTATACTTATACCGTAGTTGAAAACGCCAAGAAGGATGTAACCTCCGTAACGTTTGATAAGACAGCTTACAAGGTGCAGGCTGTTGTTGTAGATAATCTCGATGGGACTTTAAAGGTGACCTGGAACAATGTAGATGGTGCTAAGGATATTACATTTGTAAATACTTATGAGGTACCTAAGCCAGAGCCTACATTGCCTAAGACTAATGATTCTTCATTAGGTGGAATTGTTGCAGGTCTTGCATTAGTTAGCGCCTGTATTATGATGGTTTTAGTACGTCGCCTTAATGGTGACAAGAACTAACATCTAGTTTTTAGATATTTTGATGCGGTGGGCCTTGCGTCCACCGCTTTTTATTTATAAGGACATACGCAAAAGGCGGCTTAACTAAAAGCCGCCAAGCTGAGCATATATATGGAACGGTTGAGTAGTGTCTAATCAAACTGACTAATGAAGTTCTCTACAGCAGTGATGCACTCTTCTTTGTGAGTGGTGTTAGCAATGTGAGCTGCACCTTGGATAAGCTTCCACTTGCAATTAGGAATAAGGTCGACACCTTCTTTAATTGTAAGTGGCGTGCCCTCATCGTCTGTGCCAGATAATGCCATGCAAGGAACCTTGATATTGCCTATTTGATCACGAATATCCCAGTCCTTCATTTTGCCAGTAACAACAAACTCGCTGGCACCCTGCATAACCATGAAACATTCGCCTACATTATTAAAAGAATCCTTGATATAGTCAGGGTAATCTTTTTCGTATAAGCCTACAACGTGACGCTTGTAATACTCATCACTAGCACGATGGACTTCTGGTGTGTCATAGTTACCTGTGCGTTCGGCTTCAGCAAGAACATCCTGCATATCCTGCGGAAGGTAAGTCAATAAGCGATTAGCTTCACTGACCCATGTGGCAATTCGTACAGGGGATGAGTTAATAACAAAAGAATTTACACCAGAATCATCTTTCATCATGCAGAGCATACCGAGCATGCCGCCCCAGGAATTACCAAATAGGTGAATATCATCAAGGCCTAAAGCCTTACGGACAGTGTAAAATTCATCAACCCATAAGTCGTAATTGTAAAAATCGTCATCCTGATGAGGAATCATGGATTTGCCGCATCCAATCTGGTCATAGAAAACAACTTGTCGACCAAATCTATCAGCGATATCTGCGTAAGGAAGCAGATAATTGTGGCAGTCACCAGGGCCGCCATGTAAAATCAACAATGTTTTCTTGCCAGGTTGGTTCTCTCCTACAATTTTGCAGTAGGTTTTAAAACCACGGAAATCTACGTACTCTTCGCGAATCTTAGCCATAAGACCTCTTTTCATCGTGCTGTTTCAGCGACTCCGCTTAATAGGGACATATTGTAAGTCCTGTTAAACATTGTACTGCTCGATAATTGTATGAGGGAGGTATGTGTAAGCTATGGCTTATTATTTCGCTTGACGGGATGAAACAACTATATTATGAAATAAATAATCGTGAATAAAACGTCTTAACATAACTTTAATGCGAGTGTAATTCTATTAATATGGCTCTTATCAAGATAGCGTTATACCTCTTTATAATCTAGGAACAATTATTACTAGAGTGAGAGGGGTGCGATATGTGGCAGCGTTTTATATTGTCTGATTTTCGTATCATTACTCACTATATAGGTAAACTTCTGCTGTTTTTGACTGCTGTTGAATTGGTTCCATTTGCTGTTGGCTTATTTTTGCAAGAATGGAATGCTGTGGCGCGCTATAGCATTGGTATCGGTACTTCGCTTTCAGTTGGTGCACTTTTATGTATGGTTATGCCAAGTCCGGGTAAGCTATCAAGCAAGAATGCGCTAGCTATTACGGGGCTTGCTTGGATTGTGCTCACATTATTTTCTGCGTTACCGCTTAGTCTGTCTGGACATTTTGATTCATATCTAGATGCTGTGTTTGAAGCTATGAGCGCATGGACAACTACGGGTGCTTCTCTTGCTAATGATTTGGATCACTTGGCCACCGCTGATAACATGTGGCGTATTTTTATGCAATGTATGGGTGGTCTTGGCGTTGTTGTGATTGCTCTTTCTCTGGGTATGTTTGGTAAATCGGTGGATTCTTCGCTTTATTCATCCGAAGGACGCAGTGAGCATGTAGTGCCGAATATATTAACGACATCACGATTCATCGTAAAATTTGCACTTATGGTCAATTTGGTGTTTGGTGGTGTGCTGGTGGTGCTGTGTATGCTAATTGGTATGGACCCAATTCGAGCATTCTTCAATGGAATATGGCTGTCTATGGCTTCGTTTGCAACTGGCGGTATGACCTCTATGAGTCCTGGTATGGTGTATTACCATTCAGGTTTAATTGAGGCTGTGGTTATGGTGGTCATAATGTTTGGTGCGATTAATTTCACATTACACAGTGAAGTTTGGCGTGGACGTATTGAACACTTTTTCAAGGATATCGAAATCCGTACGCTTGCTATATGGCTTAGTGTTGTCGTGTTTGTGTTTGTTGTTAACCTATGCGCTGCTAATGTGTACGATGATTTGTCTGTGATACTGCGCAGAGGTGTGTTTACGGTTGTTTCTGCGTTCTCTTCGACAGGATTTCAAACAATCAGCACCAACCAACTCGCAACTGTAATCCCGAGTGGCGGATTGTTGATTCTAGCATTCTGCATGGCAGTAGGTGGATCATCAGGAAGTACTGCTGGTGGCATTAAAGCGTTTAGGATTGGAATCATGTTTAAGGAGCTAGCGGCGTACCTTAAAGATGTCTTGGCCCCAGACTCCGCACGACAAATGGTTATGTATTATCACGTAGGGCGTCGACCATTACAAGCATCGATTGTGCGTGCCAATATGGCTGTTGTAATTTTGTACGGCGTGGTGCTTTTGACTGCTGTTGTCATCACGGTAGCATACGGCTACGGAGCGTCTTTATCGATTTTTGAATGTGTATCCATGACGTCTAATATTGGTATGAGCGCTGGTGTTGTTACGCCAGGAATGCCAGATGCTTTGAAGGTTGTCTACATTGTATGTATGTGGACGGGGCGTCTTGAGTTTGTTGCAATCTTTGCCTTGCTCATCGCATTAATTTCATCTGTAAAACCAAGGCGTTTTGAATGGGGGAAACGTACAAAGATGGCCCAAAAGCTAAAGCAAGGTCGTTTATAGTTTGCATCATAAAAGAATCAATGCAGATTTTTTTGAGTGTCATTCACGCATAATAGGGATAAACTAATAATTCATTGTTGACAGTGACGTTACGTAATGACGTACTCTGCTACTGTTGTGAAGTGGCATAACGGTGGAGGTGGATTATATGCCCGAAATAGAGTATCTGACTGTGGGTCAGTTTGCTCGAAAAGTAGGTGTTACCGTTCGTACTATTCAGTACTACGATCAGCAAAACCTACTCGAACCTTCCGCAAAGGGTTCTCATAATCAACGACTCTATACTTCGGCAGACGCTGAAACGCTCTATAAGATTTTGACTCTAAAATATTTAGGCTTGTCTTTATCTGAAATAAAAGAGCATGTTGATGAGTTTGATAATCCGGAGGCATTTAAAGTTCTGGTTGGCAAAACCATGGCACAGTTTCAAAAAGAATTTCAAGAGACTTTTAAGAGGCTTTCAACACTGAACTCGTTATTTATTGAGGCAAAAGATAGACTTGATAGGTCTCAAGAGGTATCTGAGAATCCTGAAAAAGATTCTATATGCTGGCAGCGTTATATCGATATTATCGAAGAGGGGCAAAAGGATAAGCAGTTCTTTTGGCATGATATGGCGCAAAGCAAACCAGGCGATAGCTCTCATAGTGATTTGCAGGCTCAAAAACGTGCAGATGAAATTGCTTTATGGCATGAACTTATTGCAGATACTATTTTTGCTCTTGGTTCACACATGAAAGCAGAAGACGAACGTGCAGCAGTAATTGCTCAACGTTATAGCAAGCTTGGAGGAAGCGATTCGTTGAGCCAAGGTTTTTTGTTGATGGAAAACATTGTTCCTGAAATTGCTGGTGAAACCGATGGTTCATTTGATGCGTTGAGACTTGCTGTGACGGATTTCTTAAAGCGTGCAGAAGAGTTTCATATAAAGCATAACGTATAAATAGGGATTACATACCTGTAAGTAAAAAGCTACCTAAGTGGGGCTTAGGTTTTTGCATGCATAATAGGGTATGCAATATAAATTGGGGGGAAAGATGATTGTTTCTTGGATGACGACAAATGAGTGCAATCTTAAATGTGAGCATTGTTATCAAGATGCCGAATACAGCACTGATAAAGAGCTTACTACACAAGAAGGGATGAAGCTTATTGATGAGATTGCTCGCGCTGGATTTAAGATCATGATTTTTAGTGGTGGCGAGCCTTTAATGCGCCCTGACATCTTTGACTTGGTAAAGCATGCAAAGGAAAAAGGATTGCGTCCGGTATTTGGTAGTAACGGCACCTTGATTACAGAAGAAATAGCCCAAAAGCTTAAAGATGCTGGTGCATGTTCTATGGGCATTAGTGTAGATAGTTTAATTGCTGAAAAGCATGACAAGTTTAGAGGGCTTAAGCATGCGCATGAGCTTACTATGCAGGGCATCGAAAACTGCAAAAAAGTTGGTCTTTCTTTCCAGCTACATACAACTGTCGTTGATTGGAACAGAGATGAAATAACGCATATTACGGATTTTGCGCAGCAGATCGGTGCAGATGCGCACTATATCTTTTTCTTAATCCCTGTAGGGAGGGGCAAACTTATTGAAAAAACAGCCCTTGAGGTTAAAGAAAACGAAGAACTTTTACGAGCTATTATGCACAAACAGCAGGAAGTTTCTATTGATGTGAAACCTACGTGTGCTCCGCAGTTTACGCGTGTTGCTAAGCAGTTAGGCATTGATACACGTTTTGATCGAGGTTGTTTGGCTGGATTGACTTATTGCGTTATTGGCTCTGAAGGTTTGGTTCGTCCATGTGCATACATGGAAGAAGTTGCTGGGGATGTGCGTCAACAGCCGTTTGATGAGATTTGGCATACAAGTCCAGTCTTTAACGTATTGCGTACGCTTAATTATTCAGGTGAATGCGGAACATGCGATTATAAGGATGGGTGCGGTGGATGTCGTGCTCGAGCAGCCTACTATCATGAGGGTGATATCATGGCTCAGGATGATTACTGTGCTCATGGCTTGAAGCTAGAAATTGATTAATAATCTTGTTTGAAAGGAATAATAATGATTGCCCATAAGCAGGGAAAAGCTATTTGTGGAGCTATTCTTGTTGCCTGTATTTTGGTATTAGGTGGATGTGCGACGTCTGAACAACCAGATAAAACTACTATTTCTAATGAAGTTATCGAGCAAGCACAGGCACAACATACGGTTACTTTTACTGATGATTTAGGCAAAGAAGTGACAGTTACAAATCCTGAGCGTGTTGTAGCATGTATGGGCAGTTTTGCTGATATGTGGCGCCTGGCAGGCGGTCTTTTGGTTGGCGCATCAAGTGACTCATTTGCTGACTACGATATTGATGGTAAAACCACAGCTTCAGTTGGGGATTTTTCGAGTCCTGACATGGAGTCTATTATTGCGTGTGACCCAGACTTTGTGATAATGACGTGTGCTGCTGGTGGTCGTGGTGGCACTAATGCTCAAATCGATATGCGCGAAACTTTGGAAGCTTCTGGCATCACTACTGCTTATTTCGATGTGAAGACGTTTGATGATTATATGCGCGTCTTTAATATTCTATGTGATATAACTCAACGTGATGATTTGCGCGAAAAAAATGGCACGCAGGTAGCAGAAAAGATTAATGCGGTTATTACTGAGAATAAGATTCCAGAAGACAAATCTGTAACCGCAGTTGTTCTGACTACGTATTCTCAAGGCATTCGTGTTCAGAATTCTCAAACAATGACTGGCACCATGCTTGCGGATTTAGGTGTTCATAATATTGCTGACGATAATCCCAGCATATTGAAAGATTTTAGTATCGAGTCTCTTATCGAGCTTGACCCCGACATGATTTACGTGATTGCTATGGGAAATGATGCAAAAGCAAGCAAGGTGAATTTAGAGGCTGTGACCGTAGACAACCCTGCATGGTCAACATTGCGCGCTGTAAAGACCGGGCGCGCTGTAATGTTGGATCCAGTGTATTTTATGCATAAGCCAAATGAAAATTGGGCGACATCGTACTCAATTCTGGCCATGTCATTGAGGGGCCTATAAGAAATATGGCTGAAAGGGTTAATAACCCGCATACAGTGGTAGCGCCAGCAGTACTTTTTATTGTTTTGGCATGTGCGCTTGTTGTCTCATGTGTTATTGGGTCTACTATGGGCTCAAGCACTGTAGGTGTGCACGATGTTATTGCGTTATGTAGTGGTTCTTCTTTAAGTGAAGGTGCTAGAAACATTCTGGTCAACGTGAGGATTCCTCGCGTATGCGCGGCACTATTGGCTGGTTGTGCGCTTGCTTGTTCGGGAGCGGTTATTCAGGCGGTATTGAGAAATCCTTTAGCGAGTCCTAATGTTTTGGGTATTAACTCTGGTGCCGGCTTTTTTGTCTTGCTGGCATCAGCATTGTTTCCTGCGGCCTTTGCATTGATTCCTGTTGCTGCATTTTGCGGTGCACTTGTAGCAGCTTGTGGCATATTTATCATTTCCATAAAAGCCAAAGGGTCACAATTGTCGGTTATTCTTGCTGGTATGGCTACAACTACCATTTTTGGTGCCGGAATGAATATTATTTTAATTGTGAATCCTGATGCGTATGTGGGGTCTTCAACATTTCTTGTAGGAGGGCTTGCTGGAGTATCGTTTGAAGATCTGATATGGCCACTTGTGTATGTAATTGGTGGGTTGATAGCATCGGTATGTATGGCTCAACGCTTAAACATCTTGGCTTTAGGCGATGAAAATGCACACGCGCTCGGTATGAGCGTTTTGCGTATACGTATAACCTCACTTGGTATTGCTGCGATCTTGGCTGGCTCTGCTGTAAGTTTTGCTGGATTGCTTGGATTTGTGGGTTTGATTATTCCGCATATCGTTCGTGGAATTGTTGGACACGACAATAGAATCGTACTGCCTGGGTCTATGATGCTTGGGTCGGTGTTTGTAATTTTATGCGATGTTCTTTCGCGTACTATGTTTGCGCCGTATGAAATACCCGTTGGTATTACTATGGCGTGCATAGGTGGTCCTTTTTTCATATACCTCATTATCAAACAGAGAGGACACAACCTTGGATAAGACGGTGCTATCGTTTAAGGACGTGTCTTTTGCGTATGATGGTGCTCATGCAGCGTGTATTAATAAGGTTAATATGTCATGTAAGTCAGGTAGGGTTACCGGCATAGTTGGCCCTAACGGCTGTGGGAAGTCGACGGTATTAAAACTTGCTGTAGGGCTTATGCGTCCATCTGAAGGGTCTGTATACATAGGTGATACGGATATTGCAGATTTTAGTGCAAAACAACGTGCACATGCTATTTCGTATATGGCTCAAGCTCCTGTGGTCTCGCATATGACGGTGCAACAACTTGTGATGTGCGGACGTTATGCTCATTTGGGTTTGCTGCAACAGACAACTCAGTTAGATAGGGATATTGCATTAAAGGCTATGCAGGATGCAGGCATTGTAGAATTGCAAAATATTTTGATATCGCAATTATCTGGAGGACAAAAGCAACGTGCGTATCTTGCAATGCTTTTAGCTCAGCAAGCACGCGTAATGCTTCTCGACGAGCCCTTTAGTGCATTGGATATCCATGCAGCGTACACCATGATGGCGCTATGTCGACAAATCGCTCATGAAAACGATGTTGCGGTTGTTATGATTGTGCATGACTTAAACATGGCTTTAAGATATTGTGATGACATTGTTATCATGGACAATGGCAAGATTAGGAATCAGGGGCAGGCGTCGGATTCGTCAAAGCTTAAAGTGCTCGAAGATGTCTTTAATATCTATATTGATATACATATGCATAGATTTGGAGTAAGTTACTCATTTACTCCCCGCTAAAGATACGGCGGTTACATGATTGCCAAAAATGTGCATTGAAAATCACAGCAGAGTTCACAGAAGCCAGAACTACCATTTTCTTTACAGAATGGTTAAAATAAAGTTTCTTCATTCTTTATGAAAGTGTAAATGAGTATCATCAAGTAGTTACTTTATACGATTACTAGCAAGGTTAGCTGATGGATTTCGCACAAATTTTTGCAATTGTAGTATTTGTCGTAGCAATGGTTACAATAATGTCTGAAAAAATCCACCGAACATTGGTGGCTATTTGTGGTGCAGCTTTATTGCTCTTAACACATGTTTTGACATTTGATCAGGCTATGTCGCATGTCGACTTCAACACGTTGGGTGTTTTGTTTGGCATGATGCTGTTTGTTGCTGTAGTAAAGCAGTCTGGATTATTTGAATATCTTGCAATCAAGACAGCTCGTATCGCTAAGGGTAATCCTTGGTTGATTATGGTTCTGTTTGTCATTTTGACTGCTATTCTATCTGCGTTCTTGGATAACGTTACTACGGTACTTTTGATTGGCCCTATGACCATTACCCTGTGTAGGCTTTTAGAGATTAATCCCATTCCGTTTTTCCTAACGGAAATTATGGCTTCTAATATTGGTGGTACGGGTACATTGATTGGTGATCCGCCAAACATCATGATTGGTAGCGCTGCGGGCTATACTTTTGCTGACTTTATGGCGGTAGATATGCCTATTGTTTGCATTATTTTGGTTGCAGTAATTGGCTTGTTTTACGTTATGTATGGCCGCAAGTTTGAGGTTACTGAAGAAAATAAGGCTCGTATTATGGAGCTTGATCCTATAGATCAGATTCAGGACCGTAAATTGCTCAAGCAGTCTTTAATCGTTTTGGCTTTAGTCGTTTTGGGCTTTATGCTGCATGGTGCGTTGGGTATCGAATCTTCTGTTGTTGCATTGAGCGCAGCTGGTGCGTTACTTTTGATTTCTGGTCGTAGTATTGAGAAAGCATTGCTTAACGTTGAATGGACCACTCTTGGCTTCTTTGCTGGCTTATTCATTATTGTTGGTGGCATGGTTGAGACTGGTACGGTTAATGCATTAGCTCAGGCTTTGATTGATGTTACACATGGTGATGTGTTCTTGGCTATGTTGGTATTGCTTGTAGCATCCGCTATTGTTTCGTCTTTCTTGGATAATATTCCATTTGTAGCTACTATGATTCCAATTTTGTTGGCCATGGAGTCTACGGGTATGGATGTTACACCTTTATGGTGGGCAGTATCCTTGGGTGCATGCTTGGGCGGTAACGGTACTTTAATTGGCGCTTCAGCAAATGTTGTCTTATCAGATATTTCGGCTAAAAATGGCCACCCAATTTCCTTCATGGATTACTTGAAGGTAGGCTTCCCGGTTATGTTGTTCACTGTTGCTATAGCGGCTGTGTATATGGTGATTCGCTTCCCAGCTTAGGCTGTATATTTAAGCTGAGTTTCTTGTAAAAAGGAAAAGCCTCCATTCGTTAGGTTGCTAGCGAGTGGAGGCTTTTTGTGTTATAAGACTAGATGAAATGAAGTTATGCGCGACGGGCATTACATTGTAGTGACCAGCTGTTTTGCGTAAGTGCGTTATGCTTACAGCCTTCGCATGTAGAGAGGCGACATCCCTGTGTGGTGCGTGTCATAGTTAAGATATTGCGCGTGTATATGGAAAGGGAGTTGTTGCTGTTGCAATTTTGGTCTTGCAATGTTGAATAATCAGGGCAAAACCCCGTCTGTTTGGTACTGAGTAGGTTGAACGCTACCATGGAGCCCAGTTCGCGCATGCCTTGCTTATTGGGATGTAGGCCATCGACGGATTGATACATGGTTTTAAATGCGGAGATATCAACAAAGTAAGCTCCACTGGACTCTGCAGCACGCTTGATGGCGTGGTTGTAGTCCGATAGCGTAACGCCGCGAGGGCTGAAGATGAATGCTTCAGGAAGATAGTCACTATGCGTGCACGCCACCAGGGAGATGCAGCACACCATGGCGTTTGGGAAAAGCTCGTGCATGCGGGTGAGGGTTAGCGCGTATGAGTCACTAAAAGAAGCTACATCGCTTAATGTAATAGTTGGTTTAAAAGTGCTGTCAATTGCTAAGTCGCTTAGCTGTGCGGAAGCTGATACGCTTTGGCCAATAACTTGGTTAGTGGCACCGCCCCATCCAAAGTCATTGATACCCATATACATCAAAATCAAATCTGGAGTTTCCGTGTCCGATTTAAGTGCATGTAAACGCTCAAACGACACGCCAGCAGGAAAGCCAAAGCCTTCTACGGTAGATCCCGAAAAGGAGGCGTTGGTTACTAAGTGTCCTTCTAATGCATCAATTACTACCCCCCACCATGTGTCGCATGTTTGATTTATGCCTTCAACATACGCTTCACTCTGATAAAAGCAACGCCATCCGTAAGGAATAATGCCACGTAATGTACTGATTGAGTCCCCAAATATGGATATACCAGGATTTAAGGGCAAAGAGTTCAAGGCATGCTGAAAAGTAGAAGGATGCCTTAATTGATGAGAAGGTATAGACATGAGTGCTCCAAGTAAAAAAATGCAAATTAGCGGTTGACGATGACGGAAAGCCAAGGTAGTATATACAAGCTGCATTTGAGCAGTTAGTAGTACGCTGATAGGGTATCATGATTGATAGGCTATCGCTTAAACCTTTTTAGATTTTCTTAAATTAGTTCTTGACAGGCTTTAAGAAACAGCGTAATATACTACCTCGCGTTAAACGCAATATGCGTTATCGCGAACCCAAGAATTCCTTGGGGAACCTTGAAAACTGGATACTGTGATGTGATAGAACACACATACAAAGCTAGTATAAACCTCGTCAAGACTTTCACTCATTAACAGAGTTGAAAGCTTTTGATGTTTTAATAACCAAGATTAAATACTTCTTTAAACGTAACTGAGTTTACTCAGTAACTTTTAAACGGAGAGTTTGATCCTGGCTCAGGATGAACGCTGGCGGCGTGCTTAACACATGCAAGTCGAACGAATAAACCACCTTCGGGTGGATATAGAGTGGCGAACGGGTGAGTAACACGTGACCAACCTACCTCTTACTTTGGGATAACTCAGAGAAATCTGTGCTAATACCGAATACTCCATATCTAACGCATGTTGGATATGGGAAAGCCTTTACGGTAAGAGATGGGGTCGCGGCCCATTAGATAGTTGGTAGGGTAACGGCCTACCAAGTCAATGATGGGTAGCCGGGTTGAGAGACTGATCGGCCACATTGGAACTGAGACACGGTCCAGACTCCTACGGGAGGCAGCAGTGGGGAATTTTGCGCAATGGGCGAAAGCCTGACGCAGCAACGCCGCGTGCGGGATGAAGGCCTTCGGGTTGTAAACCGCTTTCAGTAGGGAAGATAATGACGGTACCTACACAAGAAGCTCCGGCTAACTACGTGCCAGCAGCCGCGGTAATACGTAGGGAGCAAGCGTTATCCGGATTCATTGGGCGTAAAGCGCGCGTAGGCGGTCTGTTAAGCGGTTATGTTAAAACTGGGGGCTCAACCCGCAGTCGCATTCCGAACTGGCAGACTCGAGTTTGGTAGAGGAAGATGGAATTCCCAGTGTAGCGGTGAAATGCGCAGATATTGGGAAGAACACCGATGGCGAAGGCAGTCTTCTGGGCCATAACTGACGCTGAGGTGCGAAAGCTAGGGGAGCAAACAGGATTAGATACCCTGGTAGTCCTAGCCGTAAACGATGGGCACTAGGTGTGGGGGTAATTTTACTTCCGTGCCGCAGCTAACGCATTAAGTGCCCCGCCTGGGGAGTACGGCCGCAAGGCTAAAACTCAAAGGAATTGACGGGGGCCCGCACA
>RCNH01000391.1_pt1 | contig 18771 bp, 17 predicted proteins | sample 2041161 | NCBI WGS metagenome assembly RCNH01 (sample SAMN09708215, study PRJNA481090) | Feces metagenome, whole genome shotgun sequencing project. | biome: feces | host: Leptonychotes weddellii | place: Antarctica: Sion Island | collected 2010-03-01 | reverse complement strand
ATCAAGATTGCCGACCGGCTGCACAACATGCGCACCATGCAGTACCAGACTCCGGAAAAACAGTACCTCAAATGCCGGGAAACCATGGACATCTACGCGCCTCTGGCACACCGCCTCGGCATGCAGAAGATCAAATGGGAGCTGGAGGATACCTCCATCCGCTATCTGGAGCCTGCCGGATATGAGTCCATCATGGCCTACCTCAATGCCCACAAGGAGCAGGATGAGGCGTTCATGAAGACCATCCAGAACAAAATCACCGAACGGCTTGCCTCCGTGGGCATTCGCAACACCACCTACGGACGGATCAAGCACGTCTACTCCATCTACCGGAAAATGCAGGCCCAGGGCAAAACCATGGACGAGCTGTACGACCTGTATGCGTTCCGGGTCATCGTGGACACCATTCCCGACTGCTACAACGTCCTCGGACACGTCCACGACCTGTTCAATCTGGTACCCGGACGGTTCAAGGATTACATCTCCACTCCCAAGCCCAACATGTACCAGTCCCTGCACACCACCGTCATCGGCTCTCAGGGCATTCCCTTTGAAGTGCAGATCCGCACCTGGGACATGCACGAAACCGCCGAATACGGCATCGCCGCCCACTGGAAATACAAGCAGGGCGGCAGCGGCAACGAAAAGGACTTTGAATGGGTCCGCCGTCTGCTGGAAAGCCAGCAGGACACCGACGCGGAAGACTACGTCAAGTCCCTGAAAATCGACATGTTCAACGACGAAGTATTCGTCTTTACCCCCAAGGGCCGCATTACCTCCCTGCCCGCCGGCTCCACCCCCATCGACTTTGCGTACGCCATTCACTCCGGCGTGGGCAACTCCATGGTCGGTGCCAAGGTCAACAACCGGATTGTCGGCATCGATACCCCCCTGAAAAACGGCGATATTGTGGAGATCCTTACCTCCAAATCCGCCCGCGGCCCCAGCCGGGACTGGCTGCTGATCTGCAAGAGCAATCAGGCCCGAACCAAGATCAAGCAGTGGTTCAAGAAGGAAAAGCGGGAGGAAAACGTGGTCCATGGCAAGGCTTCCTTCGATTCGGAAATGAAGCGGCTTGGCCTGCCTCTGTCTGCTCTGCAGGATCCAGAGCTTGGGCCCCAGCTGCTGAAGAAGCTCAGCTTCGACGAGTGGGACGATATGTATGCTGCCATCGGCTACGGCGGACTGACTGCCGTCAAGGCTGTGGGCCGGGTTCGGGACGACATCAACAAGGCCATCCGAGTCCAGACCGCCCTGACCGCCGCTCCGACTCCCGGAATCAAAACCGAATCCGACAACACCAAGCAGAATCGCCATGCCGTCAACGGTGTCATCGTTGAGGACATCGATTCGTGTATGATCAAATTCGCAAAATGCTGCGCTCCCGTCCCCGGGGATCCCATTGTGGGCTTCATCACCAAGGGCTTCGGCGTTTCCATCCACCGGGCCGACTGCCCCAACGCCGCCCACCGGGACGATCCCCGTCAGGCAGGCCGCTGGGTCCGGGTCCGCTGGGCCAATTCCGACGGCCAGCCCTTTGACACCACCCTGGAGCTGGAGTGCATTACAAGAGACGGGCTGCTGCTGGATGTGGCAAACGCCCTGACCGCCGCCCGCGTCCGGGTCAAGGAGCTGTCCGGCAAGGATCTGCCCGGCGGTCGGAGTGTGTTCACCGTCAAATTTGAGGTCAAGAGCGTGTCCGACGTGGACGGAATCCGCAGCAAGCTGCTGAGCATTCCCGATGTCGTCGGCTCCCGCAGAGGCCAGAACTGATTCTGAAAGGAGAACCTGCTATGCGTGCAGTTTTAACACGGGTCAGATCCGCTTCCGTCACCATTGACGGTCAGACCGTCGGTCAGATTGGAAAAGGCTTCCTGATCCTTCTGGGCGTAGGCCCTGACGACACGGAAAAAGAATGCCGTTATCTGGCAGAAAAAGCCCTGGGGCTTCGGATTTTCGAGGACGAAAACGGAAAAATGAACCTGGGTCTGGATGCTGTGGACGGACAGGTGCTGGTGGTCAGCCAGTTCACCCTCTACGGCAACTGCCGTAAGGGCCGCCGCCCCAGCTTTACGGAAGCGGCCAACCCGGAACTGGGCAACACCCTGTATGAAAAATTCCTGTCCGACTGCGCCGATCTTGGCTATCCTCCGCAGCACGGCCGGTTTGGCGCTGATATGAAGGTGGAATCCATCAACGATGGTCCTGTGACCCTGATTCTGGACACCGACACCCTGATGGACACCCCCAGAAGATAAGGAGACGCCATGCTGAAAATTCACACCCTAACGCTGGGCGAGTATCAGGTCAACTGCTACATTGTTCATGAGGAGGGCTGCCGGGAGTGTCTGGTCATCGACCCCGGATACCAGCCCGATACCATTCTCGGCTTTCTGGAGGAAAATCAGCTTCACCCCCAGGCCATTCTGCTGACCCACGGTCATTTTGACCACGTGGGTGCCGTGGCCGATGTGGCTGCCGAAACCGACTGCCGGATTTTCCTGTGCCCGGAGGATCTGGCCATGCCGCCCTATATGACCGCCGGAAAGCTGGTCTATACCGATACCTACGGCGACGGCGATGTGCTGGAGCTGGCGGGAATGACCATTTCCGTCATGCACACCCCGGGACATACCCCCGGGTCCGTGTGTCTTCGGATTGGAGACGTGATCTTCTCAGGAGATACCCTCTTTCAGGGCAGCTGCGGACGCACCGACCTGCCCTGCGGCAATGCCCGCCAGATCACCGATTCCCTGAAAAAACTGGCCGTCATCCCCGAAAACTGCATGGTTTTCCCCGGACACGGCCCCCGCACCTCCCTCGATCAGGAGCGGCGCATCAATCCCTTTATGCGATAATTCCACATTCTGTGAGGCAATAGTATGAATCTTACCCTCGTCGGTCATGAAGACCGTTACCCCGTTGAGCAGCTGATGCTGTCCATGCTGCCCAAGGGCTGCGGCGGAGAAGCCGTCTCCCGGCTCAGCCGAAGCGGCACCTGGCTCACCGCCACCACCAAAATCACCCTTGACGGCAAAACCTGCCGGGGCTGCGCAAGACTGCGTGCCGAAAACGAAACCGTCCGGCTCCGCCGGCAAATCCTGCAGCAGAGCTTTTACCGGGCAGCCGTATCTCTGCTTCCGGAGCCGCCGGCCTGGGGCGCTCTGGCCGGTGTCCGTCCCACCAAGATCAGCACCCGCAGCATGCTCGCAGGACGTTCCGGCGAACAGGCCGCCAAAGAACTGCAGGACGTGTATTTCGTCTCTCCCGACAGAGCCCGGCTGGCTGCCGACTGCTCTGCTTCCACTGTCCGGGCGGTCTCCCTGCTGGAGCCGACGGATCTTTCGCTCTATGTGGGCATTCCCTTCTGCCCCACCCGCTGCAGCTACTGCAGCTTCGTCAGCCGCACCATCGGAAAGCGGACCGAGCTGCTGGAGCCCTATCTGCAGGCGCTTCTGAAAGAAATTGAGATTACCGGCCATCTGCTGGAAGATTCCGGAAGAAAGCTGCGTACAATCTATATCGGCGGAGGTACGCCCTCCACCCTGTCCGCTGCCCAGCTGGCTGTACTGCTGGATGCCATCCGGACGCATTTTGACCTGAGCCGCTGCATTGAATTCACCGTAGAGGGCGGACGGCCCGACACCCTGAATGCGGAAAAGCTGCGCACCATCCGCCAGCATGGAGCCGAGCGCATGAGCATCAATCCCCAGACCATGTGCGATCCCGTGCTGCGGGCCTGTGCCCGTCCCCACAAAGCCGCAGATGTGCTGCGGGCCTACGGCGAAGCGGTGGATGCCGGATTCGATGCCATCAACATGGACCTGATTGCCGGTCTTCCGAAGGACGATTTTGACGGCTTCCGGTACTCTCTGGATGCGGTTGCCGCCCTGAATCCGGCAAACATCACCGTCCACACGCTGGCGCTGAAAAAGGGTGCCGATCTGTTTGAGCATCAGGAAAATCTGCCCTCTGCCGGAGAAGTTACCCGGATGGTGGATTACGCCAATGAAACCCTGCGCGCGCTGGGCTACAGGCCCTACTACCTCTACCGCCAGAAATACATGTCCGGCTCCTTTGAAAATGTAGGCTGGAGCCGGGACGGTCTGGACTGCCTGTACAACATCTACATGATGGAGGAAATCCACACCATTCTCTCCCTGGGCGGCGGTGGTATGAACAAGGTCAATCTGCCGAATGGCAAGGTTACCCGGTTCCACAACCCGAAATTTCCGGAACAGTACATTCAGATGCTGGATTCCGTCCTGCAGCAGAAGCAGGAAATGTTTGAACTGATGAAAGGATGCGATTGATTGGATACGCTGATTTCCAATGTCACTGTCGTGACCATGAACGAACATATGGACGTTCTGTTTGACGCCTACCTGGGCGTGGAAGGTACAAAAATCACCTACATCTCCAAGGAGCCTCCCAAGGAAGCCCCCAAAACCATTATCGAAGGTGCCGGCATGGTGGTCATGCCCGGCCTGATCAACTGCCACACCCAGCTGGCTACCACGCTGCTGCGCAGCTTCTGCGACGACCTGACCGGTCGGGAAGCGCTGGAACAGCAGCTGATGAAGGAAGACAAGATGAATTCCCGCTGCGCAAAGGCTTCCGCCCTGCTGGGCATTGCCGAATGCCTGCGCTTCGGTATCACCTCCGTTTCAGACCTGTACTACTACCCTGAAGCCACCGCCCAGGCCATGGACGAAGCAGGCATCAAGGGCAATGTGGCCCTGTCCGCCTACCGCTTCATCGATGCCTGCGAGGATTTTGATTTCGACACCGATGAGCAGTGTCAGGAGCTGCGGCGGCTGACAGAAAAATGGAACGGACATGATGACGGCCGCATCCGGGTGGATGCCGGTATTTATGCCGAATACACCAGCAACTACAAGCTCTGGGAAGGTCTGGTGGGCTACGCTGCCGAGCAGAAGCTGGGCATGCAGCTGCACCTTGCGGAAACCCGGGAAGAAGTGGACTCCTGCCTGGACCGCACCGGCATGGGCCCCGGAGAGCTGCTCAACTGCCACGGCATGTTCAATGTTCCCGCCACCGCTTCGGACTGCGCCTGTCTTTCCGAAGAAGAGCGGAAGATTCTGGGCAAGAAGAAAGCCTCTGCGGTAGCAATTCCTCTGGGTGCTGCCAAGTGCGGCCGTTCCTCCACCCCTGTTCTGGACAGCGTCAAGGCCGGCATGAACGTGGCCCTCGGCACCGGCGGTGCCATCACCTGCGGTAATCTGGATCTGTTTGAGGTTATGCGGGGTGTTTCCTTTGCCGAGCGCACCGCTGCCGGCGATGCCGCTGCACTTCCTGCACAGGCCGTGCTGATGATGGCAACGGTCTGCGGTGCCCGCGCACAGGGCCGTGCCGCAGAATGCGGCATGCTCAAAATCGGCATGGATGCCGATCTGGTTCTGATTGACTTCACTGCGCCCCACCTGATGCCCTGCCACAATGTGCTCACCGGTCTGGTGTTCAGCGCAAAGGGCGGCGACGTGGCCATGACCATGGTTCGCGGCAAAGTCCTTTACCGCAGCGGCAAATTCCCCACCATCGACCTCAACGCCGTGGTCAAGGAACTGGGCGAATATGCAATTCCTCATCTGTTCAATGAAGCCGAATAAGGAGGCAGACATGTCCGAACCTTCCAACAACACAAACAACAAGCAGACCTTCCTGCACGGTGCCGCCCTGCTGGCCATGGCCACCGCCGTGGTCAAGATCATCGGTGCACTGTATAAGATTCCCCTCAACGCCATTATCGGCGAGCAGGGCTTCAGCTACTTCTACACCGCTTACGAAATCTATTCCGTCCTGCTGCTGATTTCCACCGCAGGTCTTCCTGTTGCCGTCAGCCGGATGATCAGCCAGGCCAACAGTTTGGGCCACTACCGTCAGGTACGGCGGGTATTCAAAGCCGCCGAGGGAATTTTCCTGGCCCTGGGCATCGTCAGCAGCCTGCTGATGACCGTGTTCTGCCGGCAGCTGGCTAATTTCCAGGAGCAGCCCAACGCCTGGTTCGCCATCGGCTGTCTGGGACCCAGCGCTCTGCTGATCTGCATCATGTCCGCCTACCGGGGCTTCTTCCAGGGACAGGGCAACATGAAGCCCACCTCCGTCAGTGAGGTTCTGGAAGCGCTGTGCAAGCTGATCGTAGGCATTGCCGCCGCACTGGTGCTGCTGCATATGACCAACGACAAGGCCATGGCCGCCGGCGGCGCCATTCTGGGCGTTACCTTCAGCTGCCTGATTTCCGCAATCTATCTGTTCGTCAAATTCCGCAAGGCCTACTGCGCGCTGCCGGAAACCGGTGAGAACGTGTCCTCCTGGGGCCGGACCATGCGGGACCTGCTGGTCATCGCCGTTCCCATCACCATCGGCTCTGCCGGACTGCAGTTTCTGAGCGTGATCGAAGCAAAGCTGTACATGGGCCAGCTTCTGAGTCAGGGCATCAGCCAGAACCAGGCCGATACCATGAAGGGTATCTACAACATGACCCAGACCATTTTCAACATGCCCAACGCCTTTATCCCCGCAATTACCATCAGCATCATCCCGGCCATCACTGCTCAGCTGACCCTGTGCCACCACGATGCCGCCAGAGCCACTGAGGAATCCTCCGCCAGAATTACGGGCCTGATCGCCCTGCCCTGCGCCGTAGGCCTGTTCCTGATGGCTGAGCCTGTCACCGCAATCATCGGCGGCTATCAGGGAGAAAAGCTGGCGCTGGCTACCCGTCTGATGTCCACACTGGGAATCGGTATTTTCTTCTACGCCGGTGTGCAGCTCACCACCGCCGTCATGCAGGCTCACGGCCACGCAACGGTCCCCGTAGTAAACATGATCGTATCCGGCATGCTGCGGCTGGGTGTTGTCTATGTTCTCGTTGGAAACCCCCAGATTGCTATTTGGGGTGCTCCCATCGGTTCCGTTCTGTGCTTCGGCTGCATCTGTCTGCTGAATCTGCTGTGGATGCGCAAGGTCGTGCCTCAGAAGCCCGCCCTGCTGAAAAATCTGCTCCGTCCCCTGCCCTCCGCTGCAATCATGGGTGCAGCCGTGTGGGTGACTCACTGGGGTCTGGGCCGGGTCTTCTCTTTGGAGAGCACCGTCGGAAAGCTGATTCTCTGTGCCGTTCCCATTCTGGTGGGTGCAGCAGTTTACTGCATCGCTGCCGCTAAGCTCCGGGCCATTACCCGGGAAGACTGCCTGCTGCTGCCCAAGGGCGAAAAAATCGCCGATCTTCTGCACCTGTAATTTTTCCCGTTCTGGAACGGATACACCATAGAAAAGAGGAAACATTATGAACAAAACGGATCTGATCTGCGCAGCCTCCCAAAGTGCGGGGCTTTCCAAAAAGGATACGGAAAAGGTGCTCAACGCCATGCTTGAGCACATCATTGAATCCCTTGTTGCCGGAGACAAGGTACAGCTTTCCGGCTTCGGAAGCTTTGAAGTAAAGCCCCGGGAAGCCCGCGTGGGCCGCAACCCCCACACTAAGGAAGCCATTGAAATCCCCGCAACCAAAGTTCCCGTGTTCAAGCCCAGCAAATCTCTGCGGGACACCATTGCCGAATAAGGAGCAAACCCTATGCGTCTGGACAAATATCTGAAAGTTTCCCGTCTGATCAAGCGCCGCACCGTCGCCAACGAAGCCTGTGATGCAGGCCGCATCAGTGTCAACGGCCGTGTGGTCAAGGCCAGCTATGAGGTCAAGGAGGGCGACAAAATCGAAATTGCCCTCGGAACCCGCACCCTGGCCGTGGAGGTCCTGCAGGTAGCAGAAACCGTCCGCAAGGACGATGCCTCCGCTATGTATAAGGAAATCTGAAAAACTGCCCGCTGATAAATCAGCGGGCAGTTTTTTCTTTCTTCTTGAAAATGCCGGCGGTTGTATCTTGAAAAAGCGGGCAGGAATACTCCCCTCCGCTTTTCCGGCATAAAGCTTCCCCCGGCATGCCATACGCGTGCCGGGGGAATTCTATCAGCAGCAGTAAATGCCGCGTCCGCAGCACATATTGCCCAGCATACACATGCACAGAGGGGAACAACAGACACTTTCACCGCTGAATCCGGAAAAGTTTCCCGCCGTCTGCCGATAAGTATCGCCGCCATGCTCCATCCGCTCCAGTGTGGACAGGTAAATGGGATTGGACGGGTCCATGGAGACCGCCCGACGGATATGCTCCATGGCTGTCACGTGGTTGCCCAGCCCATCGTTGGCCAGCGCACTCAGATAATACCACTGGGCATTTCTGTTCTGAGATCTGGAAAGGGCGGCCAGTGCCTGCTGAAACTGCCGGAACTGGATAAACTGCATTGCCTGAACCTGATACGGATCCTGCTGTCCGGCGCCGTAGCTGCTCTGATAACCACCGTAGCTGCTCTGGTAGCCGCCGTAAGGATTATAGCCGGATGTTCTGCCGCCGGCATTTTTCTGCGGATTTTTGATCTGGTCGTAGGCAGCGTTGATCTCCTGCATTTTTCGGGTAGCCTCCGCATCACCGGGGTTGCGGTCAGGATGGTATTTCATTGCCAGCTTGCGGTATGCTTTTTTAATTTCCTCGTCAGAAGCATCGGGACTGACGCCCAATACTTTATAAGGATCCTCGATCATGTGTTATCCTCCCGAAATTTTTCCTTTTGCTGGCGCCGGTAATTCACCCAGACACCGCTGTAGAGAATGTTGTCCAGCAGATTCTTATCCTGCACCAGCGGAAGGCGCTCATAGTAATCGGTGCATCTTGCCATGTCCAGCACCAGATATTCTTCCCACTGCTCCGGATTTTCCCCGGCACCCATTGCCAGGAACGGATTGTATTTTTTCTTTTTGGCATCTTTGCGGTAATCCACCGCTGCATCGGTCAGGTAGATGAACCGTCCCAGGGCATGGCCCATCTGATAGAGCGGTTCCCGCCACAGGTCATCTTTCCAGACCAACAGCTCCCCCATCAGATCTCCGAAGCAGCCCGCAGGCTCATCCGGATTGGCGCAGCCTGCTTTTTCCAGCTCTGACAGGCGGGCAATGCAGCCTTCAATTGCGCTCCACTGCCGGGGGTACTGGATCCGGACCCGATCCACATGGGTCCGGAACACCCGCGACATGATCCCGGCCGCCGGATTGTGGTCATCCTTCCAGTCGTCGGCACTGTTGTAATAGGCCAGTGCCACATTCATATCCGCGGCATAACGGACCGCCGCGTTGTCGATCCAGGGTCTGGGTTTGACCGGGTGGAGCATACAGGCGCGCTCCCCGGAAATCTCCTCCGGTTCATACAGGCTCATATGCAGCAGCGCCAGAAACGCCATATCGAAGCTCAGCCCCAATCTGCACAGATTGGAGGCATCCTCCCGAATTGCGCGGCAGATTCCGCAGTAAACACCGTTATAACGGGCTTTTTCCTGCTCCGTCAGTTCGCTGATATTGGCTGTTACAAATCCAAACACCAGATCACACCTCCCGGTCTGCACACTTTTTCCATCATACTTTCTATTTATGAACATGCCGTAAACAGATGCAAATGTTTACGAAACGGCAATATTTTCCATATTTCAATCTTTTTTCATCAAAAGACGGTTCAGCGCACCGCCGCAGAACACAATGAACATACAGCAGTACAGCCACAGCATACTCAGCACCACCGCATACACGGAGCCGTAAATTGTGGCATAGGAATCAAAATTTTCCACGTAAAGGGAAAACAGGTCCGAAAAAATCAACCATCCCAGACTTGCCAGCAACGCTCCGGAAAGACTGTCCCGAAGCCGGTTGCGCACACTGGGAAGAAAGGCGTAAATCGCAATAAACAGGGCCGTCTGCGCGATCAGCAACAGGAAAAAACGGAAATCCAGAATCTCCATCAGGAACTGCACCACGGGGTTTTCGCTCTCCGGCAGCATGGCGATGATTGTGTTTCCGAAAACATGCAGCACCAGCGTCAGCAGAAGCACGATCAGAAACAGAAAGGTGTAGAACATGCTCACTGCCCGTCTGCGGAGCCAGTTGCGCTTTTTGTACACGCCATAGACGGAGTCAAGTCCGATTGCCAGCGCAAACACACCTCGGCTGGCTGACCAGAGTGCGGTCAGAGCCGCCACCGAGATCACCGTTATGCTGGAGTTGGTATAGGCGCTGTCCACCAGACGGTCGATCCATGGGGCCAAGACATAGGGAATCGCCCCGTCAATCAGATTGGTCAGGTCATCCACGCTCAGGTTGGTATAACGCAGGATGCCCAGAAGCAGCACAATCGTGGGAAATACCGACAGAATAATAAAGAAGCTGGCGTGGGCTGCATGGCTGCCGATGTTCATCTGACTGACCGTGTCCACGGTCTCCCGTATCCACTGTACGGCTTTTTTCCGCTTCCCCAAACCGTCACCTCCAAGAAAGAAAATATGCCCACTGCCCTCAGGCAGTGGGCATTTCCAAGCCGATTATTCCGCAGAAATCATGTAATAATACACAGGCTGACCGCCGTTGAGAAGATTCACATCGCTGTCAGGGCAGATTTCTGCAAAGATGTCTGCCGTCTTCTGTGCATATTTTTCGGAAATATCCGCACCATAATAAATGGTAATATATTCCTTTCCCTCGTCCCGGACCTTCTGGGCCAGAGAACGCAGCAGCGCCTTGATGTCCCGGCTGGTGCCAAACAGGGCGTTTCCGTACAGGGCCAGATAATCGCCCTCGTGGATATCATGGCCGTCGAAATCGGAATTCCGGGCCGCATAGGTGATCTGCATGGTCTCCACCGTACCCAGAGCCTCGGTCAGTGCCTCGGTATTCTCCTCGACGGTTCCCTCAGGATTAAAGCTGAGCATGGCGGTAACGCCCTGGGGCACAGTCTTGCTGGGGATTACCACGATCTTCTTGGGCGTCAGAGGTGCTACCTGCTGCGCTGCCATAATGATATTCTTGTTGTTGGGAAGGATGAACACGGTTTCAGCGGGAACCTTGTTGACTGCTTCCAGAATATCCTGGGTGCTGGGGTTCATGGTCTGTCCGCCGGAAATCAGGGCATCCACGCCCAGATTTCTGAACACGTCCTCAATGCCGGAACCGACACAGACGGACACCACGCCCAGAGGCTTTTCAGGCTCCGCGATTTTGGGAGCCATTTCCTGCTCGCTCATAACCTTTTCGGTGTGCTGCAGGCGCATATTTTCAATCTTCACCGTTACGAAGGAGCCGTACTTCAGGCCTTCCTGCAGTGCGGTGCCGGGGTTGTTGGTGTGGACGTGGACCTTGATGATCTCCTCGTCATCCACCAGAACCAGGCAGTCGCCCAGCGTTGCCAGGAATGCCCGCAGTTCCTCCGGATCCCGGTCATTTTCACGGGATACGATAAACTCGGTGCAGTAGCTGAAGGTAATATCAGCATCGTCAAAGTCGGAGAAGGAAGCCTGATCCTTGGCAACTGCAGTTTCTGCACCGCCTTCGGGGGCCACAATATCCTCTCCTCTGAGGGCAGCCAGCATTGCCTCAAGTGCAATCAGCCAGCCTCTGCCGCCGGCATCCACAACGCCGGCCTTTTTCAGGACCGGGTTCTGGTTGACGGTGTTGGCCAGTGCGACCTTGGCCTCTTCAATAGCAGCTTCATGGACAAACTCCAGATAGTTGTTCTCCTGGGCTGCATCCCGGGCCTTGGAGGCTGCCAGACGGGCAACCGTCAGGATTGTGCCCTCAGCGGGCTTCATAACTGCCTTGTAGGCAGCGTCCACGCCTTCCTGCAGGGCATTGGCCCACAGAACGCCGTCACAGTCCTGGGCACCCTTGAGCGCGCGGGAAACACCGCGCAGCAGCAGGGACAGGATGACGCCGGAGTTGCCCCGGGCGCCCCGCAGCATGGCAGATGCGGTGGCAGCGGAGGCCTTCTCCAGGGAAGGATCCTCCAGCTTGCGCAGGTCTGCGGCTGCGGCATTGATGGTCATGGACATATTGGTACCCGTGTCGCCGTCAGGGACAGGGAAAACGTTCAGTTCGTTCAGCGCCTGCTTGTTGATTTCAATCGCAGCAGCAGCGCTGAGTATCATTCTTCGAAAATCGGCTCCGTTAATAGTCTGCCTCAATGGTGTACACCTCCGAAAACTATCCAATCATCATGGAATCAATATAAACATTCACGGCCCGGACCTCCGTGCCGGTGCACTCGCTGACCACATAGCGGACCTCAGAAATAATCGAAGCGCCCACGGCGGACAGATTCACGCCGTTGTCAACCATAATGTGCAGATCAATGGAAATCGTATTGTCCTCGTGGAACTCCACGCGGACGCCCTTGGCCATAGACTCCTTGCGCAGCAGGTGGTAAACGCCATCCTTCACGGAGCGGGCTGCCATTCCCTTGACACCAAAGCAGTTGGATGCAGCAGTGCCGGCAATCTCAGTATAAACGCTGGTGCTGACATTCACACTACCATTTTCATTATTGTGACGGATCATAATCAGTACCTCCTAATTTGGAAATATTGGGATATATGCAGGTTACACAATGCTGTCTTCCCAGCAGTCGGGAGCAGTCAGGCCCAGCATCTTGACAACCGTGGGAGCCACGTTTGCCAGACCGTAATGACCGTCTTTGATTTCCCAGTTGTTGTCCTTATCGTAGATGATGAAGGGAACAGGGTTGAGGGAATGGGCGGTACGGACGCTGGTCTTGCCCTTCTTGGTTTCGGTCATCTGATCGGCGTTGCCGTGGTCGGCGGTGATCAGGACGGTGTAGCCGTACTTGTCGGCAGCCTCCAGAATTGCCTTCAGTCCGTTGTCAACGCACTCCATTGCGTAGATAACAGCCTCGAGAACGCCGGTATGGCCGACCATATCGCCGTTGGGGTAGTTGCAGCGCAGGAACTCGAACTTGCCGGAAGCCATGGCATCAACCATATGCTCGGTAATTTCCTTGGACTTCATGGCAGGAGCCTGCTCGAAGGGAACGACATCGGAAGGAATTTCCTCGTAAACTTCCAGATTCTCGTCCACCTTGCCGGAGCGGTTGCCGTTCCAGAAATAGGTAACATGGCCGTACTTCTGGGTTTCGGAAATGGCATACTCGTGGATGCCTGCCTTGCACAGAACCTCGGTCATGGTGTTCTTGATGACAGGGGGCTGAACCAGGTAATTTTCAGGAATCTTCAGGTCTCCGTCATACTGCAGCATGCCGGCGAACTTGACGCCGGTGTAATCGCCCCGGTCGAACTTGTCGAAGTCCTTGCGGTCGAAGGCCAGAGAGATTTCCTGAGCGCGGTCACCGCGGAAGTTGAACAGAATTACGCTGTCGCCGTTGGCGATCTTTGCCAGAGGTGCGCCGTCCCGTGCGATGACGAAAGCGGGCAGGTCCTGGTCGATGACGCCGGTCTCTGCGCGGTAGGTTTCGATAGCCTCCTTGGCGGAAGCGAACATGCGGCCCTTGCCCTCAACATGGGTTCTCCAGCCCAGCTCAACCATGGGCCAGTTGGCTTCGTAGCGGTCCATGGTGACCTGCATACGGCCGCCGCCGGAAGCGATGGCGTAGTCGCAGCCCTCGGTGTTCAGCTCTGCCAGAACCTTCTCGAGCTGATCGACATACTCCAGAGCGGAAGTAGCGGGCACGTCACGGCCGTCGAGCAGGATGTGGCAGTAGGCCTTTTTAACGCCCTCGGCGTGTGCCTGTCTGAGCATGGCAACCAGATGGGCGATGTTGGAATGGACATTGCCGTCGGACAGCAGGCCGATGAAGTGCAGGGCCTTGCCGTTGTTGGCATTGGAAATCAGTTCCTTCCAGGTTTCGGACTGATACATGGAGCCGTCCTTGATGGACTCGGCAACCAGCTTGGAACCCTGAGAGTAGATCTGACCGCAGCCCAGAGCATTGTGGCCAACTTCGGAGTTGCCCATGTCTTCGTCGGAAGACAGGCCGACTGCAGTTCCGTGGGCTTTCAGATAGGTGTAGGGGCAGGTAGCCATCAGCTTATCCAGAGTCGGGGTATTGGCCTGCTTGACAGCATCGCCGGAGCCGCCGTCACCTTTGCCAACACCATCCATAATCACGAGCACAATAGGTTTTTTCATGAGTTACCTCCATAACCGTTTTTACGGAAAACATTCTTTTTTCAGTTATACTATTCTACAACATTTCCTGTTAACTTACAACCCATTTTTCAAATTTTTCGTTCCCCACAAAATTTATATCGCGACATTCTCCTTTTTCAGCATTTTCCCATGGAGATCAGGAAAAAGTTGACATGTCAACATATCTTCCGGTATTTTTTCCGGATAATCAAATTCCCGGCAGGATTTTCAGTCCTGCCGGGTAAAAATGATTCAGTTCATGGTGCCTTCTGCCCGGAGAAACAAGTCCCCGATCCGCAGGCGCAGAGCCTGAGCCTCGGGTGTTTCGGCGGTTCCTTCCCGGCTGATCCAGTCGGCAGAGGCCTGCTGCGCCCGGCGCAGCGTCTGCAGATCGCAGCTCAGATCTGCCATCCGGAACACGGGAAGACCGGACTGCCGGGACCCGAAAAAGTCTCCCGGCCCCCGCAGCTTCAGGTCCTCCTCCGCAATTTTGAAGCCATCCGTAGTTTTGCACAGCGCCTTCAGCCGCTGAAGAGTCTCCGGGTTGCGGTTATGGGAGGTCATGACGCAGAAGCTCTTGGCCTTTCCACGGCCCACTCTGCCCCGGAGCTGGTGGAGCTGGGACAGGCCGAACCGGTCGGCATCCTCAATAACCATCAGCGTTGCGTTGGGCACATCCACGCCCACCTCGATGACGGTGGTAGCAACCAGAATATCTGCCTTTCCCGCCGCAAAATCCGCCATCACGGCTTCTTTTTCCGCACCCTTCATCTGTCCGTGGAGCAGTGCCACACGCAGGTCGGGAAATACCGTTTTCTGCAGCGTCTCCGCCCAGACCACCGCAGCCTTGACACCAAGCTCTTCGCTTTCCTCCACGGCGGGGCAGACGACAAAGCACTGATGCCCCTGCTCCACCTGTTTGCGGATAAAGGCGTGAATCCGGGGCCGGTAGCTCTCGCCCACCAGGAACGTATCCACCGGTTCTCTGCCGGGAGGCAATTCGTCGAGAATGGACACATCCAGATCTCCGTACATCAGCAGTGCCAGCGTTCTGGGGATGGGGGTGGCCGACATGACCAGCAGATGGGGATTCTGCCCCTTTGCCGACAGCGCCGACCGCTGGGCCACGCCGAAGCGATGCTGTTCGTCGGTAATCACCAGCCCCAGCCGGGAAAACACCGTGTTTTCCGACAGAAGCGCATGGGTTCCCACCACCAGATCGATTTCTCCGCAGGCCAGTGCCTCTCTTGTCATCCGCTTTTCCTTCTGAGTCATGGAGCCGGTGAGCAGCGCCACATGCATCCCCAGCGGGGCAAACAGTCCGGACAGGGACTGCATATGCTGCTCTGCCAGGATTTCCGTCGGTGCCATCAGTGCGGCCTGGCAGCCGTTGCGCCAGGTGCAGTAGGCCGCAGCAGCCGCCACCATGGTTTTTCCGCTGCCCACATCGCCCTGCACCAGCCGGTTCATCGGGGTTCCCTTCCGGAAATCCGCCATGATCTCGGCAATGGCCCGGCTCTGTGCGCCGGTCAGGGAAAAGGGCAGCGTCTTCAGAAACGGCGTCAGATCCGTGTCGGGCCAGGGTTCCGTCTTCCGAGTGGCCCGGGATGCACGCATCAGGGCAAGGCCCGCCGAAAAGACGAAAAACTCTTCAAAAATCAGCCGTTTTCTGGCCTGTTCCGCTTCCTCCATGGAGGCAGGCTCATGAATGGCAAAGTAGGCTCTTTCCGCCGGCAGGATATCGTATTCCCTGCGCACCGACTCCGGCAGCACTTCCTCCGGCGGATCGCAGATTGCCAGCGCCTGCCGGACCGCCCTGAGCAAAGCCGAATTGGACAGCCCCGCCGTCAGCGGGTACAGGGGAATCACCCGCCGGGTGGTGACCGGAGGGGAATCCGGCGCTTCAAAAACCGGCGAATTCATATTGTATCCGATGAAATCTCCGGATACGGCACCATAGAAAATATATTCCCTGCCGTATTCCAGCGAATCGGCTGTATATTTCTGATTGAAAAAGGTCAGCGTCAGCCGGGCCGTGTGGTCCGCCACCTGTACCTTGGTAATGTCCAGCCCCTTCCGGACATGGGAGGTTCTGGGTGTGTTCATGACCATCGCCCGGAAGCAGGCAGGCCTGTCCACCTCCAGCTTGTCAATGGTCACAAGCCGGGTGCGGTCTTCGTAGCCTCTGGGGAAATGGCAGATCAGGTCTCTCAGGGTCACGATGTTCAGCGCCGCCAGCTGTTTTGCCCTGGACGGTCCGACGCCCTTGAGGATGGTTACGGGATCCGAAAGCTTTGCCACAGTATCCTCCTTTCGGTACACAGCGGAAAAATGCCGATAAAATGAAAAAACTCCTTCCGAGAAAGCACGGAAGGAGATATTTTCAGAGAAATCAGGCCAGCTTGTTCAGCTGCAGCGTCATGCTGCTCTTCTTCCGGGCAGCAGTATTCTTGTGCAGAATACCCTTGACAACAGCCTGGTCAACCTTCTTGACAGCCAGCTTGTGAGCAGCTTCAGCAGCGGTGCGGTCACCAGCGGCTACGGCAGCCTCAAACTTCTTGACCACGGTCTTGAGCTCGGACTTATCAGCCTTGTTCTTCTCGTAAGACTTCTTGGAACGGAGAACATCCTTAACAGAGGACTTGATATTGGGCATATTCGTTACACCTCCTTGCGCGATTACTTCATACAGGTATGCATTATAACGTGGATTTGCAATAAAATCAATCCCTTTTTCACTTTTTTTCAATTCTTTTTCGCAGTTCCGTTTCTCCACAGGCCCGTGCAGATTGTCGTGTCAAGAACTTTTTCATTTTTTCAGAGTCGGTCGTTCGGCACTTTTCCAGCCTGAAAGAAAGTGGGAATTTTGTCGAATCCTGCGAATAGTTATTATGTAAACCTATTTTTTCGATTTATCGCCATTTCCTGTGGAAAACTCTTGTGGAGAAGTCTGTGGAGAATGTGGAAAACTATGAGTTATCAACAGTTATTCCTGTATTTGCGCTTTTTTCACAGCTGTGGAAAGTTTTTTTGAATTTCAGAAAAATATTTCGGATGTTCCCGGATCGGCACGAATTCTGTTTGCGTTTTCAAAAGGGGATTTCCGGGGATTTTCCCTGAAAAAATTGTTATCCGGTTGAATTGCGCGGTGTCGATTTCTGTCTGATTCCGCCGCTGGAAAAAAAATTTGTGCAATTCAGACAAAGTTCCGCCACGTATGATTTTCCCTCCTCTGGAAATACTTTTTCTGAGCCACACTACCACACAGGAGGCATATCATGCAGGGAAAAGTAGAAATCTGCGGCATCAATACCGCACGGCTGAAGGTTCTCTCTCCCGCGGAAACCGACACACTGCTCCGGCAGAGCAGCGCCGGGGATCTTTCCGCCCGGGAACGGCTGATCGAGGGCAACCTCCGGCTGGTTCTGTCGGTGATCCAGCGGTTCGACAAGCGGGGAGAATCCCCGGACGACCTGTTTCAGGTGGGCTGCATCGGCCTGCTCAAGGCCATCTCCAATTTTGATCCTACCAAAAATGTTCGTTTCTCCACCTACGGCGTTCCCATGATCGCCGGTGAGATCCGCCGCTATCTGCGGGACAACAGCGTGATCCGGGTCTCCCGCTCCATCCGGGACGTGGCCTACAAAGTACTTCAGTGCAAGGAACTGCAGACACTCCGGCTGGGCCGGGAACCGACTCTGGACGAAATTTCCACAGAGCTGGGTCTGTCCGAGCACGCCGTCAGTCAGGCACTGGATGCCGTCTGCGCCCCCGTGAGCCTGTACGACCCCGTCTATTCCGACGGCGGTGACCCGCTGACGGTGATGGATCAGATCCGGGATACCAAAAATACCGACGAGAAGTGGCTGGAGCAGATTACCCTCAGGGATGCCTTTCAGGCGCTTGCACCCCGGGAAAAGCAGATCCTGTCACTGCGCTTTTACGACGGAAAGACCCAGATGGAGGTTGCCGGCTCTCTGGGCATCTCTCAGGCCCAGGTTTCCCGGCTGGAAAAGGGTGCCATCAGCGCCATGCGGAAAAGAGTCTGCGTTTCCTGAGCCGGCAGACATATTCCCCGGCGGATGCCCATAGACTGCATCAGATCTGAATTTGATGAGGGAGGTTCCCGTCTATGGGCATCCGTTTTACCGAGCTTGCATGCAAAGAGGTCATCTGCGTCCGCGACGGCAGGCGGCTGGGCTACATCTCCGACGTGGTCACCGCCGTGCCCGAGGGCTGCATCCAGGCCATCGTGGTCCCGGAGCAGGGAAAATGCTGCGGACTTCTCGGCGGCAAGGAAGAGTACATCATCCCCTGGGCCAATATCTGCAGGGTCGGCCCGGACATCGTGCTGGTGGATCTGGAGCCGGACGGCTGCCGATGCCCCAAATGCAAGCCCCGATTTCACTTCTGACCGTGGATACGTATGTTTCCACGGTTCTTTTCCTGTTTCCCCGGCTCTTTTTTTGAATAAACCAGAAAAATTTTGGAAAAAATACTTGCAAAATTGCCTTTCTTCCCTTATAATGGTTCGGCATGGGTCAGCGCCCATGACATGAAAAACCACACACCCGGGGATCGCGTACCCCAGTGCCCCTGCGCGGGGGCGGGCAGCGCGGGATGATCGGGGTGGAGGAACAAACAAAAAGGAGTATTTTACTATGGCTGTCATCTCTATGAAGCAACTGCTGGAAGCCGGCGTGCACTTCGGTCATCAG
>RCNH01000390.1_pt1 | contig 18788 bp, 15 predicted proteins | sample 2041161 | NCBI WGS metagenome assembly RCNH01 (sample SAMN09708215, study PRJNA481090) | Feces metagenome, whole genome shotgun sequencing project. | biome: feces | host: Leptonychotes weddellii | place: Antarctica: Sion Island | collected 2010-03-01 | reverse complement strand
TCTCACCGATCAGGTTTAGTTCCGAGCAGGAAATCACCGCGCCGCTTTCGTCCACGACGCCGACCACACGATCGATTGTGTCCTTCATCTGATAGATGACACCCTGGAACACTCTATTGGCCATAACCGTAATACCCCTTTTTTTATTCTATACCGCAGTGCGGCTTAAGCTAGGTCATATTGAACAATTGCATAGCTTTACAATCTATATTTTACACAACAGAATTGTATTTCGCAACATATTTTAACAAAAAAGTACGAAAATTCTTGTATAAAATTTATGACAAGGGGGAAAATCACCGATTTTTCGGCTTTTTCGGTGTCTATTGTACCCCTTAAATGTGTTATTTTTTTGTAAAGCTTGCACGAATCATTGCGCCGCTGTGCGAATTTTTTCCACTTCGGCCTCTGTCAGCGCACGATATTCGCCCGGGGCAAGGGCTTCGTCCAGCAATACGCCGCCAATGCCGTCTCGGTGCAGCTCATTTACGCCTGCCCCATATACCCCGAACATTCGTTTAATTTGATGATATACGCCCTGACGCAGCTGCACACGTACCACCAGCCCATCTGCACTGACAGCTTGTACCTGCGCCGGCGCAAGGGTTTGTCCGTCCGCCAAGGTTACACCATCGGCAAAGCCCTGTATCATTTCCTCCGTCAGCGGCGTATCAATTTCCACCACATAATCCTTGGGTACATGGTGCTTCGGGTGCAGAATCTCGTGTGCAAATGCACCGTCATCGGTAATCAGCACAAAACCTGTACTGGTTTTATCCAGACGTCCGGCAGGGAACAGCGTACGACGTGGATATGCTTGTGCCACCAAATCCACAACGGTTTCCTCCCTCGGGTCACGGCTGGCGGACACCACCCCTTTAGGCTTATTCAGCATGAGATACACATATTCCGCCGCAGCGGTGAGCAAGGTTCCACCGGCGCAAATAGATTGTGCCGCCGTTACCTTTGTATCTCCTTTTTTGCACACAGCCCCATCTACTGTTACTTTCCCTTTACTCAGAAGTTCTTTCGCCTGACTGCGGGTAATCGCCAGTGCCTGCGTCAAAAACTTGTCCAAACGGGTTGTTTCCATATACAAACTCCTATGCACAAATATCTGTCCTGTGCAAACAGCTTGCCCAAGACTTTTCTCGCAAATCGAAAATATTGTACCAGAAAACGATTGATTTTTCCACAGTTTCCATATCTTCTGTGGAAAGTTCTGCTGTTTTCTTCTATCATTTCAACAAAAAAAGGAGGCTGCCCGCAGGCAGCCTCCTTTTACAGATTCCATTATTTGAAGTATTCTACGCCGGACTCAAACAGCGGCTGATACTTGTTGCCAGGTACGTTCTTGTACAACTGGTCAGCACTGCGCTCGGAGTGGCCCATCTTACCAAAGACACGGCCGTCCGGGCTGGTGATGCCTTCAATTGCCATCACACTGCCATTGGGGTTGTAACGGCGGTCCATGGTGGGGTTGCCGTCCAAATCCACATACTGGGTAGCAACCTGACCATTGAGAATCAGCTTTGCCAGCAGTTCTTCGTTTGCCACAAAGCGGCCCTCGCCGTGGCTGATTGCGATAGTGTGCTCATCGCCAACAGCGCACTTGTTCAGCCAGGGGCTGCCGGTAGAAGCAATACGGGTACGCACCAGCATACTCTGGTGGCGGCCGATGGTGTTAAAGGTCAGGGTAGCGTCCTCTGCGGTAATGGGACGAATATCGCCGTAAGGCACCAAGCCCAGCTTAATCAAAGCCTGGAAGCCATTGCAGATACCCATCATCAAACCGTCACGCTGCTGCAGCAAACGGCGTACAGCCTCGGTAACAGCCGGGTTACGGAAGAAGCTTGCAATAAACTTTGCACTGCCGTCCGGCTCGTCGCCGCCGGAGAAGCCGCCGGGCAGCATCACAATCTGGCTTTCGTCAATTGCCTGAACCAGAGCAGCGCAGCTTTCTGCAACTGCGGCAGGGGTCAGGTTGTTGATAACCAGAATCTTAGCATCTGCACCTGCACGAGTGTAAGCACGAGCGGTGTCATACTCACAGTTGGTACCGGGGAACACCGGGATAATAACCTTGGGCTTTGCGTTGCCGATATGGGGTGCAGCGGGTGCTTCCACATTGCCGGAAAGCTTATCCACAGTTGCGCCTGCTTTACGGTAGGGGAACACAGGCTCCAGCTTGCTTTCCCAGCGCTCCTGCAAAGCTGCGCTGTCCAGTGTTTCGCCGCAAGCGGTAAAGGTGTATTCTGCAGTGGTCTTGCCCAGCAGATGGCCGACGTTTACGCCCTCAGCCACTTCCAGAACAAAGCTGCCGTACAGCGGGCGGAACAGGTTCTTCAGCTCTGCTTCTTCAACTGCTGCAAAACCAATGCGGTTGCCCAGACCCATCTTGAACAGAGCTTCGGCCAAGCCGCCAAAGCCAACGCTGGCTGCGGAGCGTACCTGTCCCTGTGCAATCAGGCTTTCTACTGCCTCGTATACCTTCTTCTGGCTTTCCAAATCAGGAACCAGACCATCTACATAAACAGGGCTGAACACGCAAACATTGCTGCCAACCTGCTGGAATGCTGCGCTGGTTACATTCTTGGTCTTGCCCACTGCGGTAGCAAAGCTGACCAGTGTGGGGGGAACGTCCAAGCTTTCAAAGCTGCCGGACATACTATCCTTACCACCGATAGAGCCTACGCCCAAGCCCATCTGTGCGTCCAAAGCGCCCAGCAAAGCTGCCAAAGGCTTGCCCCAACGCTCGGGGGTATCATTCAAACGCTCAAAATATTCCTGGAAGGTCAGGTATGCATCTTCATAACGGAAGCCGGAAGCTACCAGCTTGGTGATGCTTTCTACTACGCTGATTAGTGCGCCACGGTACTGGTCGGCGCTCATCAGGTAGGGGTTAAAGCCCCATGCCATACCGCTGCAGGTAGTGGTTTCGCCATCTACGGGCAGCTTGGCAACCATGGACATTTCGGGGGTCAGCTGGTACTTGCCGCCGAAAGGCATCAGCACGGTTGCTGCGCCGATGGTAGAGTCGAAGCGTTCGCTCAGGCCCTTCTGGCTGCAAACGTTCAGGTCGCCTACCATGTCAAACATCTTTTCGCCAAAGGTATCGCCTGCCCACTGGGGCTGCCAAGTGGTACCACGCAGGACATGAACCTTCTGGTGCTTTTCTGCACCGTTGGAGTTCAGGAACTCACGGCTGATATCCACAATAGCCTTGCCGTTCCAATCCATAACCAAGCGAGCTTCCTCTGTGACGGTTGCCACGGGGGTTGCCTCCAGGTTTTCTTCGTGTGCCAAAGCGATAAATGCATCCACGTCTTCGGGAGCCAGTGCTACTGCCATACGCTCCTGGCTTTCGGAGATAGCCAGCTCAGTGCCGTCCAGACCATCGTACTTTTTGGTAACACGGTTCAAATCAATATGTAAGCCGTCTGCCAGCTCACCGATTGCAACAGAAACGCCGCCTGCACCAAAGTCGTTGCAGCGCTTAATCATCTGGCAAGCGTCCTTGCGGCGGAACAAACGCTGCAGCTTACGCTCGATAGGTGCATTGCCCTTCTGCACTTCTGCACCACAGGTTTCCAAGCTTTCCAGCTTGTGTGCCTTAGAGGAGCCGGTAGCACCGCCGATGCCGTCACGACCGGTACGGCCGCCCAGCAATACAATCACATCGCCGGGTGCAGGGCACTCACGGCGCACATGGTCAGCAGGGGTTGCGCCCACAACAGCGCCAATCTCCATACGCTTTGCCACGTAACCGGGGTGGTACAGCTCGCTGACCTGACCGGTAGCCAAGCCAATCTGGTTGCCGTAGCTGGAATAGCCTGCTGCTGCGGTGGTAACCAGCTTACGCTGGGGCAGCTTGCCCTCCATTGTTTCGGAAACAGGAACCAGCGGGTCGCCTGCACCGGTAACACGCATTGCCTGATACACATAGCTGCGGCCGGACAGGGGGTCACGGATTGCACCGCCGATGCAGGTAGCTGCACCGCCAAAGGGCTCGATTTCGGTGGGGTGGTTGTGGGTTTCGTTCTTAAACAGGAACAACCAGTCCTGGTCTTCGCCGTCTACATCGCACTTGATTTTTACGGTGCAGGCATTGATTTCCTCAGACTCGTCCAGATTCTTCAAAATGCCACGAGCCTTCAGTGCCTTTGCGCCAATGGTGCCCAGGTCCATCATGCAGCGGGGCTTGTTTTCACGGCCCAGCTCTGCACGCAGGTCCATGTAGCGGGCAAATGCAGCCTGCACAACCTCATCGTCAATTTCCACTTCGTCCAAAATGGTACCAAAGGTGGTGTGGCGGCAGTGGTCAGACCAATAGGTATCAATCATCTTGATTTCGGTAATGGTGGGGTCACGCTGCTCCTTGCAGAAATACTCCTGACAGAAAGCAATATCGCCGTCGTCCATTGCCAAGCCGTTGTCCTGACGGAACTTACGCAGGCCCTCAGCATCCAGTGTACGGAAGCCTTCCAGCACAGCAACCTGCGTGGGCACGGCATACTCCATCTTCAAGGTCTGCTTTTCGCCCAAATCAGCCTCACGTGCTTCCACAGGGTTGATGACGTACTTCTTGATTGCATCCAGCTCCTGCTGGGTCAGGTCGCCCTCCAGCAGGTACACACGGGCAGAGCGCACCAGAGGACGGTCGCCCTGACTAATCAGCTGAATGCACTCGGAGGCAGAATCTGCACGCTGGTCGAACTGACCGGGCAGGTACTCCACTGCAAAAGCTACACCCTCATGTGCAGGAATTGCATGATACACGTTATCTACCGGCGGCTCGCTGAATACAGTTGTGCTGCATTTGGTAAACAGCTCAGGGGTAATGCCCTCCACATCATAGCGGTTCAGCAAACGCAGATTGCTCAGGTTTTGGATACCCAGCAAGCTGACCAGCTCGGCCTGCAGGCTTTTTGCCTCGCCGTCAAAGCCGGGTTTCTTTTCAACATAAATACGATATACCATAGTCGCACATCTCCTCTGTCACTTATACATTCCGGGTTTTCAGGGCTTCCAGGGCACGGCGTCCGATATCCGTGCGCTTGTGCATTGCTTCAAAATGAATGGTATCGCAGGCCTTGTATGCTTTTTCCAATGCCTGCGGCAAGGTTGCTGCGGTTGCGCTTACGCCCAGCACACGGCCGCCTGCGGTAACCATTGCACCGTCCTGCACAGCAGTGCCGGAGTGGTACACAGTAACACCGTCCATAGGCTGTGCCAGCTGGCCTTCGGTCAAGCCGTCAATTACCTTGCCCTTTTCGTAGGCTACCGGGTAACCGCCCGATGCCAAAATAACGCAGGCTGCTGCGCCGTCCGCAAAACGAACCTCTACATCAGCCAGATTACCGTCGGTTGTTGCACGCATAATGCGCAGCAAATCGCCTTCCAGCAGGGGCAGCACAACCTGTGTTTCCGGGTCGCCAAAGCGGCAATTGTACTCAATCACCTTGGGGCCATCGGGGGTAAGCATCAAGCCAAAGTACAGGCAGCCCTTAAACGGGCAGCCCTCTGCCTGCATAGCACGAATCGTCGGCAGGAAGATTTCCTCCATGCAGCGCTGTGCCATTTCCGGCGTATAGTAGGGGTTGGGTGCGATAGTACCCATACCGCCGGTGTTTAAGCCGGTATCGTTATCGCCTGCACGCTTATGGTCCATGCTGGAAACCATGGGCTTTAAGGTAGTACCGTCGGTAAATGCCAAAACGGAAACTTCGGGGCCTGTCAGGAACTCTTCCACAACTACGTTATTGCCGGAAGCGCCGAACTTTTTGTCCAGCATAATTTCCTTGATGCCTTCCTCTGCCTCTGCTTCGCTCTGGCAAATCAGCACGCCCTTGCCCAAAGCCAGGCCGTCGGCCTTAATAACAACCGGGTACTTGCCCTGCTTGCGGATATACTCCATTGCCTGTGCAGGGTCATCAAAAACGCCATAGCCTGCGGTAGGAATGCCATACTTCTGCATCAGATTCTTGGAGAACACCTTAGATGCTTCGATACGGGCTGCGGCCTTATCCGGGCCAAAAGCCGGGATACCCACTGCTGCCAGAGCATCTACCATGCCCAGTGCCAGCGGGTCGTCCTGCGCAACCACTACATAGTCAAACTTTTCCTCGGCGGCAAATGCCACCATTGCCTGCACGTCGGTTGCTTTGATGTTTTTGCAAATGGCATCGCAGGAAATACCACCGTTACCGGGTGCGCACCAAATCTCGGTGCAATCCGGGCTTTTTTTCAGCGCCTTAATGATGGCATGCTCACGGCCACCGCCGCCTACAACAAGAATCTTCATGGTTTACAGCACTCCTTTACGCTACTTTGTAAATAGAGATGACATCTGATGTATACACCTGCTCAAAACAGGCCAATTGTGCATCACTGCCCGGTGAACCTGCATGATAAACCAGATAGGTTACACCCGTCCGGCCGCACAGGGCACGCAGTTCACTCTCTGTGGTGTTGGCATCAAACATTTGGCTTACTTGCTCATAACGTGTCATTACGTCCCCGGCATTATCGCCCATATTGGAAACCGCATACTTAAAGCTTTCGCAGTAAGCCTGCCGCCCCGAAAGGCCTGTATACACGTTGGAAAGCCCTTCCAGCGCTGTGCCGGTATGCATTCGATTGGTTGCAAAAATGGCATCTTGCTCCATATTTTGTGCAAGCCACGCACACGCATTTTCCTCTTGTGCCGTCAGGGCATAATAACGCTCGTCCGGCACACCGCCCGCCAGCTGTGTGGGCGCAGTACGCACCAGCCACAAGCCAAAGCACAAACTGGTTGCACAGCTGATGGCAGCCATTATCCCAACGGCGGCTTTTGCCACTGCTGCAAGCCCACGTGCGGCAGCGCCCTTTCGGCTGGACAGCCATTGCCACATTGCGGGCAAGCGGTCCAAAAACACCAATGCCAGACAGAACAGTGCCAACACCATAAAATACAGCTGGCTGGATGAATAATGGTCAAACAGATAAAAGGCCAGTAGGCCGCCTGCAATGCAGGCATGCCAGGTTAAACGCTGTACATCCACCTTGGGCAGGCGGACCAAATCCCGCACAGCACTTACTGCCCAAACACAAAATGCAGCCGGCGCAGCCAAAAAGCTTTGTGCCAGCCACAACACCGGCAGAAATACCTGCCACACCGCCGCAAAACGGATTTGCAGGGCCTGCAAAATGCTGGCAAAAAAGTACAGGTTCAGCGTACCGGTCAAAGAAAAGCTAACGCTGGAATTTGCTCCGGCGGAAAAGCACAGCCGATACACAACCCAAAAGCCCACCGGCACCAACAGGAAAAATCCTGCCAAACGCTTGGGCAGCTTTTTCTTTTGGGCAATGCCCGCAATGCCTCGTACTGCAAAGGCACACAAAAGTGCCAGTGCCAAAACTGCTGCCTGCGGGCTTTTGGCAAACACCAGCAGATAAAAGCCTGCTGCCGCTGCCATCCAAAGCCCCGGTTTGCTGCCCCAGTGGTTTTGCTCCAGTACAGCGAACACGGCAAAAAACGCTGCCAGTGCCGCAAATGCGGTAGCCTGGCCGTTAATGTTGGAAATTGCATACAAGGCAGTAACATTGCCAAAGCGTCCCGTGCCGTTTGCCATAACCTTCCAAAGGCTGGCGCAGCCAAACCAAAGCGGCATAGCTGCCAAAAGCAAGCTGCGGCCACGGGCGGCATCCCCCCAAAGGGTTTTACCTAAACCGTACAACGCAATCACCATTGCAGCGGCAATCGGCGCATAGCCGTAAAACGCAACCACATCGTAAGCCGGCATATGTGAAAGCATACACATTCCTGCTTGGAGCAGCTCGGTTAAAAAGTGGTAGCTTACGGTTACGCCATTTACACGCAAATCTGCCAAAGGGAACCCGGCCAACAGGCTTTCGGTATTGCCCAAGTTCCAGAAAAAGTCCTGACTGGGCCGTGCTACGGTTGCCACAGCGGGATGTACGTATCGTACTGCCCAAAGGGCATTCAGCAAAACGTACACCGACCAAATCAGCACCAAAAGACAGCCGTCTTTCCGATTGCAAAAGCTGCGGTGGTCACCCATGCGGCGCTGCACCAGCCAAAGGCCCCAGCCTAAAACGCTCCATAACACCGGCACAAAATGCCAATGCAGTACACCGGCCAGCACCACGCTGACAGAAAAAGCCGCACCGCCGAAAATCAAATTCAGAATCGGGTGCAGGCTTTGTACCGCATCCGGACAAATCCATCCACGCAAAGCGCTGCCGGGGACATACACCGCCAATACGGACAGCGCCCATACCAAAATCGCTGCACCTGCGCCGGCGCCGCATTTCGTATACAGCACCAGCGCCCCGGCTAAAAAGCAACCCGCTAAACCGCAGCACGCAGCCGAAATCCGAATTTCTTTTTTACCGTTTGCAACAATGGGAACCGCAAAAGACATAATACTTCCTCGGGTTTTAGTTTAGTGGTGGAACAAACGAATTCCACAAAATGCCATGGCAATGCCATATTTGTTGCAGGTATCAATCACCTGCTGGTCACGGATAGAGCCGCCGGGCTGCACAATTGCAGTAACGCCGGAACGACGTGCACGCTCGATATTGTCACCAAAGGGGAAGAAGGCATCGCTGCCCAGTGCCACGCCGGTAACCTTTGCCAGATAAGCCTTCTTTTCTTCTACAGTCAGCGGCTCGGGCTGGCGGGTAAAGGTCTCTGCCCAAACATCATCACCGATAACGTCCTCGGGGGTATCGCCAATGTATACGTCGATAGCGTTGTCACGGTTGGGCTTGGTCACATCATCACGGAAGGGCAGGTTCAGCACCTTTTCCATGTGACGCAGCTGCCAGTTGTCAGCCTTCTGGCCTGCCAGACGAGTGCAGTGCACACGGCTCTGCTGGCCTGCGCCAACACCGATGGTCTGACCGTTCTGCACGTAGCAAACGCTGTTGGACTGGGTGTACTTCAAGGTAATCAGGCTGATAACCAAGTCCTGCTTCTGGGCATCGGTCATTTCCTTATTTTCGGTCACAATATTGTTCAGCATGGTATCCACATTGATTTCCAGCTCGTTGCGGCCCTGCTCAAAAGTAATGCCGAACACCTGCTTGTGCTCAATGGGATTGGGCTTGTAAGCGGGGTCGATTTGCACCACGTTGTAGTTGCCCTTTTTCTTGCTGGACAGGATAGCCAGTGCCTCAGGCTCATAACCCGGAGCAATGATGCCGTCCGAAACTTCGTGCTGAATCAGCTTTGCGGTTGCTACGTCGCACACATCGCTCAAAGCAATCCAGTCACCAAAGCTGGACATACGGTCGGCGCCACGTGCACGAGCGTATGCGCAAGCCAGCTCGGTCAGCTCAACATCTGCACCAATGTGGTACATCTTGCGCTCCACGTCGGTCAGGGGCAGGCCCAAAGCTGCACCGGCAGGAGAAACATGCTTAAAGGAAGCAGCAGCGGGTTTGCCGCAAGCCTTTTTCAGCTCGTTTACCAGCTGAATGCTGTTCAGCGCATCCAAAAAGTTGATATAGCCGGGCTTGCCGTTCAAAACAGTAACGGGCAAATCGGTACCGTCTTCCATATAAATACGAGAAGGCTTCTGATTCGGGTTGCAGCCATATTTCAGTTCCAGTTCATTCATAACGCTAACTTCCTTTCTATCGCACAAACGCAATCAAGCCATTTCCTCAGGCAGCAGTTCGGGTTCTTCGGGGTCATCCAAATCGCTTTCCACTGCACTGTACTTGTTGTAAATCATATCGCCGCTTTCGCCGCTTTCCAAGTCGATTACACGTGCAAAGAAGCTGACCTTGTTTTCCTCGTTCAGGCTCTCCCAAATGCCCTTAGCAAACTCATTGATGGTTTTGGGGCAAGCAAAACGAATGGGCTCGCCCTCAAAGCTGGGGATGGGGTTGCCATTGCACTTGTATGTGCTGATGAAGCGGCCCTCACCTGCAACAGGCTGCATATAATCAAAGAAGTAACGCTGTACGCTTTCGCCGTTGCCGTCCGCAGACTTCAAAATGCTCAGCTGATAGGCACCGTCCGCATATACAATGCCGGAAATACGGGGGGTGTAGTTAGGTGCATCAGGCTCAAAGGTACGGGTGCGCAAAGCTTCTTCAAAGCTCTTGCCCTGGCTCATCAGGTCATAGACGGTATCCGTCTGGTCACCGTTTGTTACAATATGGGTTTTGCCCAGTGTCAAAACGGGATTGTAAATAATCAGGCTGGGGTCCTCCAGCTTAGCGGGGTTTGCTGCCTTGGTTTCGATTCCGCCACGTTCGGGCACCGGCTCAAACACACGGTTGCGGCTGTTTTCGCTGCGGCCCATAATCCAGTAGCCGATAAAAATCTGCTTGGCATCAGGGGATTTTGCAATGGCAATGCCACGGCCGGGGTATTCGTTATTTGCTAAATACTGGCACAAATCAATTTTTTCCATCTCTGTACAACCTCTTGTTTTGTTACTTGGCTTTATTAAATCTCACCGTCGCAAACCATGCGAATTGCCTTGGGCAGCAGCTTCCACTCTGCCTCCATCATCACACGCTTTTGCAGGGTTTCAGGCGTATCGCCCGGCAAAATATCTACTGCTTTTTGCAGTACAATCGGGCCGCCGTCACATTCTTCGTTTACAAAGTGCACGGTTGCGCCGGTAACTTTGCAGCCACGTGCCAGCGCCGCCTCATGGGGGTGCAGGCCGTACATACCGGGGCCGCAAAAGCTGGGAATCAGCGCAGGGTGCACATTCAAAATGCGGTTGGGGTAAGCCTGCACCACAGACGGGCCAAGCACCGACAGGAATCCGGCCAGAACCACCAAGTCAATGTGATGGGACTGAAGCGTACCCAGCAGAGCTGCGTCAAATGCTGCGCTGTCCTCGTAATTTTTACGGGATACAACCACACTTTCCACACCGGCATTTGCGGCACGCTCCAGCGCATACACGCCCGGCTTAGACGCTACAACCAGCGTTACACGGCCGTTGGGGTTTTCGCCACGAGCCTGACTGTCCAAAATTGCCTGCAGGTTTGTGCCGCCGCCGGAAACCAATACAGCAATGTTTAGCACAGCTCCACCTTCTCTTCCCCTGCAACGATTTCGCCCAGTACATAAGCGTCTACACCGTTTGCCTGCAAAGCAGCCTGTGCAGCCTGTGCAGTTTCGGGGCTTACAATCATTGCCATGCCAACGCCCATGTTAAAGGTGTTGAACATATCGTGCTCAGGGATATTGCCCTTTTCCTGCAGCAGCTTGAAGATGGGCAGGACCTTAATGTCATCCTTGCGAATCTTTGCGCACAAGCCGTCGGGGATGCAGCGGGGCAGGTTCTCGTAGAAGCCGCCGCCGGTGATATGGCTGATGCCATGTACCTCTGCTGCCTCAATAGCTGCCAAAACAGGCTTTACATAAATAATGGTGGGGGTCAGCAGTGCTTCGCCCAAAGTGGTGCCCAGCTCCTCGTAGTACTGGTTCAGGTCGGTATTTTCTACATCAAATACCTTGCGCACCAAAGAGAAGCCATTGGAGTGGCAGCCGCTGGAGGGCAAAGCCAAAATCACATCGCCGGGCTTCATCTTGTTCTGGTCCAGCACCTTGGATTTGTCCACGATACCAACGGAGAAGCCAGCCAAGTCGTAATCGTTTGCCTCCATAGTGCCGGGGTGCTCAGCAGTTTCGCCGCCAATCAGGGCACAGCCTGCCTGCACACAGCCCTCAGCAACACCGGAAACCAGAGTTGCAACCTTTTCCGGCTCATTTTTGCCGATTGCGATGTAATCCAAGAACAAAATGGGCTTTGCACCGCAGCAAACAATATCGTTTACGCACATTGCTACACAGTCAATACCCACAGTGTCGTGCTTATCCATCAGCTGCGCAATACGCTGCTTTGTGCCAACACCATCCGTACCGGAAACCAAGGTAGGCTCGGTCATGCCGGTCAGGTCAGGGGTAAACAAACCGCCAAATCCGCCAATGTCGGAAACCACACCAGGAATCATGGTGCGGGCCACGTGCTTTTTCATTAGGCGAACGCCTTCGTAACCTGCGGTGATATCAACGCCTGCTGCGGCGTAGCTTGCAGAATAACTTTTTTCCATGATGGTTCCTCCTTATATTTCCGTCCTTTATTACAGAGCTGCGGCTTCTGCCTGCAACTTAGCTTCCTTATCCTCAATCTGCTTTTCCATATCCACACGTGCTGCTTCCAGCTTTGCATCCAATTCTGCATCGCCCAATGCCAGGATTTCAGCAGCCAGCCAGGCAGCGTTCTTTGCGCCGTTCAGCGCAACAGTAGCCACCGGGATACCTGTGGGCATCTGCACAGTAGCCAGCATTGCGTCCATGCCGTCCATTGCGCCGCCCTTCATGGGGATACCGATAACAGGCAGTGTAGTGTTTGCAGCAAAGGCACCAGCCAAATGTGCTGCCATGCCTGCTGCGCACAAAATAACACCAAAGCCGTTTTTCTTTGCGTTTTGTGCAAAAGCTGCGGCTGCAGCAGGTGTACGGTGTGCGCTCAGGATATGTGCCTCAAACGGGATATCCAAAGCCTTGAGCTGTGCACAAGCACCCTTTACAACCGGCCAGTCACTATCCGAACCCATGATAACAGCTACTTTACGAACCATAGCAGAATCCTCCTTTTTCAAACAAAAAAGGCTGTGATGCACCCACACCACGGCCTTTGGTCTTCATTTTTTTCTAAAAATGGCGTGAAAGGGTACAAAATGCCCGTTAGACATGGTATAGAACACATAACGCTCTGTGTTGAATCCCTTGCTATGCATGGCAAATCCTCCGCTGTCACTTTCCAATACACTTCAATTTTACGTCATATTTTTACTTTTGCAAAGACCTAAAAACCATTTTCAGCCAAGTGTCTTTTCTGTCGAAAACGCCCACACGCTTTTTGTCTATATTTACCACAACATGCGTATATAAGTAATACTTATGCCGTCATTCTGCACGATGCATCGTCAACTGCGCCGTGGTTGCACGAGATGCCCGCACAAGGTCTTGGGGGGCACAGCAAACCTGTGTGCCAATGCGCCCGCCTGAAACAAAAACCTTTTCCTGTTCCAAAACACTTGCATCAAAAACCGTTACAAAATGCTTTTTCATGCCAACAGGGCTGCAGCCGCCACGTACATATCCCGTTACCTTTATAAGCTGTGCCACCGGAATCAGCGCAACGCTTTTTTGCCCTACTGCACGTGCCGCTGCCTTTAAGTCCAGCTCCTCTGCAACAGGGATAGCAAAAACATAGTAGTTTTTGTCAGCCCCTTGGGTCACCAAAGTCTTAAACACCTGCGCTGCATCCTCGCCCATACTTTTGGCTACCGTTACGCCATCTACCGCTACGCCGTCTTCGTGGGGATATTCGTATGCTTTATAATCTACTTTGCAGCTTTCTAAAAAGCGCATTGCGTTTGTTTTTGCCTGTTTTCCCATAATTGAATATGCTCCCTCTTTGTTTTTTTCATTGTAGCACCATATATTATAAAAGAAAATGCTGTTGGCCATAATTTTACGGTATTTTCTCCAACACTAACTGTGGCATACCCTTTCCAAAATGGGTATAATACAAATACGTGAATAAAACACGGCGGAATATTCCGCACGGAAAGGGATATACTTATGAAAGCACATATTGCTCGCAACCAATTCGCCGGCGTACCTACTTTGCTTGCCTGGAACCTTAACACAGGCGACCGAGGCAAACTGGATGGTATCGCTGATGCATTCCGTATGCGCATTGTAACGGTAACCCCCGAAGACACCGGCTGCACCGTTGCGCAGCTGCTGGGTGACGCTGCCGGACGCAATCAGGCGCCCAACAAACAGCCCGACGCTACCCCCGCCCTGCTTTTTGCAAACTTTACCGAAAAACAAATCGACCAGTTATTGGCACTATGCCGCCAGATGGAAGTATATGCCCCGCTAAAGGCGATTGCAACCGACAGCAACCGCCGCTGGGCATTCAGCTATTTGCTGGAGCATTTAGCAGAAGAACATGCTGCCTATCAGGCAAAGCAGCAGTAACCTGCCATGTGGTTTCCTTTTACATAGCACTCTTACCTGAGTGCTGTTGATAAGAAAGGAGATCCACAACTATGAAAAAGACTTTATTCAGCCTGTTGCTTGTTGTTGTGCTGGCTTTTGCACTAACAGGCTGCTGGGGCTCCAACGATGCCCCCAGCGACAAGCCCACCCCCACTGCAACCGTATCTCCCAGCATGACCCCGGGCACCATTCCCGGCACTACGCCCAGTACTGTACCCGGCCAGTCTGCTGATTCTAACGACGTTGCAAATCCCGGCACCGCACACGGCTCCAACCCGGCCCCTGAAACCAGCAGTATGCCGGAATCCAGTGCTGCCCCGTATGCAACTGCCGCTCCTCGTCGAAACATGATGTAATAAATAGTTGCGCTTATTCCACTTTTTGGGTACACTATGCTCTAGAAGTGGTCCGCCTCGGTTCACAGAACCGGGGCTTTTTTATTTGGAAAGGAAGCCTATGAAAAAGATAATTGCATTATTACTCACTTGTATTTTGTGTGCAGGCCTGCTGGTCGGCTGCGGCAAACCGCAAAGCAATGTATCTGCGCAGCGATACTCCACTGTGTTTTACGATGTATTTGACACCGTTACCACTGTTATTGCCTATAGCGACAGTCAGGAAAGTTTTGATGCACAGATGAAGGCTCTGCACGATGATTTGGCAGAGTACCACAAGCTGTACGACATTTATAATGAATACGACGGCATTACCAATCTGGCTACGCTGAATCGTACTGCCGCACAAGGCCCTGTAAAGGTTGACCAGCGCATTATTGATATGCTGGTGGAGGCCAAAAACTTATATACCATTACGCAGGGGCAAAACAACATCGCCATGGGCAGTGTGCTGAAACTGTGGCACGATGCACGAGATGCTGCCGAAGATGGTGTAGGCACCCCGCCGGATACTGCCGCATTGGAAGCAGCCTCTGCTTACACAAATATGAACAACCTCATTATTGATGAGCAGGAACAAACCGTATTTTTTGCAGACCCCAACATGACTTTGGACGTTGGCAGCTGCGGCAAGGGCTACGCTTGCGAAATGGTTGCTCGTGCAGCGGAAGAACGTGGCCTGACCAGTGCGCTGATTAGTGTTGGCGGCAATCTGCGTGCCATTGGTGAAAAATCCCCCGATACACCTTGGACTGCCGGTATCGAAGACCCGTGGAATCCCTCTGTAATGGGCAATACCAGCTCCTATGTTGTTGCGATTCAGCTGCCGGGCGGCATGGCTATGGTTACCAGCGGTGACTACCAGCGCTTCTTCACCGATGCCGCCGGCGAACAGTACCATCATCTGATTGACCCGGACACCTTACAGCCTGCACGCCACTGCCGCAGCGTTACTGTACTGACCTCGGATTCCGGTTTGGCAGACTGCCTGTCTACAGGTTTGTTCTGCATGTCTCCGGAGGAAGGTCTGGCTTTGGTGGAAAGTCTGGAGAACGTGGAAGCGTTCTGGTGTTTTGCTGATAAAACCACACAGCAGTCCAGCGGCTTTGCCGACCTGATGCTGTAAACCTTTTGGCGAACGGTCAAGATACTTCGCATTAAAAAACGGTAATACACTGTATTTCTCCGTGAAATTTTTGTATCTTTTTGCCAATCCGGTTTTCTTTTACTGTACATCAGCGTATAATGGAAGTTAATTTGGCTGGGTACGCAACTTTGCTGCCCGTAAACCTAAAATACAGGAGGAATCCCCTTGAAACTTAAATTGATTTGTACCGCACTGAGTATCGCCATTCTGTGCGCCGGCTGCGGCAGTGCACCCTCTGGCAGTGCAGAGCCCACTGCATCTCCCGAACCTACCAGCGCTATCGTTTCTTCCACTTTTAAGGAAGCTTCCCTCTACGACTACAAAGACTACACCGACAGCCAGAACATTGACGAAACCGGCTTCTTTACCGGTGTTCGTGCATTAGATTACGTTACTTTGCCGGAAGACTACAAGGCAATTCCCGCTTCAAAGGCCGACCTGACCCCCTCTGATGATATTATCAAGGTAGGCATGGACTCTATCGTTGGCCAGTACACCGCTGCTGCACTGGGCGACACTGTAAACATCGACTACGTTGGCACTGTTGACGGCGTAGAGTTTATGGGCGGCAACACTAACGGCATGGGCTCCGACCTGACTTTGGGCAGCGGCCAGTTTATCCCCGGCTTCGAGGACCAGATTGTCGGCCATAAAGTTGGCGACACTTTTGATATTACCGTAACCTTCCCCGAAGGTTATCGTGATTCTACCGATGCAAGCGGCAACACCATTGTTCTGGCCAACACCGAGGCTGTTTTCTCTGTAACTATCAACCACATTTCCTTTGGTTGGGAGTTAACCGATGCTTGGGTCAAGCAGAATCTGGAAAAGTCCACCTATGAGGTTTCCACTGTGGAGCAGCTGAAGAACTATGTTTCCAACATGGTTGCACAAAACATCAAGGAAAACTATGCTCTGGACTATCTGGTAAAGCACTGCACCTACGGCGAAACCGCCCCCGAACCCGTTTTGGACTACATGGTTTGCCGTTATCTGTCCAGCCTGAACCAGTACGCTGAGTACGCTGACCAAGACTTGGAAACCTTCCTGAAGGCACGTGATTTTTCTTCTATCGACGAGCTGCTGGCTTACAACGAAGAAGCAATCCTGAACGCTGTGCAGACGCAGCTGGCCGTTCAGGCTGTTGCAGAAGCTGCTGACATCAAATTGGACACCAATTTGGTTGCACAGTACGACAGCTACGTGGAAAACTACGGTCAGCCTTATGTTAACCAGTACGTAATGAATCGTCAGGTCTTAAAGCTTCTGACCGATGGTCTGGTTATTTCCTAATTGAATCTTTGATGCATTTTCCCCCGGCACCTGCTGCCGGGGGATTTTATTTTGTCCGGCCTTTTACTCAATTTTTATCTTTCTGTGAACTTTTTCCAGCCCTATTGACAATCCGCATTGTCGGTTGTAATATGTTAGCAGTCAAAGCGTTAGAGTGCTAATGACGAACGCAATATCTTCTATAAATCGTCATTTTGCAACACTTTTAGAACTGCAAATAAAACACATATCTGTGTTGCAGCTGCTTTGGCAATCCAATAAAAGCTTTGCTTTTCGCAGATAACAATAAAGGAGGCCGCATTTATGAACGCAAACCGTTATACCCGCAAAACTCAAGAAGCTCTGCAGGCCGCCCAAAAGCTGGCCGTTACCTATCAAAATCAGGTGTTGGAGCAAACACACCTGCTGGCTGCCTTAGCCGCACAGGAAGACGGCCTGATTCCTCAGCTATTGCAGCGCATGGGTATTGACCCTGCAAGCTTCGCTCGTGCCTGTGCAGATAAGCTCGGCGCATTGCCGCAGGTTTCCGGCTCCGGCCGTGACCCGGATAAAATTTATATTTCTACCGCTACAGATAAAGCCCTGCTTGCTGCTGAGCGCCAAGCCAACGCCATGCAGGATGAATATGTCAGCGTAGAGCACGTGATGCTCGGTCTGCTGGAAGAAGCTGACGCAACCACAAAACAGCTGTTCTCCGCTTATGGCATCACCAAGGATTCCTTCCTGAGCCAGCTGACCAGCGTGCGTGGCAACCAGCGTGTAACCAGCGATGACCCTGAAAGCACCTATGATGCTTTGAAGAAGTACGGTCAGGACCTTACCGATTTGGCCCGCAAGCAAAAGCTGGACCCTGTGATTGGCCGTGACCAGGAAATCCGAAATGTAATCCGCATTTTGAGCCGTAAAACCAAAAACAACCCCTGCCTGATTGGTGAGCCCGGTGTTGGCAAAACTGCCATTGCCGAGGGCTTGGCACAGCGTATCGTGCGTGGCGACGTACCCGAAAACTTAAAAGACCGCACGGTGTTCAGCCTGGACATGGGCGCACTGGTTGCCGGTGCAAAGTACCGGGGTGAATTTGAAGAGCGCCTAAAGAGCGTTTTGACCGAAGTAAAAAAGAGCGAGGGCCGCACACTGCTGTTTATTGATGAGCTGCATACCATTGTAGGCGCCGGCAAGACCGACGGCGCTATGGATGCCGGCAACATCCTAAAGCCTATGCTGGCTCGTGGTGAGCTGCACTGCATCGGCGCAACCACTCTGGACGAGTACCGCCAGTATATTGAAAAAGACCCGGCTCTGGAACGTCGTTTCCAGCCTGTTACCGTAGATGAGCCCACTGTTGAGGATACTATTTCTATCCTGCGTGGCTTGAAAGAGCGGTATGAAGTCTTCCACGGCGTAAAAATTCACGACTCTGCCCTGATTGCTGCTGCTACGCTGTCTAACCGGTATATTTCCGACCGTTTTCTGCCGGATAAGGCTATCGACCTAGTGGATGAAGCCTGTGCTATGATTAAAACGGAAATGGACTCTATGCCCAGCGAAATGGACGACTTGGCACGTAAAATCACCCAGCTGCAAATCGAGCAGGTCAGCCTGAAAAAGGAAACCGACCCCTTGAGCCAAAGCCGTTTGGCCGAGCTGGAAAAAGAGCTGGCTGAATATCAGGATAAGTTCAAGACCATGAAAGCTCGCTGGGAAAACGAAAAGAACGACATCAATAAGGTACAGTCCCTGCGTGAGCAAATTGAGCAGGTGAACTCCGACATTGAAAAGGCACAGCGTGAGTATGACCTGAACAAGGCCGCTGAGCTGAAATACGGCAAGCTGCCCGAGCTGCAAAAGCAGCTGGAGCAGGAGGAAGCCGCAGCTGACAACAAGACCGGCG
>RCNH01000389.1_pt1 | contig 18812 bp, 17 predicted proteins | sample 2041161 | NCBI WGS metagenome assembly RCNH01 (sample SAMN09708215, study PRJNA481090) | Feces metagenome, whole genome shotgun sequencing project. | biome: feces | host: Leptonychotes weddellii | place: Antarctica: Sion Island | collected 2010-03-01 | reverse complement strand
ATTATAGTTTTTTGTAAATCCATTCAAAAAATTTATGAGCGTGGGGAAATGCAATATGCTGGATGCTAAACTTAAGACACTGCTGACCGTGGCAGACTGCAAAAGCTTCACAAAAGCCGCAAAATTACTGTCGCTAACCCAGCCTGCGGTGAGCCATCATATAGAGCAGCTGGAGCGGGAATGCAATGCCACCCTCTTTTTGCGGGGAAAAGGGGAATTTAAGCTGACAAACGAGGGGGAAATTGCCGTTACATACGCCCGGAGACTAAAGGCACTGCACCAGAAAATGCTCTCTGAAATCGAGAACGAGCAAAAGCACCTCTCTCGCTTCCGCATTGGGATCACCCACACCTCCGAAAACAACACCATCACGGAAGCCCTGGCAAAATACGCCGCCCAATCCTCCCGTGTCAGTATAACAATTATAACTGAACCCATAAATATTCTCTATGATATGCTGGAGAATTACGAGCTGGACATCGCCATTGTGGAGGGCAAGCGGCTTTCTTCCAAGTTAAACTATTTCATGCTGGACACCGATTACCTTGTGTGTGTCCTCAGCAACGACAACCCCTTATCCCGACAATCCATGGTAACGATCCGGGAGCTGAAAACCGAAAAAATGATTCTGCGCCTCCCCTCCTCTGCCACACGGCAGCTCTTTGAGGCCTCCTTGCTGAGTATGAACGAATCCATCGACAGCTTCAATGTATCCTTGGAAGTGGACAACGTGGGAACCATCAAAGATCTGGTCAAAAAGGATTTCGGCATCTCTGTTCTTCCCAAAAGTGCCTGCATGAGCGAAGTAAAAAAGGCCGAACTCACCATACTGCCTATCGAAAACTTAAGCATGATGCGTGAAATGAATATCGCCTATCACAAAGACTTCTCCCACCTGGAGCCAATCAAGGATATCGTTCATATTTATCAGCATCTGATCCTGTCAAATTAAAACGCATGCCGCACCGGAAAACCGGTGCGGCATTGTTCAAAGTATGGTGATTGTAAGTGCTTCCTGTCCCGCCACTTGAAAGACGGGATACCAGCCTATTCTCTCCGGCAGCTCAAAATGCAGGGACGAGCAGGCAGAATGCATATGCTCCTTCTGCGGCGCAGCCAAGCAGACCGCCGTCGGGCCATCTGCTCCCCCGATGACCCCAATAGCAGCTGCGCAGCAGCAGGAGGTATTCTCCGCCGCCGAAGTCTGTCTGAGCCGGGGCTGATCGCATGTACTTAGGTCTTTGACTGAGAAGCCCGGAAGCTCCGGCGACAGCGTGTAGCGCATAAGGGTATACCGGGTTGGAAATTCCATATTGTCCCGGCTTAAGTCCTCTGGATTCAGTGTCTGCTGCTCATATTCCCGGACGGTCAGGGCATACACTTCCCCGCCGCCCGGCGCTATTATCTCCACACGGTCTCCCGGGCCGTCCACGTGAAAGACATCCCCGGGAATCGTAACCGGCCGCTGTACCATAGTCAGCTCCAGGGTCTTGATCTCCGGGCGCCGTCCGGTGGCCCAGGGGAACCGAGCCCGCACAAAAGACCAGGCAAAGCTCCGATCCAGATGGTAATGCTCCAGCATCTGTATGGTGTCAACATCCTGTTCCACCAAGTCATCGGATGGTATGAAGTAGGATCTGCTGCCACGCCACTTTAGCCTCTGCCCGTTGACCCGCACTTCCGGGCAAAAATCCAGATTAAGGGGATTTTCCAGCTCCATCTGCATCTGTTCTCGCTGGGACATCGGCGCATCCTCTGCCGCAAAACACGTTTCCGACCATTTTGCATCGAAGCGCTGATACTCCTCCGGATCCACCTGCATACAGATATCCATAACCAGTCCCTTGGCACAGGAATACACCGCCGGTACCAAAAAGATTCTGCCTGCATACTGGAATTCTTTTTTTACCGGGATCTCGATACCGGCCTTGCCACTTCCGGAATGACCGTAAATGGAACCGTCGTAGTAGACCGCCCATTCCTGGGGTGGTACATTCTCGTTCATCTCCGGATCGTAGAATTCTTCAGTGTACTTGATTTTGCTGTAATCAAAAGCATCCCGCAAATTTTTCATGTACTGCCATGGTGTCTCCATAGGCTCCAGATGCATACGATCAGCCAGCTGGGAGAGGACCGTTTGGGCCTCCTGTGTGGGCGTATAATCCTGAACAAACTGCTCAAATCGATCGGGTGTCAGCATCCAAGCCTGTTCCAGATAATTGGCATCCTTTCCCGCCAAAAGCAGTCTCAGAAAATCCTCAAAGTTTTCTGCCAGCGGATGTACATAGTCCGGATAGCCATTCATAGGGCTGACCGAAAACACCATCTCTCCGAATCCCCGGATAAAGCAGTAGTGAATGCCGTCCACCCCAGCCCAGCCGATGATAGATGCCCCTCTGGGCGTGCAGAAATAGGCAGTACTGTGATCGACTCGCTCCATTCCCAAAGGTGCGAGATCCAGATTCAGCGCTAAAAATTTCTGATAGAATTTTCCCAATGGAATCCCCCCGTATGCTTAAATCTTTCGGGTATTGTACCTTAAATATGTGAACAATTCCACCTGTTGAATGGATCCTCCCCGGCTCCAGAGCCTTCTGGAAACGCTCCAGGAGGGGTGCCCTGGCGGTGTGTAAGCCGAATTGCTTCGCCCGAACCGCAATCGAAGGCGTTCAGACAGTGTGGGAGCTGTTTGAAAGAGAGGTAAGGGTTCACATTCTCAACATGGGACTGATAGAAAACACCTTAACCGGAAATCTGATTCTGACCGTCATGCTGGCCTTTGCGGAATGCAAAAGAGGAAGGGCGGGCAACCAGATAAAGAATACTATTATAATTGTCTAGAAGACGCTCAATTTCATTTTGATCTTTTCAAAGATGATGACCCAGATCTATACAAAAAGATTACCCTAAATCAACTTATGGCTACAACTTTCTCACAAGAAACTAAATTGATTGCTTTACAAGAAATCATCGATACTGAATAAATACAACTAGCCCCTCGTGTAGATATTAACACGAGGGGCTAGTTATATTTTCAGAAATTTATTAAATACTAATTATGCCTGTTGCAATTTTATTCCAGATGTCTCTGTGTTCAAAACCAATTGCACCGTCCTTGGCCAACATATCAGCGTAAACCGGGAGAACTGTACCAGGATTTGTCAGAAGTCGCAAGTAATACTTGATTGTGGGAATAACACCATTAACAATCATCTGGCAGCCAAGCAATTTCTTTACATTTTCAACCTCGTCTATAACGTCCTGTGTAGGCTCATGCTGCTGATGTGTGGTCAAGATATAGTATCGGTCTACTTGTTTTCCTCTAATCTTCTGCTTGGCACTGTCCACCATTGGCTTTGTTACCACAAGGTCATGCTTGACTTCTACTGCTTCAAAAACAATTCCATCTTCATTTACTATTTCAATATCTCCCACAGCTCCAGTTTGCTTATCTGCCGCAGAATGAGACTCCAATTCTTTTATGGCCTTTCCGTCATACCGGTGCAACTCCTGGAGCAAAATTGTGTATATGGAATACAATGCCAGAACTGGTAACCGCGATGCACCTTTAGAATCTTTGTATTTGTAAAAGAAGTGTGCCTCAAATAAATGCGTGATCTGCAAAACATCTTGAATTTTAGGAATTGCCAGTTCGACTTTTGATGCTTCACGCAATTGTAATCTACGCCAAAGCAAAAATGCCAGTGCTATTTTAGCATCTTGATGATTGGTTTCAACCTCATCATAGCAAATTAAAAATGGTTCTTTTATTGTACCAATATTTTCATCATAGGATAACATATAAGGTTTTGGACGTTCAAAAGTTCTAGTCTGCCATCCCGATTTTGCTCCGTGAAACTCGTGTTCCTCCATCCATTCATAAATAACTGTTTCAGAAACGCCACGGAAATTAAAGCCTGCCGGACGGTCGGTCTGATCTTGAATCTGTACTTGATGATAGCGTACATCAACCGCATCCCCATAAACAGCTTTGATCGACAAACTTGTAATTAAATTACTATATCCACCTGAAGCTTTTTCACAATGCTTTGCCATCAATTCCAGTGCATCAATAAATCTGCTACTCAATATTCCTTTAACAAAAGGGGGAACATCACGAGATTTTGTGACGAAAAAGCTTTCTGCTTTATCAAAAGCGAGATCTAGTTGTTCTCGTATTTTGATGTCAAGATCCGCAGGACGGGGATGTTCTTTTTTCTTTGCCATTATGTATCATCTTCCTCTCTAACAAAGAAATTCATTTGCTTATCATAAGGAAGGGCAAATGGATATGCCACCATGTAAACGCCTTGTGGGATTGCAATATTAGTTTCATGGCATCTTAAATCAAAGCGATAGGAACGCAACGACCTAGCAAGTTCTACGAAACTCTCTTTTTTGAAGGTATCTTTCCACATTGCCATCAAATGCTCTTTGGGAAAATATACAGAACAGTTGTCAAAATTCATGTAGTGCCTTGCAAACTGGAAGGAGGGCAGGTCTGTTTTAATATCAAACTTGGTAACCTTAAATATGGGATGAGGCTCCGTAAAATGGCCGTATAGTTCAACCAAAGAGCGGAAGCTACTACAGTGTTTTACCCATGCATCAACGGCATTCCACATTGTCTGAATATCCTGCTCATGGCAGCCCCAGACTGTAACCACCAATTTAATCTCCCGGTCCATATTAACGCCATCAAAGACAGAAAGATACAACCTTGCCTCTATTGGAGATTTAGGTGCACAGTGTACATCAATATTTACCTCTTCACCATTGGTTGTTACATCCATATTAGAATCTTCAGAGATAGATGTTGGCGTTACAAATGTCTGAAAGTCTTCTAAGTTGAAAGAATAATCTGCTTTTAATTTATTCTGTTCAATTACCGCTTGATGAATTGCACGAGTTTTCTGGGCTTTCTGCCCCTTCCTTTTATCAAAGGATAGTACATCATCCTCAGTTAAGTATTCAATATTTGATTGGACCCCAAAAATTTGTTCCCTAATTGCAAGTGCCATATAATAGGCAATTTTAGGGCAAACGGAATTACCTATCTGCCGAATCTGTGCAGAGCGATCACCAAAGAAAATATGTTTATCTGGAAAACCCTGGATACGCTTATATTCAGCGACGGTTAAGTAGCGATTGTTCCAATGTAACGGGCCAGTATATTTACCTGGAGAAGCAATAAGAGTCTTAACCGGTGTATCAGGATTTGCTTTATACAGGAAATCCGAAAAACGAGATCTGTAGGCAAAAATAGGTTCCGGATACCCTCGTTTTGCAGTAAAATGCAGATAGTTCTCTCCAGGAGGTACTAGCGGAAGTAATTCGGAATATTTTCCTCCAGCAAAGCTAGTTTCTTGCCGGTCTTGTTCCGTAAACGGAATATCTTCAATGGCTTTTCCTACTGAAATGTAGGGCTTTTGTTCAATGCTGTCTGGGCCAAATACCGGTTTGGGATACAAGAAAGGATGATCCATCTTGTGACCAACAATAAACATTCTTTCTCTCTGCTGCGGAACCCCATAGTCTTCTGCATCTAGAATTCGATGCTCTATTGTATAGCCTAATGCGGCAAAGGAAGAAACAATATCCTGAAAATCTTGTCCTTTATTTGTTGCAAGAATTCCTCTAACATTTTCAAACAAAAATGCTTTGGGCCTCAACAACTTAACTACTTCACAGTAACTCTTAAATAGATTTCCTCGTTTATCTAGCTTTCCTGCTGCACCACCAGCTCTACGGCCAGATGCAGAAAAGGACTGGCAAGGAGGTCCACCAATTATCATATCAATATTCTTGGGGAGAACATCGAAGTCCATAGTGGTAATATCATGTTCCTCTACAACCAAGTTAGGATTTAGCGTGTTACCTCTATTCAGTTTTAGTGTTTCACAGCATTCATGATTAAAATCTGTGGCGAAAAGAATATCAAATCCGGCCTGCTCAAAACCTATATCCAGTCCACCACCTCCAGAAAAAAGGCTGAGTGTTCTAATTGGCTTATTCATAATTATTACCTCTAAAAATCTACTGCATCTAAACTTGTACAAAGTTACTGCATCAAGCACCATTCAATATTAAGAAGAATAACGCAATTCAAGATTAGATTGGAAACTAGAAAATATACGGCTAAAATATCAGCTTCTGATTATACCATTTTCAGCTTTACTTCGCAATGGTATTTTCAATTTTCCAGACCTAACTGCCTGGAATTTCTCTTTATTGCGGAAAATCATGAGTTGAAAGTATCTCCGAGTCACAAAGTTGTCATTTTAATAAATACATGATAAAATTATTAAAAGGTCAACTTCAAGCAGACTGCCGCAATGGAAGAGCAAGAAAAAGCCCACCACGGCAAACGTGTAAAGCTCATGAGGCCTAACGATATTTTGGATCTGTTCTGGGCTTATATGGACAAGGCCTGAGAGATGCATGAAAGAGCAAAAAATGTTAAAAGAAGCTAGAAACATGATTGTTTCCAGCTTCTTTTTTGCTATAATCTGGTTAGTTCTTGATTGCTGTCTTCTTTACTTGCTGCCTCTGGGCTAAGGGATAACGCTGGTCATTGTTCTGCAAACTGTCTCTGTTGCAAAGATCGCAGAAGTACTTCACCATATTCAGCATGGAATATATTAGGAACTTCTGAAGGCGGTCTGATTAGCTGAGGCCATTCTAAAAAGGCAATCAAAAACCTGTTGAAAACAAGAAAAATCCTTGTAATCAAGTGATTACAAGGATTTTTGGTGGAGATAAGCGGGATCGAACCGCTGACCTCTTGAATGCCATTCAAGCGCTCTCCCAGCTGAGCTATACCCCCATATGACGTGCTGCATCAGACAGCTTTTGTATTATAACAACCACAGGGGGAATTGTCAAGCATTTTTCGCATATTAATTTCAGCAATTTAGCAGCAGGCTCAGCAGATGCACATCGGTAAAGGCGCTGTCTGTATAGGCGCTGTCCAGGATGGCATCCACATTATCGGGATCGTTCTCAATTTCCTTTGAAAACAGCTGGGCGGTCTCCACGGTATTTCCCCCCAGTGCGCAGACAACCAGGCAGGAGATGATGATAAACTTCACCCGGCACACCAGGTCATAGTCGGACACGGCCTGGAACCAATACCGGTAGATCCCGTACTTTGCAAGGGCCAGGTGCTGCTGTGTCCACACAAAAGGCACCGCCCCGGCCTCCAGTCTGGTTTTCCACTGGCCTGTCAGGAGCTCCAAATTCTGAAAGAAGTCCAGCACGGCATCCACATTTGCCGCCGAAGCGTAGCTTCTGGCATCTGCAAGGCAGTCTTCGGCAGATAGCTGGGCCTGCACGCCTCCGTCCAGCTCCTCCTGTACTGCATGGCCGTACAAGAGCATAACCGCCAATCTTTCCGGCACCGTCATGGCAGTTCCATCCAAGAACGCCAGCACCTCTTCCCTGCTTCTGCGCAAGGTGTCCATGGCATCTGTATCATAATCCGGTGCTTCCCCGCCGGGGAGTATTTTCGTTTCCAGCTCATAAGGCTCTGTCAGCAGGAGACGTGCCGCCTCCGGACAGGACAGCTCCAGTCCCAGCTCTGTGAAATCCCCATACTCATGTCGCAGCCTTGGAAATGTCCGGCAGACCTGGCTTAGGGCCTCATGGCCCAGCTGGGCCTGAATTTCGCACAGGCCATCCGGGCGCCACATGGGACAGCGCCCCGCCTCAATACGCATGGTTGTTCCCTCAGGACTGGTTCGCAGCACCTTCCGAATGCTCTCTCCCAACGCACCCGGCAGAGTGATATAATACTCTGCGGTCTTTTCATCGATATCCACTTCCCACTCCTTGCAGCAGCTGTCGGGGCAAGCAGATGCAAGGCAGCGAAATCCTTCGTAAAATTTAGGGATATGGTATTCCATCTCAATAAACCTCTCCATAAAAGATTGGGAAAGCCGGGGGATGGCTTTCCCAATGGGTATTATTCTTCCTCTGTCTCCACGAAATCTTCGGGGCGGGCCGCATACAGGGTGGCTACGGCCTCCCGGAAGGCCTCCTTGGTTGCGCTCACAGAGTCCAGGCAGTCCTGGAGCTGGGCAACCGCCTGGTCGGCAACACTGCCTACGTGCTCCGCAGCCGTCTCCGCTTTCAGCGCTGTATCCGCCAGCACCGCATTCACCTGGGCATAGATCTGCTGGGCACGCTCCTGGGCGATCCGCTCGATCCGCTCCGCACGGCGATAGGCCTCCAGCTCTCTGGCAGCTGTTCCGCTGAGAGGTGCTTCCGCCTCCTGGGCATCGGCTGTGTCAGTCGGCTCCGCAGCTTCTGCCAGCTTCGCCTCCAGCTCCGCACACCTTGCCAGGGCCTCATCCAGTTTCGTTTGCAGCTCTGACGTATCCTCGGCAGGGCTGGACTGGGCTATTTGCAGCTGATTTTTGAGCTGTTCTATCTGATTGTTGTGCTGGTTATTGATATACTCGATGTAATGCACCACATCCTCCCGGTTAAAGCCGTTGAATGCGGAACGAAAACTTTTCGTCACTGCCATGGGGTGCCTCCTCGGTGCAAAGGTATTTTTAAGAAGTATACCATAATTCTGATGGGAAAACAACTATTTTCCCGAAGATCGGAGGATCGTGACGGCAAAATTTCAAAACACCCCTTTACAAACGGGAAGAATCTTGCTATAATAAATTAGCTTTTGAGTTATGCGCCGGTGGCTCAATGGATAGAGCATCGGATTCCGGTTCCGAGGGTTGGGGGTTCGAGTCCCTTCCGGCGTACCAGATTATCCCGGACAGCGGTTCTGTCCGGGGCGAAAGCAGAAATTCCGAGGAGCGTTCGTAAACGGACTTTCCCCGGAATTTTTATGATTCCTGCAAAACGCAGCGGTCAGCAGTTTTCCTGCTTTGACCGCTGCGTTTTTTATACCCGAAGCATCCGATACCCCACCCCCACATGGGTCTGGATATACTGAGGAGAGTTGGGGGCGGACTCCAGCTTCTTCCGCAATGTTGCCATAAACACCCGCAGCGAGGACACATCGTTGTCCCAGCACCGCCCCCACACATGCTGGGTGATATAGGTATGGGTCAGCACCCAGCCCACATTTTTAGAGAGCAGGCACAGCAGCTTGTATTCAATGGGCGTAAGGTGCAGCTCTTCCCCCCAGAGCCATGCACACCCGGCGGAGTAATCGATCTTCAGCTGCCCGTTTGTAAACACGGAAGAGCTCTCAAAATCCCCGGGCATCATACTGAGGCGGCGCTGGGTGACCCGCAGCCGGGCCAGCAGCAGTCCGCCCACAAGGGAAAAGGGCAGCAGGATCCGGGTGGTGATCCGCACCAGATCCTCGTAGAAATTGCCCACAGAGGTCTTGGAGCGGCCTGTGATGCCCCGGATAAAGGCGGCACAGGCCGCATAGCCGCTGGCTGCGGATACGAACATCATAAAGGTGATGACCAGCATCTGGGACAGATCGCTGAGGCCGCTCTCTCCTGCATAGTGCTGAAGGTTCGTGTTGGTCATAAAGCTGATGATCGTATGAAAGCTCAGATCCGGAGCCATGGAGCCGACCCCGTTGGGGTTAAAGATGGGCAGGCTCTGGAGCCGCAGCACCAGATAGCCGACTGCCATCATAACGGCGTTTGTGAGGATTAGGGCGGCTGCGTACTGCTTCCAATCCATCTGCCGCCGTGTGCTTACCTGCCATAATGTGATACAGATAGGCACCTGCGGGGATAACCATCACCAGATAGAGGAGCAGTGAGACAATTATCTGAAGCATTTTTTATCTGCTCCTTTCCCTTAAAAACGTTCCGGATGAACCAGGGCATACACAAGATAGCCGCCGATTCCCAGTGAAATTATCAATAAAGCTGTCATATGAAACATCTCCCTTATTTTTCTGCATCTGTCATTGCTCCGCATCCACCTGGCTGCTGCACCAATGCAGCAGAAGCCACACAAGATAGGTGGAGCCAAGCAGCGCCCCAATCATAGCCACATCCCACATTCCAATCACCTCCAGTGCCCACAGTGTATCACCCCGGGCGTGAAAAAAGGGTTAACAGAAATGAAGATGCATTAAGGAAGTGTAAATATCGGGGCTTCTGCCGGAAATGGGCGCAAAAAAGCACAGTTCCCAACGGGAACTGTGCTTCGGCGTGTCGATAAAGTACTGCTTTCCCAAAAGGGAAACTAGCGAACGGCTCCCCTGTCATTCTGAGGAGTGCAGCGACGAAGAATCTTTCTTTTGGATTCTTCGCTGACGCTCAGAATGACAGGAATACGCCATTTTCTGTACTAAAAGTGGCTATTTCCGTCACGAAACCCTCGTATTATCAGAAGCAAAGGATAGATCAACGCATAGGAGCAGTTTTTTGACAGTCTCAAGCACGGTTCCCAATAGGAACTGTGCTTTTTACCGGTTTTTATAACTCCTCTACATACTCCACGCCGCCGATTTCACGGACACACTCCATGATTTCCACATGGTTGTGGCGCTTTTTGGCTTTGATGGTTGCAATGTACGCACGGCTTCCGGATTCGTTCTCTCCCCCCTGCTCATGCTGCACATTGCCCACGTCCAGCTCCTTCTGCCGGACGGCTCTTAAAAAATCCCCTAAAGACAGGGTATCTGCCAGTTCAAAATAGATCTCCACCTGCCGGGATTTGCGGTGCATCTTATTGTCCATCCGCTGCAGCAGGGTAATCACTATGAAGACGGACAGGCCGCCCACCAGAGCGGCCTCATAGAAGCCCACCCCCAGGGCCAGCCCCACGCCTGCCGCAGCCCAAAGGCCAGCCGCCGTGGTAAGACCCTTGATCTGATTTCTCCGGGTTACGATAATGGTACCCGCACCCAGAAAGCCGATGCCGCTGACAACCTGCGCACCCATGCGCACCGGATCGCCACCGCCGCTGACCTGGCAGACATACTGATTGGTAAGCATTATGATGCAGGCACCTGTACACACCAGCATATAGGTGCGCAGACCCGCCGGACGGTTTTTGAGGCCCCGTTCCAGGCCGATGACCCCGCCCATCACCACCGCCGTCAAAATGCGCACAACGATGGCAAGATATGTCACCTCTCGTAATTCCATAATCTCCCTCCTTATAAAAAACCATACAGGGCTTTGTCGATTCTCTCACGCTATGCCCCTTTGACAAAACCGGGGCGGCCAGTGCCGCTCCGGGTTTTTTGTTCTTCTGTCACCTGGTGCTGAGCTCTACCTCTCTGCTCTGGCAGGTAAACAGGATGACCTGCTTCTCCCGGGCCTCCTGCTTCAGAATGTCCAGGGCAGTTGCCAGTCTCTCGTCGTCAAACCGCACCAGGGCATCATCCAAGACAAGGGGGGCCTCCGGGGTCAGCTCCTCCGCCACCGCCAGACGGAGCGCCAGATACAGCTGGTCAACGGTGCCGTCGCTGCGCCACAGACTCCCACGGAGGGTATTCTCCCCCTGGGCGCAAGCCTGCAAGCTGAAATCCTCTCCCAGGGTAATGCGCTCGTAGCGCCCGGATGTGAGCCTTCCGAACAGCTCCTGGGCACGGTGGGAGATCCTGGGTGCAAACCGCCGCTGCAGCTCTGCCGATGCCTTTACCTGGGTCTGCTGGGCCAGCTGAAGGGCCTCCTCCATACGCTCCAGCTTTTGGATCCGGCTCTCTGCCTCCTTGCACTGCTGCTCCAGCACCTCCGGCTGTCCCAGAGATGCGGCCTGCCCCTGGCACTGGCCAAGCTGCAAATGCAGATGCTTCTGCTCTGCCGCCACATCCGAAAGAAGCCGATTGGTCTCCTCGGGAGAATAGGTCATGGTGTCCTCCCCCTCCGGCACAGGCACCGGCTTGCAGGTAAGCTCCAGAGTCTTTACCACCTCTTCTGCCCTGCGCAGCTCCCGAACCGCATCTGCAAGGGCCGTTTGCAGACCCACTGCCTCCTGCAGCTGCTGCTCATACTGGCGCAGGGATTTGCCTCCCGTGAGGGTTTCTGTCTGCTCCTTTAGAGTGCGCATCCGGTTTTCCAGCTGTGATGTCACGCTCTCGTAGCCTTCCAGCGCCGTGCGGTACTGCCGCTGCCGCTGGGCATAGCGCTCTGCCTCCTCCAGCCACTGGGTGCTGTCCAGGGGATAATACCGCTGGCAGAGCAGCTCCATCTGGGTTTTTCGGTTCTGATCGTAATTCTTTACGGCGCCGTGCTGCAGCATCCCCGCCGCAAGGGCAATGGCTCCCAGCACCAGCAGCACCGCCCCCGGCAGAAGCTGCTGAAATACCATAAGGGCAATTCCTGCCGCCAGCCCCAGCCCTCCGCAGATGAGCAGCACCGGGGAGAATTTTTTCCTCCCGTTTCGCAGCTGTTCATACTGCCGGACATCCTCCTGGGCCCGGTCTTTGGCCTGCTGAGGGGTCAGCCCCCGAAAGGCCGTCACCCCATCCGGCTCCCCGGGCATGACCGGCTGCAGCTGAGCCTCCATCTGCAGAGCCTCCCACTGCTCCGAAAGGGTTCGCACCTGGCTGAGCCGATAATTCAGCTGCTCCGGCTCCGGAAGCTTCCGGCAGGCCGCCTGCAGCTGCGTTACCTGCTGCTGGGCCATCTGCTGCTGGAGCTTTGCCTGTTCTGCCTTCCGGACAACGATCTCCGCCTGCGCATACGCAAGGGCGGCCTTGTGGTTGAGGAGCTTTTGCTCATGGGCTTTCAGCTCCTGCTGCCGGGTCTTAATTTTTTCCATCTGTATCTCATACATACGGAGCTGATCCAGCTTTCCCCGCAATTCCTCCCGATGGGATTCCGCCTGGGGCAGAAGGCCGGAATTGTGAAACCTGCATCGGTTTTTCAGTTCCTTCAGCTTCTGGGCCAGCAGATCTCCGCTGTCGCTCTCGTCTCCGCTCGTCACCAGGGCATTGAGCCGTTTCCGCAGCGCCTCATCCTGGGTCACCGGCAGATCCGCAAGTCTCAGAAAGCCCGCCCGGAGAAATACATTTTTCTCCACCCCCAGAAGCTGCTGTCCGCAGTTCTGGGCGGTCAGCTCCGGTACCGGCAGGCCTGTTGCCGTTTCATAGGCTTTGAACTCTCCAAATACGGTGCGTCCCTTGGTGTGGCGCTCGATGGTGATGTCTCTGCCGTTCCACTGGAGCGCCATTCTGCCGGACATAGGCTCTCCGGACCAGGGGGCGTAGTGCTCCTTTTCTGCCAGAAAATCCCTCTTTGTCCGGGTACTGGTGTCAATTCCGTACAGCATCGCCACCAGAAAGGCGCACCAGGTGCTCTTGCCCCACTCGTTGGGGCCGGAAATCACATTGAGTCCCGGCTCCAGCTTCAGCGTTCGGTTGGACAGCTTTCCGAAGGTGGCTGTCATCTCATAAATCCTCACGGCAATGTCACCTCCTGCCCCTCCAATATTCTTCTGGACAGCTTGGCTGCCAGCAGGATTTTCTCCCGCTGCTCTTGATCCCGAGCCTCCTCCAGTGCCTGCCGCAGCAATCCGAAGTAGATCCCCTCAAAGGAGTCCTCCCCGGCATTCTGCCAGATATCCACAGGCGGGGTGGTCTTATCCCGCAGCACCAGATTGGGAAAATCGGGCAATCGGGAGATAAGTCCCGGAATATCCAGGGTATCACTCTCCCCTGCAAAGGTGATCCGGTAATAATTCTCATTTCCCACAGGCGGCAGCAGCTTTGAGAGGGTCTTTACAGGCTCCTCCCCCACTTCTGTCTCCCAGTCGTAAAACTCCAGGCCATCCAGTGCCACAAACCGGGTGGTGACCCCCTCCCCGATTTCCGTAATCAGCACGCCCTTTTTTCCCTGCTCATCAAAGCCACGTCCCATGGGGCAGCCGGGCCACGCACAGAGGGTCTGGCCTGCCACAAAGGAATCCCCCTTGTGGATATGGCCCAGCGCCAGATAATCGAGGCCCGATTCCTGAATTTCATAGGCGGTTATGGGATTGCAGGGGGAATTCGTCTGGATGGGATCTCCGTGGAACACCCCTACGGCATAGTGCTCCCGGCACTCTGCCCGAAAGCCCTCCAACAGACCGGGGCAGTCCATGGCCTCAAAGCCTGCGCCGTACACCCGGCAATTACACTGGGGGACTGCCACAGATGTAATCTGATTGTTCAAAAAAATGTGCACATTGGCAGGCCAAAGCTCCTGTTTCCAGGGACTTTTCGGCCCCACATGGTCGTGATTTCCCGGCGAAATAAACACAGGCACGCCTGCGGCCTCAAAGGCATCATACGCCGCCCGGTAGCTCTCTTTTGTATAGGAGCCGTCGAAAATATCTCCTGCCAGAAGCATCATCTGGCAGTTCTCCTTTTTGCAGAGCTCCCCAATTTTCCCCGGCAGAGACAGCAGCTGTCTGCGCAGAACGCTCCTCTGCTCCGGGGGAAACATCATAAGGGGGGAGTCCAGGTGCCAGTCACTGCTGTGCAAAATTTTCATCGCTGATATCCACCCTTTCCGCACTCCGGCACAGGCCTGTCTGCCCGTCGATGGTGAAAAGAACCCCCTCCAGCTTGGTGGGGCCTTCCGCCCACTGGTAGCGGCTGGTAAGATCCCCCCGGAATTTGGCAATGGACAGCTGGGGCCTAATGCCCAGCACCGAGTGTTTGGGGCCGGTCATGCCCAGATCTGTCACATAGCCCGTTCCCTTTGGCAGCACCTGGGCATCTGCGGTGGGTACATGGGTATGGGTACCCCACACCGCACTCACTCTGCCGTCCAGCATATAGCCCATGGCCAGCTTTTCGGAGGTGGCCTCCGCATGGATTTCCACCAGAATCAGTTTTGTATCGATCTGCTTCAGAATCTTTTCCACCAGAAGGAACGGATTGTCCGGGCCGTAATCCATGCCGCATCTGCCGATGAGGTCGATGACCGCCACCGGGCCGCATTTGGTGTCGAAAATCCCGTAGCCCCTGCCCGGCAGCTGGGGGGCCAGATTGGCAGGCCGCAGGACTCTGGAGCTGTCCTCCAGATAATCCACGATCTCCCGCTTGGCAAATGTGTGGTTGCCCATGGTAATTACATCCGCCCCCGCATCCAGGATCTCCTCCGCCTGCCGGGGGGTCATCCCCACCACTGCCGCATTTTCTCCGTTTACAATTACAAAGTCGGCCTCTGTCTTCCGCTTCAGCCACCGGAGGCTGCGGCAGATCCGGTCCATGCCGGGGCCGCCTACCACATCGCCTACGGTCAATACCTTTAATTCCATATGATCTCCTTTCCGTGACTAACCACGAACGGACTTGGCATACTCTGTGGGAGTGATGCCGAATTTATCTTTAAACTGCCGGGAGAAATGATGAATCGTTGAATAATGCAAACTTGTGGCAATTTCCGTAAAATTCATATTTCCCTCACGAATCATCTGTTTGCTCTCCTGGAGCTTGATGCGGCGAATATATTCTCCCGGTGAAATCTGCAAATGCTTTTGAAACAGCGCCGTGAGATAGCTGGCGCTGACTTCAATGCCCCCCGCAACAATGGGAACCGACAGCTTCTGCCGCACATGGGTTCCGATATACTGCTGGGCTCTGCGGATAATCTCATTTTCATTGTTCACACTGTGGAGCATCTGCAGCTTGTCGCCCCGGTGGGGCTCCTCTCTGTGCAGGCTGAGAAGCAGCTGGGTCAGATAGCACAGAATAAAATCCTGGGCCTGGCCATCCATCCGCTCCTGCTCTGCCAGGATCTGGTGGAGCAGGGCCACGGCCTTTGCGGGCTTTTCAAATTTGCGGTTTGCGATCTTCTGAAGATCCAGACCCGTCGCATCAAAATTGACACTCACGATCCGTGGGGCCTCCTCCGCCTGGGCATACTGCATATGCCACTGATTGGGGCCGTAAAGTACCATATCCCCCTGGCAAAGCAGCAAATCCTTCCCATCTGCCACAGAATGAAGACTTCCCCGATCCACATATATCAGTTCCAGCATACTATGGGCCTCCCCGGGATGGAGAAAGCCACGCTCCTTTTCCTGATAGAAAATGGCGTACAGCCGCTGGAGCTTCACCTGGGGTTCTACCACATAATGCTCCGCCGCCACATGGGTTTCCAGCAGCCGTGGCAGGGAGAATCCAGCCATCTGGACAGTGGCCTTCTCCCGGAATGCAGTGAGCGTAAAATACACATCATCCTTCAGCACCACCGGTTTATCCAGATAGAAATCCCGGTACTGCTCCCTGTCCCGGGAGACAGATAGAATAATGTCCCCCGACTCATTCTGGAGCCATGTATCAGCCGCAGTCTGGTAAACCCAGGCACTCTGGGGCGACAGGGAGATACTGTGGTTATTGAGGTGCCGTATGGACAGCTCCTCCCTGGACACCACCGTGCCAAAGACTCCGAAATTCTCCTGATTCAAGGTCTGAATCATATCCCTGCCCCCTAAAAATACAATAGCGCCACCGGATCCGGTGACGCTATCAGTATAATCGAAAAAGTTGAAAATGGCAAATGCTTTATCTCTGGTATTCAAACTCCAGATCGTAAATACTCACCACATCTCCGTCCTGAATGCCCATTTCCTCCAGACGCTTAAACAGGCCGCACTTGCGCAGCTGCAGGTCGAAGAAGTTCCGGGATTCATAATCATCGAAGTTGATGTTCATAATGAGGCGCTCCAGCCAGGTGCCGCTGACCACCCAGGTGCTGCCCATATGGTCGATTTCCAGCTGAGCCGGATCGCTGAGGGGCTCCACGGGAGCCACATATTCCGGCTCGTAAATGGTGACCGGGGGCAGTGTCCGCAGTTTTTCCGCAATCACACGCATGAGATTTCTGGTACCCTGTGTGGTTCCGGCGGAAATCTCATACAGCTGGCAGCCTGCCGCCTCCACGTGCGCACGGAGCCGCTGAAGGTTGTCAGACTCCGGCATCAGAAGGTCGCACTTGTTGGCCGCCACGATCATGGGGCGGTTACTTAAGTCTACAGAGTAGTTTTTCAGTTCCTCGCAGATGGCATCGAAGTCCTCCACGGGATCTCTGCCCTCGGAGCCAGACACATCCACCACATGCACAAGCAATCGGCAGCGGTCAATGTGCCGCAGAAAGTCGTGACCCAGGCCTGCACCGTCGGCAGCGCCTTCGATAATGCCGGGGATATCTGCCATCACAAAGGACACACCCTCATCCACATAGATGACACCCAGATTGGGGTAAAGGGTGGTAAAGTGATAGTTGGCGATCTTGGGCCGTGCGTTGGAGGTGACGGAGAGCAGGGTGGATTTTCCCACATTGGGGAAGCCTACCAGGCCCACATCTGCCAGCAGCTTCAGCTCCATGACCACATCCCGCTCCTGTCCGGGCAGACCCGCCTTGGCAAACCGGGGGATCTGCCGGGTGGGGGTTGCATAGTGGCCATTGCCCCAGCCGCCACGGCCGCCCTTGGCGATGACGAAGTCCTCCCCTGTGGACATGTCCACAATGATCTGATTGGTCTGAGCATCCCGCACCACGGTACCTCTCGGCACCTGAATCACCAGAGGCTCGCCACGCTTGCCGCTCATATTACGGCCCTGACCATTGGCCCCGGACTGGGCAGCATACTTGCGCTTATAGCGAAAATCCAGCAAAGTGGACAGGTTGTCATTGACCCGAAGGATCACACTGCCCCCGTGTCCGCCGTCGCCGCCATCGGGGCCGCCGGCTGCCACATATTTTTCTCTGTGGAACGCAACTGCGCCGTCGCCGCCACGGCCGCCGCACACGGTAATGCGCACCTTATCTACAAACATTTCCATAAAACAACCTCCTGTAAAGAAAAGGAATGGCTTATACTGTCATAAATTTCTGCTTTTTTCCCGGATTTTATACAGCAGAGGGAAAGCGAAAATTTATCACAGCATAAGGTAAGAAAAAAGGCTGCTGCAGATAGTTTGCAGCAGCCCCTAAGAAGCTATACGTGATTACTGCTCAGCAGCGTAAACGGAGCACTGCCGGCGATCCTTGCCCTTACGCTCGAAACGGACAGTACCGTCAACCAGAGCGAACAGAGTGTCATCACTGCCGATGCCTACGTTGACACCGGGATGGATGTGAGTGCCTCTCTGACGAACCAGAATGTTGCCAGCCAGAACGAACTGACCGTCAGCACGCTTAACGCCCAGACGCTTAGACTCGGAATCACGACCGTTCTTGGTAGAACCACCGCCCTTATGGTGAGCGAAGAACTGAATACCAATCTTCATCATGGTGTTACACCTCCAAAACTTCGATATAATCAGGATAATCATCCCGCATACTGCAAAGTGTGATCAGCATCCCGGCAAGCACTGCCTGGACAGCTTCCTCTTCATCGCAGGAGACGGGGAGGGTCAGAGTCACTCTCGCGTCCTCTTCCTTGACCCGAACCTTGGCCTTTGCGCCGCACACATCATTGATGGTGGCCTCAGCCATGGTAACAACAGCGGAGATAGCAGCACAGACAATATCCGCACCGGCCTCAGCGTAGCCGCTGTGTCCGGAGATGGAAAAGCCTGTAATTCTGTCATCTTCTGTAAAAAATTCGCATCTAGTCATAAATTACAGTGCGATCTTGGTGATTTCCACCTTGGTGTAGGGCTGACGATGGCCCATCTTCTTCTTCTCGTTCTTCTTGGGCTTGTACTTGAAGACGGTAATCTTCTTAGCCTTGCCGTTCTTCACGACCTTAGCCTCAACGGAAGCGCCCTCAACAACGGGAGCACCGATCTTGGAGTTCTCACCATCCAGCACAGCCAGAACCTGGTCGAACTTCACAGCGGATTCAGCCTCAGCCTCCAGCTTTTCGATGTACAGGACATCACCCTCGGAGACAGTGTACTGCTTACCACCGGTAACGATAACTGC
>RCNH01000386.1_pt1 | contig 18850 bp, 11 predicted proteins | sample 2041161 | NCBI WGS metagenome assembly RCNH01 (sample SAMN09708215, study PRJNA481090) | Feces metagenome, whole genome shotgun sequencing project. | biome: feces | host: Leptonychotes weddellii | place: Antarctica: Sion Island | collected 2010-03-01 | reverse complement strand
ATATCTTCCGGAAGATATACGCGCCTTTTTCCTGGTCAAAAAATTTCTTATTGGGCAGATAGTCCACAAACAGCAAAAGCTGAAATTGAAAAGCATGGTGCAAACAAAGACATTTTGACATTTTGGGCATACGATGATGCGACCAGCACCTTTCCTACGCGTTTTGAAAGACTTCCACTTAAAATTGTCGATGGGCGAAAATGTGGCATTCAAGAACTCATCGACAAAATCGAGGAAAACCAAGCAATTTCTTCTTGTGAAGAAAAACTTAGAGATAGCATCTTAGCCGAGAATCCGGATTGTCTTGTTTATGACTCACACGCACGCAAAGGTGGAGAAAATTATATATTTTTTGAACGTGGATTTGCCAAACTATCTCTGCGTGAAGTAACCTTGAGATTGGGAAGCCGTCCTTCTAAAAATTGTAAAACGATAACATGTGCCCTTGGAAGCGATTACTATCCTGTATTGGAGAGCTACGGAAATTATTTTCTCCCCATCGCAAAGGAAAAGGAAGACCCTGCATATCTCAGTTCAGATGAATATATATGTCGCAAAAAAGCATATGACTTTTATTGGTCCCCTACTCAAAGAGAAATTGACAGATACGAACAAGGCATCCATCTACAATAAATGTCCCGCAGCGCTTATTCTTATTTGCTTTTTCAACAAGAGTATATATAGTGTAACTATACTCCATTGTTTTTATTATGATACATCTTGCAACCAAGTGGATCATGTAGTATAATAAATTTGCTTAGGAGGTGTTCTTTTTGAACAAACTTTTGGGGCACCAGTTCTCATAATTGGGCAAGGACTTATGAAGCCGACGTTATTGTCGTGCCTGCCTGATTCGCTACAACTGGATATATGCGGCTGGGTGCCGCGTAAAGTGTTAGCCATATGCCAAGAAGCGATGCGGATCGAACAATTACTGTTTGAATTGCGATAAACGAGACTAATGGTATCTGTACCATGACAAAAAACACAGAAATGCAGTGTCTCGCAAATCTGCAGCATATATCGAGTAAACAAACATCCAACGGCAGTACTACAGTTCCGCCTGCAGTACTGCCGTTTCTATTTTGATGAATAGAAATTTCACAGGAAAAGTATATCAGAAACATCTTTCATACATATTCCCCAAGACACCGTTGCTTGGGGGAGTACCTCCGGTGTGCAGGTTCGATCTCTGTTACCCGCGCCATGAAAAAAAGACGCATACGGAATACCGTATGCGTCTTTTTTTATGCTTTTTTAACAAAAATATTTTCATTGAAACCATTTTGCTTGAGGAGCGCATATACATCTTTTTCACTCAGTGATGATGATGCCCCGATATATACACTGCATATTAACGATTTTAAATCAAACTTCTCCAGCTTCAAATCCACATAACAAGCTAAATCACCGCTATGATGATTGGAGGCATACCGTATTGATGTACATCTTGTATTTTCATTTAATTGACTATTAAAAATATTTATTGCTTGCTCTTCATCTAAATGGCTTTGCATAACATTAACAACAGCACGATATTCTTTTTCTGCCTTATGCGGCTCATCTTTACATTTGGCACTAAGCATAATTAGATTCAAAAAGAAAGTGGCCCCAGCGGCTAATATACGATTTTGATCTAAAGAATCGCATATTCCAGATTGGACAAAACATTCCCTATATAGTTGCTTAATCAAATTTATTTGCTCTGATGGAGTGTATACAACTTTATAAAGATCTAAAAAATATTCATAAGGCGAAAAACGAGTTCCATAGAATGCTTGTAGTTCTCTTTTATCAGATTGAAACGCATCATTAAATGATGATGTATCTAAACCAATAACAACTCCATCATAGTTGTTCCCGTAACGTTCCCATAGTATCTGCGAATTGTTTTGTTGGCTCAGTGATATGGAAAATGTAATATGCCGAAATTTTTTATATGCCAATTCTCCTACCTTCGTCCAAAAGCACGGAAAAAGTGCAGGATCTTTTGATAACGTTCCGTCAACCATAGGAATTGGAAAAGGATTCTTCTGATACTCTTCCAATAAAACTTCATATGCAACTTCTTTCATTACCTTTTTTTCACGATTATCATTGCTCCTTTCAACATTAGAGAGGCGCAATGTTTTATTTTTGATGATTAAATTAAATGTTTCTGTAGCGCAGTAATGATATAGCACCTTAGGCAACATTTTATTCTTCACCCCTTTTGGGAATTTATTATCCATTCTCATAAATTTTCTTAAACATTTTTTCTACATGAATTTATTTGGGTAAAAATTTTCATTTAATAAAAAGTGCCGGGTGCATTTCAGCAATCCCCGGCACTTTGGCACAACTTTATTTTTATACTATATCAATTAACCAACTCTGTCAAGAGAACCGATAAGAATATCCCTTACCAATCATCCTGCTGATACTTGCGCTCCTTTTCGGACTCCCTAAGATACCATTCGATCTCATCACGTACTACTTTTCTTTCGCCTGGGGTCATTTCATCCCATGTTTTGTTTCTGGATGATTCATAATCTTTTTCATATTGTGTTGGTCCTAAGCAAGATCCTAATAACCCTAACAGTAAAAATACCGCAAGAATAGCTCCTATGTATTTCATGGTGCTTCAGTCCTTTCTCATGTCGCTTGAGATTCAAATATCCAGACATCACTTCTTATATTCATGCTGGAATCCACATTTACTGCAGCAGTAACAAAATCTTTTTTTACCCCAAGCACCGCCTACCAATCCAATTGGACCTAATAGCACTGCTCCAACTGCCGCTTTTCCCACGCTAAACCCTTTATTTTCCTCATCAACTTGTTTCCACAAGTCTTTTTCACCGCACATTGGGCATTTATCTGGAACTGACATTATCAATTTCCTCCTTTTACTTCTATTGAACTAAATGATCTTTATAAACGTACTTTGTAGCTGTTCGGGGTTCAACGATTACAGCAAACGCCCGGTGTTTAACGCTGCCATTACTTGAAAAGTCAGCAGTGCTCACTACCGCAAAGCTATCTACACCAACGCCAAGTTTTTCATCGGCTGCTTTTTCAATGCGAATCGGAAATGTTTCAAAGTTCGATACATAGGCAGGATACACCGCATCCTGGATTGCATCTTTGGCCATGTTGTATAGTTCTAACTCTGAAAAATGGCCATAACTGTTTCCGTATTCTTTGTGATCTTCACATCGCTCACACTCTCCACGATCATTCCAATCGTGCCCCAGCGATGAACCTTCCGTTTCTCCGCAAACCGTACATACCTTGGCCTTTGTACAAGTCGCTTCCTGCCAATGATGTTTACCGTCTGGTGATAATGTAGTTCCTTCAACTTTTCCGCAAATCGTGCAGGTTTTTGGTGTTGTGCAGTTTGCTTCTTCCCATGAATGCCCCAATATGCACTGAAGAGAACAGCCAGAAAGCATCAAGCAAATAGACACTATCATTCGTCCAAAAACAGTTTTTTCATGCCAGTTCCCCTTTTTATTTGTTCAACTCACATTGAACACATAATGCATTGTTTGTAAATCCAAATTAGTATCTAGTTTGTGTTATTGATTAGAGTATATAAGCAAACCTATAATGTAATCAGTTATAAAAGATAGGCTTCAATCATGGAAAAATTCATCGTCACTCCCCGCGAGGATAAAACAGTAACTATGACGATTCGCATTGATCGCACATTGCAGGAGCGTTACAACGAATTGTCTTCCCAAACCAACCGTTCTCGAAACCAGTTAATCAACATGGCATTGCAATATGCCTTAGACAACATGGAAATCAAAGAGAACTGACTGCGACACACTGCAAAGTCAGTTCTTTTTCTTTATCTTCTCCATCAATACCCCGGCATAGCTCACATCGGTAAGGATATTTTTCACGCTGGTGTAGGTCCACACATAGCCGTGCAGCTTGGCATAGCTTTGAGCACACCGCTCCTTTTGCAGCTGCGCCGGGGTCTTTCGCTCATGGCATTCAGCCAGCGGGCGATTTCTTTTAGTCCATAGCCCTCCAAGTACAGAGAGAAGATACCCTGCACCAACTGTGCAGCAGCATCTATTTACTTTGCTTTACCTCGAAATAGATAGCTTTCCTTTACGAACTCGTCATCCTACTCAACTGCCCGCAAAGCAGTTGTACGCGGGTATTCCAGCGCTTCCACATTAGGATTCTTCTGAACGATAACATCGTCTTCTGCATGGATTGTAACTGTAGTATGCAGTTCCGCGGGATGCACACACAATTGAACGGCCGACCGCTTTTTTCAGGTTAGGGCCACATCACAGGCAGGACCTTCCGTGCGGGCATACGGCCCGACTACCCCCATATTCCAGAGGATGCGGCTTGTGGAATGCGATCTGATTGACCAGGCTGTTCAGTCCCAACAGCCACTGATTTTCTTCCGGTTTACCGCCTTGGGAAAGCTGAATGAGCAGCTGTTCAGGGGGCGTGGCCCGTCTCCTGGCGGATTTCTTCCATGGAGCTGCCCGCCATAACGGTACATCCTAGTGCAAAATTGCGGCGTATTATATGAGGGCTTCATGAGTCACGCATACATATGCCTTGCGGAGCTTTCTTACGTTCCTTTTTAGAATTCATACGCTATTGTGGGGTCTCAGGATTATCTGAATTAGGATTCATACAGGATTTTCTTATGATCATACGCAATGGGAACGCTCCCACAACAATTTTGTACTCTAGACATACGTGTTTTATTTTCTCCCTGTTCTCACTAACACATTAGTCTTATCGTGAGCAAAATCATTTATAAAAAAGCACCATGGTCAAATTGCTCTAACCATGGTGCTTTCTCGCTATTATAGGATCAATTTTCTACAAACAAAATTGTTTCTGGATTAATTTTATTTATATTTTTTCCAGCCAATCAGGATCAGGACCACACCGAGTACCAGTAAGACCGGCACGGGCCAACTCAATTGACCTGTCTGTGGAAGAACCGGCGTAGATACCTGAGATGGGGCCACAGGTGTTGGCGGCGGCTCTGTCGGTTTTGGTTCTACCCATTCATATTTAGGAGATGCCGTCACTGTATAAACAAGGTCGCCATCCCATTGCATCGGGCTACTGACCAAAAATGGTTCCACAAAGTACTCTGTATGTTGCGAGGTCGTTTTGGTACATACGACCAAATACAATGCCGGTGCAAGATGCGTGAAGGCCACATTTCCCTGCTCATCCACTGTTGCCGAAACGACATATTCATTCTTTTGTGCAGCAATCGTTGCGGCCGCTTTTGCTTTTTCCCGAAAATCCTCCGCAGTGAGATTGCCCCAATCGCAATCAAGCGACTGATATTCCGGTAGCATTGTGTAGTGGAGTACCTGTTTATTATCTTCGATTGTGACCTGAGCATCTGCTATCTTTGCCAGAGAAAACTCATCTTCTGTAAAATAAAGTCTCTCCTCATCCAGTCGAGTCGAACAACGAAGGTAAAGTGTCCCTGTATTTTCTGCCGCAAAAGCCGGAAGACATAACATGGGCAGAAGCAACAAAACGCCGATTAAGGCAAAGATTCGGTGCATTTTCATATCAATGTCTCCTCTTTCGGACAAATTTCAGAATCTTGCTGACGATTTCCCTCAGCAGCACAAATGCCAGGATCACCAAAAGGCCCAGCATCAAATGTCGATACTGCATTGGGATCTTCGCAAGCCATGAGCCCTCTTCTGTCGGGAGCAGAGCCGAACCGTCCTCGGGTGGAGTATACGGGATCCGAGTGCCTCGAACCAATAAGCGGTGTGAGTTTACACCGTAGGGGGTGCATGTAATAAGGGTCACATAGTCTTCCCCCTCTACAATGGCAAGGGGTTTGGTATTCTCCGGTTCTACTACGAGGATTTGATCCACCTGATAGGCCAAAACACGATCCAATATACGGATGTAAAAATGATCGCCCTCTTTGATCTGATCCAGATTCGTGAACAGACTGGCCGAAGGCAATCCTCTGTGGCCTGAGAGCGCCGCATGGGTGGAAGGTCCGCCCACAGGTAAAGAGGTGTTGCTTACGTGTCCGATTCCTACCTGGAGCACCGATTCCTCGGTACCGTGGTAAATGGGGATTGTCTCATCAATGGACGGGATCACAATATAAGCCATCATCCCGTCTCCCATTAGATTCAGCAGATCCCAGTATTCATCTCGACAGACCGGTCTCCCCAGAGAATCTGTGGGTGGGAGACCCGTATCATTTTCCTCTGCTAATGTGTGATTATAATCCGCAGCTGCCTGCAGTATCGCCTGTCGTTCCGCTTCGTTTGCCTGCTCCACCACTCCATCATAGCTGCCAGCTGCCCGGCTGCCGTTTTTTTCAGATAAATATGTACTGATGGATGGGTAGAGCAGGATCACTGCCCCTACCAGAATGCAAAGCAGTCGCAAAACGCTCTGCAGTTTGTTCCGCATAGATTAGTTCTGCTCCTTCTTCTTGCGAGAGGTGAAGCCCAGGCCGCCAATAACCAAAGCAACGCCCAAGATGGTCAGACCGATGGTACCGATGCTACCGGTTTCAGGCAGGAAAGCACCTGTCTTATTCTCGACCTTGATGGTAGCTTCTGTAGAAGCCTGACCGCCGTTTACAACATACTCAACCTTGGTCAGAGAGCCATCTTCACCGTAGGTAGGCTTGATTTCAATTACAACAGGCTTGGTCAGCTTGTTGTAGCCAGTAGGAGCAGTCTTCTCGACCAGGTTATAGGTGCCTTCTTTCAGGCCCTTGATCGTAATCGCAGAGCTATCGACAGTGACGAAAGAAGTAACTACATTGTTACCATCAGTGATTTCCTTCTGGGTTGCAACACGGTATACCGTTTCGCTTTCCTTATACAGCTTGATTACAGTATCCTTATCACCCTTCAGTTCAAACTCTGCACCGGGCAGGAATGCTTCGCTGCCGGAAGCGTGCTTGTGGACCTTCATTTCAAAGGTATAAGTCTTGGTAATGGAAGGCTCAGAAGTACCAGTTTCGTTCGTGCCGGGCTTGTTGCTGTATTCCAGTTCTGCCTGGTTGGCGTTGCCGGCATTGCCGATTGCCGCATCCTTGTTCAGGGTCGCGGAGTATTCAACCTTCATATCCGTACCTGCTGCAATGCTGTTTTGAACTACATACTGCTTGAGGTTAACCATTGTGATTGTCAGCATAGTCTTGGGCTGATTGGAAGTGGTATCGACATCCACCGTGTAGTCAGCAGGATTGGTGAGGGTCTTGCCGCCGATGGTAACCTTGATGCCGTCCTGATTCAGAGTCAAGCCCTGGGACAGAGTATCCTTGAATTTGAAAGTATAGTTTGTATATTCAGCCATGTTGGGGACTTTAGCGGTCAAGACGAAATTCACCTTATCGCCGATCTGAGCAGAATCAGCGTGATTGTTGCCACCTACGGTAGTTGCATTGCTGGTAGTCTTATCAACAGTGGGGTACTCCGTCTTGAGCTGCAGTTCCGTAGCCTTTGCGCCGGGCACATTTACGATCATTGCATCGGTAGCACGATCCACACCGGTAGAACCGCCAGCGGGCAAGACCAGATAGTAGCCGGTAGGCAGGCCAGTGAAGGTTGCAGTATTGGTGCTGTCACCAGTCTTGGTAATAGCAATGCTAGCAAACTCTGCGGCGTGTGCATTGTAATGGTCTTTTGCCGCCTTGGCAAAAGTAATCAGCTTTTCTTCAGGGGTCAGGTTCTTAACATACTCATATGCTTCCTCGGAGGTCGCATTGGTATCCTTCTTGGTCGTTACCTGCTCATTGAAGAAAATCTGCCATGCACTTTCCATCTCGTAGGCAACATTGTCGCCTTCGTCGATCATGCCATCGCTGTTCTTGTCTTCCACGTTTGCAGTGAAAAGGCGAACAACTGTTACAGCCTTATCCTTCAAATTTGCGCCGGTCACTTTGATCGTACCGTTGGACAGGGCTGCCCGGGGGGCAGCATTGGGTTCTGCCGCAAATGCGGTCAGGCTCAGACTCATAGCCATTACAACGACCATGAGCAAAGACACAATTTTCTTCATTGCTTTCATTGTACTTCTCCTTTTTATCGGTTTATATTGTTGGTTTTGCGCCGCAGGTGTTTTCCCCGCACCTTCCGCTTTTTGCGGGTACATCCCAGCACCACAACCACACCACCAATTATGATAAACCACCAGTCACCAATGCCACCGGTATGGGGCAGCTCCGGCCATGCGGCCTTATTGGTGATGATGATTTGCCCGGTTTTGTCCGTAGATACATGGGAGCTGTATCCGGGTACCGGGACTTCTTTAACGGAATATTGGTAATAGTAAATTACCTCTTGCCCATCCACTGTTTCTCTTTTGGCAACCGGCAGATCGGCAACCACCTTTTTCCAGGTTTCGGTCTCCTTCTCCGCATCTGCCTTAGATAAGATCAGGGTTTGGTACAATGCGTCGTGCTTCGTACCCTGCCCGTCTGTGTAGCTCTGCCAAATTTCCACCGTGATGGACTCTGGGCGGATGGACGGATTATACCAGTCCTTCCAAACTTTAGTAATGGTCAGCCCCATTCCCTGCTCACAGGGGTCCGGGCTTTCGCCCGGCTCTGGGGTAACGCCGTTGTGATTGTCCGACAGGTTAGTATCCCTCATCAGTACGGCCTTAGCGCTGCTCACGTAGACGCCAAGGGGCAGGGAGTTTGACCCGTCGGTCATCACGGCATTTTCAAAATTCTTAAATTTCTCGATTACCGCCAAATGAAGTACATCAAATCGATTGAAAACCATCTGGTAGGTATCGTCCGTAACTGCATCGGCGATCAGTTTACCATTCTGGGTCATTGCCTTAGGAAGTGCATCCTCCTGCGGCCGATAAATTCGGTAGACGTTACCGTCGCCCTCGATGCTCTTGATGGTATTGAAGTCATAGACCGAATCCAGCTTCGTGGTACCGGTAAAGGGACCAACTTTTTCAGGCGTTCCGCGAATAACGTCACACCAATACATCTGGTTGCCAATGAGCATACCTTCATGGTTCAAGCCAACAAATCCGCCTGCATACCCATCTGCATGAGTACCGTCCTGCTGGTCACCTGCACCACCGCCGTAAACATCATAGCCCAGCGAAATGCCAGACACCGAGCTGTTTTCGATTTTGGTGCGGTTACCCTTGATGAGGGCAATCTCAATCTCGGGATGTTTACCATCGGTGTCGATGCCGTTCTTGGAACAGGGCAAACTAATCTTGGAATCACCGATGGTCACAATGACCGTGTCGGTCTGATCTGGTTTGTCAGGTTCTGCCTTGGAAAGTGACACGCTGATCTTGAGACCCAGCAGATTGACATAGATCAGGTTTCCATCGCCCATAACCTGCAATTCCAGCAGCTTATTGAGCGGTGGCGGGAGCTGGATGGTAATCAAATTGACATCCTGCACCTTATCCAGATACAGGAGTTTGACCAACTCGTTGACGATTTTTAGTACCAGGTCCACCAACGCGGAGTCCACCTTAGCTTCTACCAGATAGCCCATATCGGTTTTGCCCACAAAGCCGCCCGCAATCTGGGAGCTGACCACCTTTTTCAAGTTGGTCGCTGTGGAATTTTTAATTCGGGACAAATCCGCATAGCCACTGAAACCGCCTGCCATTGGTGTCTCACCACCAATGGCTCTGATTTCAAAGCCGCTGGGGATACCGCTGACGGAACAGTTTTCCGTGTGCGCGCCAAAAACATTCAGCACACCAGCCGTCAGGCCAATCAGATCGTGCACACTGGCATCGTCCGCTTTGACCACACCATTTTTACCCAGGTGGCCCACAAAGCCACCCACATAATTAAGGCCCTGCACTGTGTTAAGGTTTGTAACGGTGCAGTCATGGATGGATCCATTCATCATACCGCCGCCAAAGCCGCCTGCACTGCCCATATGCCGTTTGCTGTCCAGCATACCGGTCGAGTCTGAGCAAGTAGCCAGCACCGTTAAGCCTTCCTCCACGCCATGTACATCCGCATGGTAGACAAAGGTACGGAATGCATCTATCACATCTACTTTGCCAGCCTGGATCAGTTCAATGATATTGGTTTTGCCACCCTCGGTGCCATTACCGCCAACCTGTGCCACACCGGTCACATCAGCAAGTCCGAAGAAGCCGCCGGAATATAACCCACCTTCTACATAGCGAAGGCCCTCTACCGTGATTTTACTCTCGTTTTTGGAAGAACCGATAATCGCTGCTTCCATCCAACCGCCAAAGCCGCCGGAGTAGTCGGCATCTCCACCAACTACAAAGCCAAATTCCGTATCAGCAGGAGTTATTCTTGCGCCACGAATCGTACTGACGGTAGCTTTCATTACAGAAACCAGATCACCCAAATTTCCAATGATGTGATCCAAAACGCTTTGCAGGAAACCATCCGCCATATTGGTATTGACCTTTGCCACGGCGCCGGCTGTCACAAAGCCCGCATAGCCGCCAGCAGTATGATTACCAGCCACCCGCTGCAACTTAAGAACATCGCAACCAGAATCTGTATTTGGCTTGTCTCCCCAGATCTGTGCGCCGTAGGCACTGCCCACATATCCACCTGCGTTACCCAAGTTGCGGGCCGCATCCTTTCCAGTAGCGGTGACCGTCAAACCAGAGCGATAACCCTCTACAGACGACCCCTTGATTACAGGGACAAAGAATTGTGCCGCCTGTAATAGCTGTCCTAGATTGAGTTTAAGTCCAAGGATTTTTACAGTGCCAAACTCTGCCGCACCACCAGCGCGCATTTTACCTGCATAGCCGCCCGCGTTGCCCATGGCCTTTACAGCCTTCACATCGTGTGCCTGACCATTGGTGATCACGCCACTAATCATAGTACCAACATAACCGCCTGCGCTTGCGCCTTCGCTGATTGCCGCCGCGTCATGCGTGAGTCGACCCGCCGCCACAGTATAGCCATAAACAAAATCCTTGAGAATAGCATCCAACTGCGCCTGATCTTGTACAGGACCAATGGCGGCCAGCTCTGCACCTCGTCCGCCGTATTTACCCACATACTCGACCCATGCATTCCAAGTTTCATAATCAAGGTTTGCCAGGGGGCCGTAGGTCGCAGTGTTTGTTTGCGTGGGATAGGTAATACTGAGTGCTCCCAAAATATTACCGATTTCAATGATGCCGCCCAGCAGCTTAAGACCACCCGCACGAACAGTGTCCGCACTGCGCATCAAGCCCGTAAAGCCGCCTGCATACTCATAGCCATAAATGGAATCAATCCGTTCGACCTTGCATTCATGCTGCGGACCGGTGTAAGGCTTATCTTTTTTCCAGCGGCTCGTATCATTGCCGCGAATCTGTCCGCCTTCGTTCAGGCCTACATAGCCGCCCGCACTGCCTTTTTGCAGTTGCGGTGTGGATGGATCATGTGCACGCACCGCACCGCCACAGGGAATACCGCTGGCAGTACTATTGCGAATGGTGGGCACAAAATCCTCTGCCAGAGAGGCTAACGCTTCATCGCCGCTCACAAGGCCGCCCAGAATGCTGGTATTTTCCAGCACATTGGCCACATTGCCAGGCACCAGGTTACCCACATAGCCACCTGCCGTACTATGACCGATGATGTAAGAGAAATTCTTTGCGTGGCAGTTCTGCACATGTCCGCCAGAAATCATACCGGTAAAGCCGCCGCTGTGATCGCCCAAAATTGCAAAGCCACCAGGACTGCCGATTACACTGGAATGTTCCACCGTGGAAACCACCACAGAGAGAGCATCCAGAATATTGGTCAGTTGAATGGTTTTACCCAAGATTTTCAGTCCGCTGCCCAACGAGGCCGCACTTCCGATGTCCAGATGTCCCACATATCCGCCTGCATAACGCTCGCCGTGTACAGCATAGCTGCTGGAACCATCAAAGTAACTGGTTGCTTCCACTGCTTCCAGATTGTCAGGTGGGGTGACTTTCGTGTGCTTCAAACGGTTTACATCGCTGTGTGATATCTGTGCGCCGCTGGCATAGCCGATAAAACCACCAGCACTGCCAGAGTTGGCATCCGTTTCTCTGATGGCCGGAGCGGACACCGTAAAGCCGCCGCTCGATCGAACGCCCGCTTTCGTCACATAGGGCACATAGGCTTCTACTACACTGAGCAGATCGCTGATGTTAATGCTCACCCCAGTTATACCGCCCAAAATGGACAGACCGCCACCCGCCTGAGCCAGAGCACCGGAAGTAACACGACCACCAAAGCCGCCTGCATAGCGCTGTCCATTGACATAGTCGATGTTGTAGACCGCATAGGGATCACTTTCGCCGCGACTGGTATTGTCTACCTTACCGCTGCGGAAATCGGCTGCAAAACCACCAGCCACATCGCCTTGCACACCGCCGCCGTTCGAATAAACAACGGTGCAATTTGTATATTTGGGAATCAGGTAACCCACAGCAGACACCAGATTGCCCAGTGAAATCAACTCTTTGATTCCGCCTTCCTCGCCAACTTCGGCAAGGCCGCCGCTTTCGGATGTTCCTACAAAGCCGCCTGCATAACCATTCTGCTCAGGCGCAACAACCGAAAGCAGGTTCTTCACGTGACAGTTGGTAAATTCCGTACTGTTGCTCTTTGCAATAAAGCCCGCAGCGGTGAACTGCTCTATCGAACCCTGCTCATTGCTGCCCAGAGCCGTGACTGTCAGGCCGGTATCCGCACCATCAACAGTGCAGTTTTTTCCTGTGACCCGTATTCCCTGGCCAACCGCAAGCAGATTTTTGATGCTTAACAGAGGAATACCCAGCAGCTTGAGTTCCAAACCATTGGAGCCTGCCAGATCTCCGGGGCCTGCAATACCTGCAAAGCCGCCCACGCGACTCTGCGCTTCTACCTTGGAGATATTAGAAACCGCAACCTTCTCAATTTTGCCGCCCACGGCCTCACCAATCATACCGCCAGCATACTTACCACCTGCTGTTACGGAGAAGTTGTTTCCTGAAAGTGCGAGGTCCGAAATGGTAAAGGCAATCATGTTTGCCAAGCCCAACGTGCCATCCAGCACGCCTGCAGCACTGGCCGGGACCATAGATCCAACAGCGCCGCCCGCATAGCTGCCACCCGCATGAACACTGTGCAGACCCGTTACAGAACAGCTGCGTGCCGTATCCTGTGGGGCCGGGAACCTGCCATGCTTCCATGCGGGAAGTTCTTTATATGCTGCGGTGCCGGTCAAATATGCGCCGTCGCCTCTGCCCAAGATACCACCTGCATAGTTCTTGTCAGCGGAGACCTGAATATCTGTACAGTTCATCTGTACGCCCAAGATTGCCGAAGGCGACAGACCCACCAGCGACAGCAACGCATTGGAATTGGGGCTGCCAATCAAACTCAGCAGAAGTGCTTTTACTGTGGAGAGCAGATTTTCCTTTTTTACTTCTTCTGCCCCCAGATTAGATGCCCAGCCCAGTGTTGCAGTACCCGCAAATCCGCCCGCGTAGCTGCCGTTACCGGAAACTCGCAGCGTTCCTGTTATCGTATCATTGACTGCATAGCTACTGGCCAGTGCGCCGGTAAAGCCGCCCAGATAGCTGCCACCATTTACAGTTACATTGGAATTCAAGATCTGACATTCCATCAGCAGGCTCTGCGGCTGAATTTCCTTTAGCAATTCCAAGCCAACATCTTTCAGGACACCAGAAATTTCGCCGTCGCGTGTGATGCCGGCAAAGCCGCCGCCATATTCATCTGTCAGAATTGTATAAGTGCTGTCTTTTACTGTGCAGCCTATGATCTGAGCACCGATCTGTGCACCCGCAAATCCGCCCGCATAGCTGCCACCTTCTAGCTTCTGTCCGCCGATAGCTGCTGGGGCTGGGGCACTCTTGCCCAAAGTACCGCTCAAGCCTGTAACCATACAATCGGTAATAACCGGGTTGTCGTATCCTACTGCAACTAATTTATCTACACTAAGCAGCTGCAATACAACATTTACAAGGTCACCCAAGCCAAGCCAGGGAATTGCGTTCAAAATTTTGGTCAGCAACTCCAGTACTCTTCCCACTGCCTCCAGCAGATACCGCGGCGTACCCTCGGTATAGCCTACAAAGCCACCGGTAAAATCGGTTGCATTGCTAACCTGCACATTGCGCACTTCACAATTACTGACGGCTGTATTGCCTATAATCCGTCCCGCAAATGCGCCTGTGGCGTAAAAGCTCTTTTCCACGGTTCGTGCATTGAGCAACGCGCCTAAAATTTTATTCAGGTTGGTGTGAATGCCCAGAATACCCAGAACGATATCCAACAATCCACCAACTATAGTCCCCAGGCCACCAACCAACGTGCCCAAAATTGAGGGATCATTGTTGACCTTTGTCTGGATATTGGTCACAGAAATTTCTGACAAAATCAGATTCTGCACCACGACCTGGTCGGGACTTGCAAGAGAACTGCCTATCAGCATCGGTTTGCTTTCAATGGTAGAGAAGAAACCAATGCCCATTGTTTCATCCGATTTGCGCGGTTTATCTTGTGAAATTCGGATATTTGAGATAACGGGACGTTGGGTAGAGGTAATATTGGTTCCTGTTTCATCCCACAGCTTTTCGCCGTTTGTGGACTTTGCGCCAATCATGTTGCCGGAAAATTCCAGCGGTTCCCACTTTGCATTTGCTAAATCAATATCTCGGAAAATGATGTAGTTTGCTTTGTTGGAATATTTATAGGTTTTTCCCAAGGTTTCAATATCCAGTTTGGGATCTATTACACCGGTTTTCGGGTCTACTGCACACCTGCCTTTGATTCCGCCCTTATTGGAAAGGTTTTTATCGGTTGCATCCGGTGTTCCGAATGCATAATCTTTTTTGCCGTTCTGGCTTTGCAGAAGGTCTGCATCACCACTATAAAGTAGAATCGGTTTTCCATCTGCTCCCTCATCTACAAACCACTTTAGCTTACTCTGATATGCTTGATAGACCTCGCCCATCACTGGCTTATCCGAGCCAATAGCTCGCAGCTGGTCGGCGTTTCCAATCAAGATGTAATCTTTACCATTTACCGTTTTTATGATCTGGCCCTCAAAATCACGGCCATCGCCGGTGGGAGATGCGTAAAACTCTGCATCCGGCTTTTCCACCTGATCCGAACAGAACTGCGGCGACAGAACGTACCGATGTTCCTGCCCATATGTAAGGAAAGGCTCGCTTTCGCCTTTGGGATAAATCAGCTGACCCGTACCAAATGTCTGGGCATCCGCATCCCCACTCAGCACCGGCTGATCTGTGGCGTTTTCCATCGCCATCACTTCCAGTTGATAGGAGTGATAGAGATAAATTGTATCCGTTTGCTGCGCATAGAGTGTTTTTTCCATGCCAGCGGTAGCATCAAGCGGTGCAATTCGTCCTGCAAAGCCTTCCGGCAACTGCCATATCGTCCCCTGCGGCAGAGCAATTTCGTTTGCCAATGCATAGCTTGCGTCCAAACGATAACTCACCGGATTTCCCGATGAATCCAGCACCATTTCACCATTTTCCAATGATTTCACTGGTGCATTTGTGCCCAGCAGCTGCAGCTGCTCAAAATCATAAATCAGAATTGTCCCATCCTGATAAACCGGTTTTGCGACGCCGTCCACGGTTAGTTCATCATGTGACAGTAGCGGTTCACTGCGCTGCGTACTTTCTGGAACTGCAGTACTCTCTGGCGTTACGTCCTCTTCCTTCTTGGAATCACTTTGAGAAGTTTCCGGCTTCTCATCGACTTCCGGGGGCAGTATTCCATTTGGCATCTCTATTTCTTCGTGAGCAATGCTTTCCTGCGGGATTGTCTCCTCTTCCAACGCCTGCGTGCTCTCCGCAGCGGTCTGCTCTGCATCAACTTGGTCTTCGAAATGCATTTCAGATGTGCTGTCATTTATCTGAATCACATTTTCAGCCACGGCCTTTTTAAAGTCATCGGTGGCCACAGCTCGAATCGGTAGTATGCTGTAAAAGGACATAATAAATGCCATTGCGCCTGCTACAGATTTAAGAATATAACTTTTTTTCATTTTCTTCTTGGCACCCATTTCATTCAGATTCTGGATTTTCAGATTGGGCGGAATCCACAGCACTACAGTGAATTACAGTTCGATACTTTCCACTGTAGGTACAGGTGAATAGCGTCAGTTCATATTTCCCAGAAGTAACTTCATCCACGTTCGTTGGCTTCACTGTTTCGATCGAAACTACATTATAGGCAGTGATTTTCTCATCGACACCCCGTAATTCGATTGGAGCACCAATCTTCAAGTCTTTCAATTTTCCAAAATGCTTTTTGTATCTGTGCCCTAAAATAACGAGATTTTTTTGGCGAATGGATCCAGAATATCGGCAGGGTGCTTTTTTGAGTTGTGGATAGCTCCAGTTCGACATCACTGGTAGTTCCAGTTCCAAATCGGGGATATTCAAGCAACCAATATAACGTTCTCCATCAATTTCGATTTCTGGTATTTCACCATTTTCCAACAGCTCTGTCTTGTTCGAATTTTCTTGCATCTGTGTCATTTGTGCCAGCACATGATTGCTGAGTTGCTCTGCCTGTCGCTGCTCTATTTTGTTATGAAGTAATAGTGCAAATGCCCCTGTTATTAAAATTGCCCCAAAAAGAATCAGAATCAATCCACTTTTTTGTGTTTGTTTCATTTTCTCCTCCTTAAGGCTTTTTAGTACTTATCCAAAATCCATGGTAACGTCATACGAAGCTCGCATTTGCCCAGATGGTTTTCCGCATTTTTCGTTAATACTTTAACAAGTCATGAGAAATAAACCACTTCTCCCCTTACACATCCGAACCCGTACCTTGTTGAACTATCCGTGGGGATGGCCTATTCTTCGGCCGTTCTATCTTTAATGGGCAATTCTCCTTTTTTATGAAGCAGTAACAAGGCTCAGCTCGCAATACTTAATTGTAATAGTCAATTACAATTTTCTTTTGTTATCCTTCACCTTAAAGTTAAGAATTCAATATAAAAATACTTCTATAAGTAATCTAAAAGCAAAGCAATCTAAAGCATGAGCTTCGATTATACAAAACGTATTTTCGTGCACTCGCTTTACCATATGCAATATTATAGCTAATAATATACTTCTTGTCAAATTAGTTGATCCGCAAGCTCCACTTTTTTTAATGATTTTGCGCTTTAAAATTTGAACGATTGGCTTTTGAGCTGATTCATTCCTGAAAAATGTGCCAAATTTTCACCCATTTTACACATTTTTACAGAACCGATTTAGCGATATGTCACAATCTTTTAATTTTCTGCATTTTATATGCTTTTTCAACATAAAACGACACCCGATAGCAGTTTCACGAACGAATATCAGAGTCGTTTTATTACATTATTTGAGGGTGCATTATACACGATCAAGTGCAACAGTTTAGGAAAACAAAAAAGTTCATACAGAACTCTGTTAGAATGGAGTTCCACATAACATACTGCACAGAAGAAATATTTGCTGCGTTGTTCCGATTGCCACCGAGGGATGTTCCATTCGCAGGAAATCCTCGATTAGATAAACGAAAATCTGCTTGCAACATGGTCGCCGGAGCAAATTGCAAACCCTTCCTATAAGATGTAGCTTCCCAGCTAGAGAACTATATACCGCTGAATCTATGAAAAGTATCCGGTATACGGCAATTGATTTGTTGGAAACACAGGAACGACTGCCTTATTCGGTGAGCGCAGTCTGCAAAACGCTGGAAATCAATGAATCCACATTGCGCCTTTCCGAAAAGAAAGGACTGACCACCAGCATCAAAAAACTGATAATCCGTATCGCTCTTTCACGTTTTGAGCTTTATGTGTGATTTTAATGGTGCAGCAATACCGTAGTTACCGTTTGTCTTTGGAAAAAATACAAGAGCCGATCCAACAGCAAAGCGTGGAAAATCTGTTGCAGGATTTCCGACAGGTCATCGACGAAAAGGAACAAAAGCTGTTGGGCCTGATGAAAGAGAAGTTCCCAGATCTTTCTTATGTGACACAGCACAGACCAGTTTCAGGTAATCACGCTGCCCGATCTTTGTTTCTTTAACTGCCGAAATAAATAGGTACACCAGCGTCCGGAATATAAAAAACTGGTGCGTCAATGGTCTAAGCTTATTCCTTTTTCGCACTATTGCTGTTGGATGCCTTTGCACGGAATCCATGAGAATGCCCCGTTGATTTCGGCTATCTCTGTTTTCAAAAGCACCTGCCAAAGGAATCTTTGCGCCCGGATTTTACTAAGACTGCACCCAGCCGTACCTATTATATATAGGGCGTCTTACCCATTACCAAAGCACAGGAATCCATCGCCAGCTTTTATAAGTCCATCCAGCCAGGGCTGGCCTACTTAAAGGCACCCAGTTTCATTTGTTTGATGACGTGATTGGCTATAAGATTTGTATCATCAAAGATGCGGAACCGCCGGATTATTATATTCTTCTACTACCGATTGCCGACCCTGTTGACGGCAATACCAAAACTGTCATCAACACGACTACCGGCCTGCATATCAATAAAGAGTGCTTCGTTTTGTCGACGAAACTTCCGACCGTGATTCCCTTAAAGGCGTCTGTGTTGTGGTTGATTTCAACTATGGCACAGGCGTTTTTTGACAGGCAGCGTTTCCGTCCGAACGAATACTTTATGGGAGAAAGCGATTTCTTGCATCTGTTATTTTATCTATACTTATGTTATACTTTTTGAGCATTTCTACAAAATAAAGGGGATCTTACCGTGAATCATCGCATTACCGTGGCCGGGCGGCAGTTTTCGCTGTTTCAGATGACCTGGCCTGTTTTTATCGAATTGTTGCTGCAGATGCTTGTAGGCAACATCGACCAGATTATGCTCAGCCAGTATAATGA
>RCNH01000385.1_pt1 | contig 18879 bp, 19 predicted proteins | sample 2041161 | NCBI WGS metagenome assembly RCNH01 (sample SAMN09708215, study PRJNA481090) | Feces metagenome, whole genome shotgun sequencing project. | biome: feces | host: Leptonychotes weddellii | place: Antarctica: Sion Island | collected 2010-03-01 | reverse complement strand
ATCCACGCCGCAAAACACACCGTGCTGAGCGCGAAGCTCTGCGTCAAATGCGTACAGTTCACTGCTCATCATCGAAAAACTCCTCATCTTGGGTCTCTTCTCTGCGCGGGGGCTTTTCCAGCGTGATGCGGCCCCACTTGGAAGCACGGAACTCATCCACCAGCATGATGGATGCACGCTCGGTATTCACCTCGCCGCCGCTGATCAGCATACCACGCTTACGGCCGATGGCTTCCACCAGCTCCCACGGGCCCATCTCCAGCTGCTCGGGGCTGAGCTTATAGCGCTCGGCCAGCTTTTCGGGATAAACCTGCTGCATCTGGCCCACAAGGCCCATTGCCAGCTCTTCAATATCCAAAATATCGTCCTTAATGGAACCGATAAAGGCGAGGTTCGTGGCAATTTCGAGGCTGTCGAATTTTTTCCACAGCACACCCGGCATATCCAAGAGGTCGTAATTGCCCACAGTCACCCACTGCTTGCCGCGGGTAACACCGGGGCGGTCGGCTGCCTTAGCACGGGCCTGCCCTGCAAAGTTATTGATAAAGGTAGACTTGCCCACATTGGGGATGCCCACCACCATCACACGAATGCGTGCGCCGGACATACCCTTCACGGCACGCTTTTCGATCAGATCTTTCAGTTCTGCTTCAATGGCACCGCGCACCTGACCGGCGCTGCCCTTCTGCTTGGAGCTGATGGCCACACAGCCTGCACCCGCCTCATGGAAGTAATCCTTCCATGCCCGGGTCAGGTTGGGGTCGGCAAGGTCTGCCTTATTCAGAACGTACAGCCGGGGCTTGGATGCGGTAAGGCGCTGCAATTCCGGGTTCAGGCTGCTCAAAGGAATGCGGGCATCCAGCAGCTGGAGCACCACATCCACATTTTTAATATCCGCCTCGATCAGTCGCAGGGTTTTGGCCATATGGCCGGGAAACCACTGAATGTTGCGGCGGTTGATCATTTCGTTGCTCATGCTATCCTTCCAAACTTTTCAAGGGGAAACAGGCGCAGCAGCACCTTTCCCAAAATATCTCGTTCATCAATACAGCCAATTGAGGAATCTCGGCTGTCGGTAGAATGCTGCCGGTTGTCGCCCATCAAAAAGAGGGTTCCTTCCGGTACCGTAATCGGGAACTGCGTATCTCCGGTGCCAAGTGTTGCGCCGTCATTGAGATACGGTTCGTCCAAAGCCTCGCCATTCACATAAACAAGGCCCTGATTGGGGTCGATGTTCACCACATCGCCTCCCACCGCAATTACTCGTTTTACCAGCGGTTTTCCGTAATTGGTATAGCCGTCTACCACCACCACATCACCGCGATGGGGCTTATAAAAAGTGCTCTGCACCAGCAGACGGTCGCCTTCGGCAAGGGTACTGTCCATCGAGTGACCGCTCACCACAACAATGCGGGCACAAAATGCAAAAACAAGGACCAGCACGGCCACAGCAAACACCAGTGCGTCATACCATTCCAGCATATCCTTGTTTTTTGTGATTCGTTTTTCTTCCATCGTTTTGCCTCGTTCCGAGCGCCGGATACTTGTGTATCCAGACGGTTTTCTCCCCGCTAGTATACCATAAAACGAAAAAAGGGGCAATATTCCATTGCCCCTTTTGTTCGTTTGATTATCAGATACGCTCTTTGACCTTAGCAGCCTTGCCGGTACGCTCACGCAGGTAGAACAGCTTAGCGCGGCGAACCTTACCACGGCGAATAACCTCAACCTTCTCAACGAAGGGGCTATTGATGGGGAACACACGCTCGATGCCAACACCGTAAGAGCTGCGGCGAACGGTAAAGGTCTCTGCAACGCCACCGTGCTTCTTAGCGATCACAGTGCCCTCGAAAGCCTGAATACGCTCACGCTCGCCTTCCTTGATGCGAACGGAAACGCGAACAGTGTCGCCCACTTCAAACTTAGGCTGATTCTCTTTGATCATGCCTTCGGTCATAATCTTCATTGCGTCCATTGATAAATCCTCCATTTTTTATGACGTTCATTCCCGTAAATCCGGCAGAGGACCGCCCGTTTAATGATGCACATTAACCCCGCTGGTTGGACCAGCGGATACTAACGCCTAAATATGATACCACATTATTCCGGGTTTTGCAAGCATTTTTACCGGAATTCCTTCAAATCTTTCGTCAAAAGCGCAGTGCGCAGCACGCTGGCCTGCGTCTCATCCACACCAAAGTGTTCATTGAGAAAGCCCAGCCACAAACTGGGGTTCAGGTTGAGGCCGTCGCCTCCGGCGGGCAGCTGCATTTCAAACACAACGCGGCCGTCCTCCTTCTTGTAGGCAATTTCCTTTTGGAACTCTTTCAGCTCCACCGGCTTCTGTCCGCGCTTGGACTTTTTCATAATAACAGCGCTGTCCAGCTGGTTATAGCCGTCGATGCTTTCGGCAAACTTCTCCGGCAGTGTGACGGTGTATTTTGCAAAGCCAATGGCATCCGCCTTATACTGCGGGGGTTCCACCTGAACGATCTCAACGCCCCGGGGCATCACCTGCGAAAGGGAATCCTTCCATGCGGCAAGATCCGGATTTTCGGCTTCTGTCTTCACGTCCACGCTCTCTACCAAGCTTTCCTGACCCAGCGGCAGCGGGCAGGCAAAGGTCATGTAGATGTGGGGGTTAAAGCCCAGCGTGTGCCACACCGGCAGACCGCTGCGCTTCACAGCGCGCTGCATTACTCGCTGAAGGTCCAAAAGGGAAATGTAGGATGCCTCGTTTGTCTTAGTGAACCAAATTCTGATCGTAGTCAAAGCAGGCACCTCCCAGCAGTTTATTTGCGCCGCAGGCGCTGCATTTTTTGTTGCAGGGCTCGGTGGTCCGTGCCATCTGCGCTTTCTTGTATTCGCGAACCAAGAACTCATGGCTTACGCCGTAGTCCATATGGCTCCACGGAGTAAGCTCATCCAGACCGATCTCGCGGTTTGCATAGAACTCGGTGGAAAGACCCAGCTCCTTAAAGGTTTCGAGCCATACATCATAATTGAAGCATTCTTCCCAGCTGTCCAGATAGCAGCCCTTTTTGTAGGCAGCCTCCAAAACATCCGACAAACGGCGGTCGCCCTTTGCGAACACTGCCTCAAGGAAGCTGGTGGAACTGTCGTGATAGTTCACGTTGATCTTTTTGCTGTGCACCGAATGCAGCAGATGCTGCTGCTTTGCCTTGAGGCTCTCTTCGGTGTCCTGCGGCACAAACTGGAACGGAGTGTGAGGCTTCGGCACAAAGCAGGCCACACTGATGGTAACCTGAACGCCTCTTCCCTTGGGCTTGTCCGGGTTTGCATAGAACAGGTCTACCACCTTCTGTGCAGTCTCGGCAATGCCTTCAATGTCCTCCATGGTCTCGGTGGGCAGGCCCATCATAAAGTAGAGCTTGACCGAGGTGTAGCCATTGCGGAAGGCCATGGTGCAGGTGCGCTCGATCTCATCCCAAGTAACGTTCTTATTGATAACGTCACGCAGACGCTGGGTACCGGCCTCCGGTGCAAAGGTCAGGCCGCTCTTGCGCACCTTGTTGGTTTTTTGAATCAGGCTCTCGCTGAAGTTATCGATGCGAAGAGAGGGCAGCGAGATGCTCACGTGCTCCTTGGGTGCCCATTCGGTCATATCGTCCAGCAGCTCTTCCAGCTGGCTGTGGTCCGAGGTGGAAAGGCTGGTCAGGCTGATTTCCTCATAGCCGGTATTGGCGCAGAGATCCTGAGCGGCCTTGTCCAGCAGAGATGCGTCACGCTGGCGCATGGGACGATACAAAAAGCCTGCCTGGCAGAAACGGCAGCCACGCACACAGCCACGCAGCACCTCGATCTGAGCGCGGTCATGCACTGCGCCGATCATGGGTACCACAAAGTTGGTGGGCAGCTTTTGGGAGTTCATATCCTGAATGATGGCCTTGGTCACCACTGCCGGAGCCTCCGGCTCATTGGGAGTGATGGACTTTACACGGCCATCCTCAAAATATTCCACATCATAGAAAGACGGGATGTAGCAGCCGTCGATCTTGGCAATGCGGCGCAGCAGCTCTTTTTTGGAGGTGCCCTCTTTTTTGGCGCGCTCCACTTCCTTGCAGACGAGGGGCAGCTGGATTTCACCTTCGCCCAGCATCATCATATCAAAGAAGTCGGCCAAAGGCTCACCATTGCACACGCAGGGGCCGCCGGCAACGATCAAAGGCCAGCTGTCGTCACGGTCCTTCGCACGCAGCGGAATACCCGCCATATCCAGCATTGCCAGAATGGTGGTATACGAAAGCTCATACTGCAAAGTAAAGCCCACCACATCAAAGTCGGTGAGCTTATCCTTGCTCTCCAGTGCATACAGGGGCAGGCCCAGCCGCTCCATCTGCTCTTTCATATCGAGCCAAGGCATAAATGCCCGCTCACACCACCAGTTGGGCTGTTCGTTGAGCAGCTCATACAGAATCTTCATTCCCAAAAAGGACATTCCCACCTCATAGGTATCCGGGAAGCAGAACGCAAAGCGCATATCCACCTTGCTCTTGTCCTTAATAACACAGCCCGGCTCACCACCGGTATACCGGCCCGGTTTTTGCACATGGGCCAGCGCTTCTCTCAGCTTAGGGTCAAACAACAGCATTTCCTCCAAAATCTCAAATTACTGCTATTTTACCCTATTTGCGCCGCAAATGCAAATCTAAAATGCAGAGAGAATGCAGAATCTGCCGTCCGTCCAATACTCCCAGCGGCAAAAGATTGAAGATACCCACCAAGCAGTTGGCTGCCGCAAAAAGCCATCCCCAATACCCGGCTTTGTACTGCATCGCCGTCACCGTGAGCATGCAGATCAAAAAATTCGCCGCCGGGCCTGCTGCTGCCAGCAAAAGCATCCTGCCCGCGCCAAGCTCGGTACCGCTCACATCCAAACCGATCCCCGTCACCGAAAACCGCAGCACCGGCAGCGTATGGGTCATTACAATCCACGCGATCACATGGCCGCACTCATGGAGCAGTGCCGCCAGCAGCCCAATCCGGGCAAAGCCTGCATAATCATATTGAAGTACCAGCCACAGCAGCGTGAGCGTGAGCACCGGCCGGCTTATTTTGAGCTTTTTCATCCCAACCCCAGTGCCGGAGCCGGGTCATATCCAATATCATCCTTTAAAAGCTCAAGATGCAGGTGCGGCCCCGTAGCAACGCCGGTGCAGCCCACGGTTCCCAGCTGGCTTTCCAGCCCTACCGGTTCCCCCTGCCGCACAAAAATATACTGCATATGGCAATAGCGTGTTGCTGTTCCGTCTTGATGCAGCACCATCACATTGTTTCCATAGGAAGGGCCTCGGGTTGCTTTGATTACAATGCCCTCGGCTGCCGGAAAAATCGGTGTTCCCTCAGCCGCTGCCATATCAAGCCCGGTGTGGAAATCACTCTTGCTGCTGATGGGATGGCTGCGCCACCCATAAGGTGAGGTAATATTAAAATTCGAAATCGGCAGCTTGAGCTCAAAATCCGGCTGATAAGCTTCTTCGGAATATCCCGCAGGCGTTTTGGGCCATTTGGCTGGCTTTTTGCCGCCTGCGCCAATGTACCGGGGAGGTTCTTTCTGCAAAAGCTCCCCTGCTGCCTCTTTTACCTGAGCACTTGCAAACCGCAGCAGCTCTTCGCCGTCCGGCAGCTTGGTTTCCTTTTCCATTGCCGTACAAAAAGCGCTTTTGCACTGCTGATAAAACGCAAGGCCCCAGTATTTTCCCAGCAGCAATCCGCCCACCACCAGCCCACAAATCAGCAGCTGCGCCCACAGCAAGTAGTTCGGCTGCCTCTTTTCTTCGGGCGTAATCGGCGGAGTTACCGCCTGTACCAGCTCTTGCCCGGTTGGAAACAGCGGTTCTGTTCCTTCCTGCCTTTTCCATTGTTCCATCTGCCCCATCCTCCTTTGGCTTTATCCAAAGCTTATGCCGGACAGGCCCAAAAAAGAAGGATGGAACGCGCCATAAAAAGCTGCCTGCTGTTTCCGTGTGGTGTGGGTACGCTTTTGGGGTTCACTTATCGCAAGATGGTCTTCTTCTGAATCGGATTTTCCTTGCCCTTTTTCCTTGAAAAGCCCCATATTTTGCATCGGTTTTATGAGGTTCTTTTTGCAAAAAGCCACCGACAAAAATTTCGTCGGTGGCTTTCTCGCATCAATACAAAATCAATTCATGAATCTCTGTGACTTTTTCGAGTTAAACAATCTATTGGCAAGTCGTTTTCACTGAAGGAAAAGATATGGGCGCAGTGTTTCCAGATCCTTTTCCGAAAACCCTTCCACTTCAATCAGTTCTTCCACATCGTTAAAGTCCCCGTGTTCCTCCCGATACGCAATGATTGCCTTGGCTTTGCTTTCGCCAACGCCCGGAAGATTGCGCAGAGTTGCCTCATTTGCCAGATTCAGATTCACACGCAGGATCTGCACAGCACCCGTTGGTCCCGGAGATACCGGGTCATACCCAAACTGAAAAATCGGCGGAGAAAGCAATATTGCTCCCAAAAGCACCGCCGCTCCTGCTGCTGTTACAATGGCTGCTGCACGTCTTTCCGTCTGCTTCAAATCCGCCTACCTCCCATCATTTCTTCTTTTTTTATTATATCATGGTTTTTGGGTTCTGTATCGACAATATTTCTAAAAAAAGCGTCTCCCCCATACAATGAGAGAGACGCTTAAAAAATTCTTATTTGCCCAGCAGGGTCTTGACCTTTGCGATAATGTTATCTGCGGTCAGACCATAGTACTCCAGCAGCTCATTGGCGGGGCCGGACTGGCCGAACTCGTCCATGATTGCAATGGGCAGCACCTTGCAGCCGGCGCCGTTCTTGAGAAGGGTCTCGCACACAGCACTGTACAGGCCGCCGATCACGTTGTGCTCTTCAGCGGTCACAATGCCGCCGGTCTCACGAGAAGCAGCGCAGATGGCTTCCTCGTCGATGGGCTTAATGGTGTGGATGTTGACCACACGCACATGGATGCCCTCTTCTGCCAAACGATCAGCAGCTTCCAATGCGCTTGCAACCATCAGGCCGTTCGCAATCACGGTAGCATCGGTGCCCTCACGCAGAGTAACTGCCTTGCCCAGCTCAAACTTATAAGTCTCGGGATCGTTCACAACGGGAACCGGCAAACGGCCTAAGCGCATATAAACAGGGCCCTCGTAATCTGCGATTGCGTGAATAGCCTTGTTTGCCTCCACGTCATCAGCGGGGCTGATAACCACCATACCGGGGATGTTGCGCATCAGAGCAATATCCTCGATGCACTGGTGAGTTGCACCGTCTTCGCCAACCGAAATACCTGCGTGAGATGCGCAGATCTTCACGTTCAGGTGAGGATATCCAATGCCATTGCGGATCTGCTCATAAGCACGGCCCGCAGCGAACATTGCAAAGCTGGAAACAAACGGGATCATACCGCTTGCTGCAAGACCTGCTGCAATGGAGGTCATGTTGGCCTCTGCAATGCCGCAGTCGATGTGGCGCTCAGGGAATGCCTTCTGGAACACGCAGGTCTTGGTGGACTCTGCCAAGTCAGCATCCAGTACTACAACACGGTCATTTACGGCGCCCAGCTCTGCCAGAGTGCGTCCGTAGCTCTCACGAGTCGCGATCTTTTTCACTTCTGCCATGCTATCAACCCTCCAATGCCTCTGCAGCAGCCTTCAATTCAGCCATTGCCTGTTCATACTGTTCTTTGTTCGGAGCCTTGCCGTGCCAGCCAGCCTGATTCTCCATAAAGGAAACGCCCTTGCCCTTGATGGACTTCTGAATGATCACGCTGGGCTTGCCAACCACCTGCTTTGCAGCGGTGAAGGCCTTATCCAAGCTCTCAAAATCGTGTGCGTCTGCGGTAAAGACTTCCCAGCCGAAAGCACGGAACTTCTCGTCGATGGGATAAACCGAGCAGACCTTGTCCACACGGCCGTCGATCTGCAGGTTGTTGTTATCCACCACAGCAATCAGGTTATCCAGCTTGTGGTGTGCAGCAAACATTGCTGCCTCCCAAACCTGACCTTCCTGAAGCTCACCGTCGCCGGTGATGGTGTAAACACGCCAATCAGCCTTTTTGATCTTTGCTGCCATTGCCATACCCACTGCAGTGGAAATACCCTGACCCAAGCTGCCGGTGCTCATGTCGATGCCCGGAATGTGCTTCATGTCAGGATGGCCCTGAAGCAGTGCACCCAAATGACGCAATTTTTTGATCTCTTCCATGGGGAAAAAGCCTTTCAGCGCCAAAAGCGGATACAGCGCGGGGCAGGTGTGCCCCTTGGACAGCACGAAGCGGTCTCGATCCTCCCATTTAGGATTTGCAGGGTCTACCCGCATCTGTACCTCGTACAGGTAAGTGAGGGTATCTGCGATGGACAGCGATCCACCCGGATGGCCGGACTGTGCATGATAGGTGCCCTCAATTACGCCCTGCCGCACAAGGTTCGCTGTTTTTTCAAGCTGTCTGATAGTAGTTGTATCCATTGTTACCTCCCGTTCCTATTATGTATAACGCTTAACAAGCGCATACAGGTACTCTCCGACGCCTCCGTCCGCACAGCCGGGCACGATTTCATCTGCCTCCAGCTGAATCCGATTGGATGCGCTGCGTACCGCCACCGCATGGCCGGCAGCACGCATGAGTTCTTTGTCGTAATCGCTTTCGCCGATCACGATGATGTTTTCCAGCGGCACTCCCTCATATTCCGCAAGGGCTTCAAGCATTTTCACCCTGCCGGACGCGGCGGGCAAAATTTCATAGCGGCTCATACCGGATTCCTGAAAACAGAATCCTTCAGCAGCTTGGTCTTGCAGCTGGTTTTTAATCTTGGAAATGGTCACTGGGTCCCCAATGAACGTCAGCTTCGACCAATTCCCCGTTATTTCTTCAAGCGGAGATATTATACATCCAATTTTCTCATTAAGCAAGTGTTTTTGGACGTAACGGTTTGTTTGTGGCACATAAAGCTGCCCTTCGTCCAAAAAAACTTCAATTCCAACCTCTGGAAAGCGCTCTGCAATCTGCGCAGCCAGTTCTCTTACCGGCTCCTGCGGAAGGAAGTTATCGTCCAGTCGAACGCCCTCTTCCACCTCATAAAGCATTGAGCCTCCGCAGGCGATTGCAGGGCTGGACAGATGCACACCATCCAGCGCTTCCTTGATGGAGGCAGGGGTGCGCTCGGTCACTACAGTAAAGCGGCCGCCTAATTGTGTAAACAGTTCCACCGTGGCCCGATTACAGCCCGGCACTCCGTGGTGCGGTACTCTCAGTGCACGGTCAAGGCTGCACACAACCAGCAGATCTTTGAGTGATCCGCTCATCTTCCCCTCTCCTTTCCGAGCTTTTTCAAAAATTCCGTAAAGTATTCCGGCAAAGGACTGTCAAACAGCATCTCTTCACCGGTGATGGGATGTACAAAACCCAGTGTTTTGGCGTGCAGGCACTGGCCGTTCAGTCCTTTGATCACATTTTTAGGGCCATACACGGCATCGCCTGCCAGCGGATGACCGATGCTGGTCATATGAACACGGATCTGATGGGTTCGGCCCGTCTTGAGCCGGCATTCAATGTGACTGAATCCGTCATAGGCTGCCAGCTGCCGGTAGGCCGTATAGGCATATTTGCCGTCCGGCACAATGCCCATCTTTTTGCGGTCGTTGCGGCTGCGGCCGATGGGTGCTTCCACAAAACCCTCCGGCTCCCGGAATTTGCCGTACACCACCGCATTATACACTCGCTGAATACTGTGTACTGCCATCTGGGCCGACAGTCCCTCATGGGTTGCATCGTCTTTTGCCACCACCAAAAGGCCGCTGGTGTCTTTGTCGATCCGGTGCACAATACCCGGCCGCAGCACACCGCCGATGCCGGAAAGATGACCTTCGCAGTGATAGAGCAGTGCGTTTACCAGCGTTCCGTCCGGGTTTCCGGCAGCCGGGTGCACCACCATTCCCTTGGGCTTATTGACCACCAAAAGATGCTCGTCTTCAAAAACAATATCCAAGGGGATATTCTGCGCCACAGCGTCCAGCGGCACGGCGTCCGGGATTTCCACGCTCACCCGCTGCCCGGCCTTGAGCTTTGTGTTTTTTGCGGCAGGCTTATCTTCGCAAAGGATTTTTCCTTTTTCAATCAGCTGCTGGGCTGCACTGCGGGACAGTTTCAGTTCGCTCTGTGCTGCCGCATAGCTGTCCAGCCGCAGGCCTTCTGCCTCGGCCGGAACGATCAATTCAAACCGTTCCACCTTCGCCGCCCTCACTCTTCTTATCTTTTTTTACTTCGTCCAGGATCATGTCCAAAATCAAAAGGCCAAAGCCTACGCAGACCAGAATATCTGCAAAGTTGAACACTGCAAAATCCATAAACAGCAGATTGATGTAATCCACAACCTTTTGATGAAGGACCCGATCAATCAGATTGCCCACACCGCCTGCAAAAATCAGCACCATAGAGCAGTATTCCAGCGCACGGGCCGGGCGTTTATAGAGCATATAGACCAAAAGCGCTGCCAGCGCAATGCCGGTAAATGCAATCAGAAAGCCCTGCTTTCCGCTCAGCATACTAAAAGCGGCGCCTTCGTTGAGCACATAACGGAGCTCCACAACACCCGGAATGAGCGGCATGGCTCCCACCGGTGCCAGATTGGCAGTGGCCCACAGTTTAATGAGCTGATCTGCTCCCACCAGCACCGCTGCGCTTAAAAGCGTGATAAACGCATACATCAAAATGGTTTCTCCTTTTTTGTCCGGACACTAAGAACGGCGCTTTGAGACAAAGCGCCGTTCCTTTATCCGATTTGGTTATTACTCTTCCAGAATTGCTGCGCAGCGGGCGCACAGAGTGGGATGCTCGCTGTGGCTGCCCACGGTGGGATCATACTTCCAGCAGCGGGCGCACTTTTCACCTTCAGCATGAACAACAACCACGCCGAGATCTTCCAGCTCACCCTTCATGCCGCCTTCGCCCTCAGTGATCTCGATCTGAGACACGATCAGCAGATCCTCCAGCTCAGCCTCAGGGATTGCACGCAGGAACTCAGCCAGATCTGCAGAGCAGAACAGGGTGATCTTTGCTTCCAGAGAAGAACGGATGGTCTTATCGGTACGAGCCTGCTCCAGAGCCTTCTTCACATCATCACGCACTGCAATGATGCGGTTCCACTTTGCAGCAAAAGCTTCGTCCTGCTGATACTTGTCAGCAGTGGGCATATCCTCAAATACCACGTATTTGTTCTTGCCCTCAAACTCGGGGATGAACTCCCAGATTTCCTGGCTGGTGAAGGTCAGGATGGGAGAAACGATCTTGGTCAGGTCAACCAGAATGCGGAACATAACAGTCTGAGCTGCACGGCGCAGGGTGGAATCTGCCTTGTTGATGTACAGGCGATCCTTGACCACGTCCAGATAGAAGTTGGACATCTGAACCACGCAGAAGTTGTAAACTGCATGATAGACCTTGTGGAAATCAAAGTTGTCATAACCGTCACGAGCGGTCTTGTTCAGCTTGTCCAGTGCATCCAGAGCCCAGCGATCCAGTTCGAGCAGCTGACTGTCGTCCACCAGATCGGTCTTGGGATCAAAGCCGTCCAAGTTGCCCAGCATGAAGCGAGCGGTGTTGCGGATCTTGCGATATGCCTCAGACAGCTGCTTGATGATTTCCTTGCTGATGCGAACGTCCACGGTGTAGTCGGAAGATGCAACCCACAGACGAACGATATCTGCACCGAAGTCCTTGATGATCTCCTCAGGCTCCACGCCGTTGCCGGCGGACTTATGCATCTGCTTGCCCTGACCGTCCACAACCCAGCCGTGGGTCAGAACGTTGCGGTAAGGAGCAGTGCCGCGGGTAGCAACACTGGTCAGCAAGCTGGACTGGAACCAACCACGATACTGGTCAGCGCCTTCCATGTACAGGTCAGCAGGCCAAGACAGCTCGGGGCGCTCTTCCAGAACAGCCAGATGGGTGGAACCGGAGTCGAACCAAACATCCATGGTGTCTTTGTCCTTCTCAAACTCGGTGCCGCCGCACTCGCAGGTAAAGCCCTCGGGCAGGATCTCGCTTGCATCATACTTGAACCAAGCATCGCTGCCTTCCTTGCGGAACAATTCAGAAACAGCCTTGATGGTTTCATCGGTGATGTGATACTTGCCGCACTTCTTGCAGTAGAATGCGGGAATGGGAACACCCCAAGTACGCTGACGGCTGATGCACCAGTCGTTGCGGTCACGAACCATGCCCATCATGCGGTCATGGCCCCAGCCCGGGAACCAGTTGACAGAGTCGATTGCCTTGTAAACATCTTCCTTAAAGGCATCCACAGAGCAGAACCACTGCTCGGTAGCACGGAAGATGATGGGGTTGTGGCAGCGCCAGCAGTGAGGATACTGGTGAGTGATGTGCTGAACGCCCATCAGGTGACGAGTCTCCTTGATGTGCTCCAGAATAACCTTGTTTGCATCCCAAACCTTCAGGCCTTCAAACTGGCCTGCGTCTTTGGTCAGATAGCCGCCGTCATCCACAGGAACGATGACAGGAACCTGAGGATAGTGATTCACGCAGACCTCAAAGTCCTCAACGCCGTGGCCGGGAGCGGTATGTACGCAGCCGGTGCCGCTTTCCAGAGTGACGTGGTCGCCCAGAATGACCAAGCTCTTGCGGTCGAGGAAGGGATGCTGAACCTGCATCAGCTCCAGCTCGCTGCCCAGAACAGGCTCGCCCACGATCTCGTAATCGGTGATGCCGCAGGCATTCATGGTGCTCTCCACCAGATCCTCAGCCATCACATGGTAATCCTCACCGATCTTAACGAACACATAGTTGAAGTCCGGATTCAAGCAGATTGCAACGTTTGCGGGCAGGGTCCAAGTGGTGGTGGTCCAGATCACGAACCAAGCCTTTTCCATGGGAATGCCGTGCTTTGCCAGAACGCCGTTGGGGTCGTCGGTCACGTTGAAACGCACATAGATGGAATCGCACTCGTCCTCAGCGTACTCGATCTCAGCCTCAGCCAGAGCGGTACGATCCTCAGGGCACCAGTAAACAGCCTTCAGGCCCTTATAGATGTAGCCCTTCTTAGCCATCTCACCGAACACCTCAACCTGCCGAGCCTCAAACTCGGGCTTCAGGGTCAGATAGGGGTGATCAAAATCGCCGATAACGCCCAGACGCTGGAACTGTTCGCCCATGATGCCGATGTGCTCAGTAGCGAACTCGTGGCAGCTCTTGCGCAGCTCCAGCTTGGAAACCTCGCCCTTCTTATCGCCAAAGCTCTTCAGAGCCTTCAGCTCGATGGGCAGACCGTGGGTATCATAGCCGGGAATATAAGGAGCCTGATAGCCGGTCATATTCTTGTAGCGGATGATGATATCCTTGATGATCTTGTTCAGGGCAGTACCCATGTGGATGCGGCCGTTTGCATACGGAGGGCCGTCATGCAGAATGTAACGGGGCTTGCCCTCGTTGTGCTTCATCAGCTCTTCGTAAAGATGATCTTCTTTCCACTGCTCGAGCATCTTCGGCTCTTTCTTGGGAAGACCTGCCCGCATATCAAACGATGTTTTGGGCAGATTGATGGTATTGTTGTAATCCTGTGCCACTGGTAATTCCACTCCTCTTTATTTGTTTCACCGATCCTTAAGAATCGAATCAATCACTGAATTTGATGCCCTGAAAGCCTTCAAACAGGCCACGTGCGGGCTGACCGGCGGTCTCGGTTTCCTTAGCAGGAGCCTCGGGTGCTGCGGTCTCGGTCTCGTCCGCATTCAGATTCCAGCCTGCGTCTTTATCCTCATAGAGGGATGCAAGATCCGGGAAGCTGTCCATCGGCTCCTGAGTCTCTTCGGGAGTATTCTCCGGCTCTGCCGCAACCTCTTCTTCCGGCTGCAGAACAGGCTCTTCCAGCTGGGGCTCCTGCTGAACAGCCGGTGCCGCAGCCTCTTCTTCCATCTCCTCTTCGCCGGGCAAACGGCTCAAAGACTCGATGTGCTGCTTATACAGGCTCAGAACGCTGTTCTTGAACTGAGCAACTTCTGCTTTTGCGCGCTCCAGTTCCTGCTCCTGCTCTTCCACCTGCTCCCGAGCAATTCGGGTCAGATCGTCCGCCTGAATACCCGCTTTGCGCAGCATGGACTCTGCCTTCTGCTTTGCCTCGCGGATCACGTTCTCGCCCATACGCTGTGCATTGAGCAGAGCGGTTTTCAGGTTATCTTCGTCCTTGCGGTACTCTTCGATCTTTTCAGCCAAAATATACAGCTTCTGCTCGGTCTCTTCTTTCTCGGCAATCAGCTGCTCCATATCTGCAGCGGCCTGCTGCAAATATGCATCCACGTCTTCGATTCGATAACCGCGCATTCCCTTGTCAAACGTTACCGACCGAATCTCCTGCGGAGTAATCATTGCAATCATCCCTTCACTTATAAAATCAATATTTGAAATATTCAATAAACAACCGATCTTTGCGGCTTCTGCCGCCAAGCTCCGTGAGCTTATAGCGGCCTGTTCCCCGAATGGTAAAAATATCACCCTCGTAAACAGGGGTATGAGAACTTGTAACCGCAATGTGATTGATTTCCACTCCGCCGCCGCTCAAAAGCTGTGCTGCACGGCCTCGCCCACAATGGAGCATTGCCGCAATCACCGCATCCGCGCGAAGGGACGAAACGGTTGCGGTTTGGATTTCCCGCTGTACCGCCTCTGCCGGAATCGTTCCGTCAAAGCGTTCTGCACGGGCGCTCAAACGGCCCACACTGCAAAGCTCTGAGCAGATCACCTCTGCCGCACTTTCCAGCACTGCCGCATACGCGCCCTTGGTTTTTCCCTCTTCAAAAGGAAGAATATCTCCTATGCAGCTGCGGTCAAGCCCAAGGCCAAGGAGCGAACCCAAATAGTCTTTGTGGCTCACATCCTGATTGCCCTGCGGCGCGCATTCGATCCGAACGCAACAAATCGGCGGTTCACCATAGGCGTCCGCCGGTTCGATGCAGAGCAGTTTTCGTTCCGCGTCAGGCCAGCCTCCCTCAAAGGAGTATTCCTGCCAATCATTTCGGTTCAGTGCAGCCTGAGCCAGCATCTGTTCCCGATCCGATAAAAAGCCGGTATACCGGGCAATCCCTCGGCTTTCGGCAATTCTGCACAGATCATCCACCCGCTTCATGACCAGCTTTTCCCGGTCATTCTGCGGAGGGATAAATCCACGCTGAGCACTCTGATTAGAAGAAGACACCATTGCTCTCCAGTTCATCCAACAAATCGCCCATAATATCTACATTATAAGGAGTGATAATAAAGGTGCTGTTGGCCACGCGTTTGATCTGACCGCGGTTTGCATAGGCAACACCGGTCAAAAAGTCCACCAGACGGCGGGAAACTTCCTTGTTGGTGGATTCCAGATTGAGCACCACCGTACGCTTTGCGTTCAGGTGATCTGCCACAGTGCTGGCATCCTCCATGCGCTCCGGCTTTACCAGAACAACCTGCAGCTGAGTGGTTGCGTTGATGTTCACAACCTTGCTCCGCTTGCTGTTATCTTCCAAGGGATAGTCATCCACTTCGTCGGAATTTCCGTGGGAAGGAAATTCTGCTTCGTCGTCATAATATTCTTCTTCGTCTTCGGCAAGTCCCAAAAAGTTCTTCATTTTGTCAAACATATCGGTAGTCTCCTTCCGTTTTAAAAAACGGCAAAACCCGGATTCATGCTCCGGTTTCGCTCGATAAAGATCTCCAGTTAAGTCTTATTATCTCTTTTTTCCGGCTTACTGTCAATAAACAACCACAAGATTTTCGGTTATTTCAGTAATTTTCCGTCTTTTAGATCCACGCCTTCCACGATGACTTCATCAAACAAACAAACCTCATTTTCGGTTCCGACCTTGCCGCCTTCCGGCACAAGGATGTATTCATCGTCTTGATAAAGGGTTTCGATTTTGCGCCAGCGAGCCAGATTTCCGTACTTTACATACACGCCCTTCTCGCCATCCACAATATGCAGCGCCTTTGCGTTCACTCGGATTCCTTTGTATGAGCGGAAGTCGATCCGCGCAGCCGCCGACGAAAGGCCCATCACATCCGCGCCCACATATTCGCAGCGCAGCACGATTTTTGCAAGGCCGGAATTCTCATCCGCAGTCACCTGCTCCACCACTGCCGGGAGCGGCTTTTCGGCTTCACCGGGGAAGCTCAGTTCCACATTTTTCACGCCTTCAAAGCGCTTCATTTCTTCCGCCGGGCAGGTTCCGTAAAAGTGCCATGTGTAGCTTTTGACCAGTTTTCCGGCGCCTTCCATCGGGCGGATGCCGTTGCCGTCATTGAAGGCGGAATTGATTTCTTCCGCATTCATGGCATTGAACTGATCCGCGTCTATTTCCAGCCAGTCGCCGGAAGGGGCCGCCACAAAGTAGCCGCCCACCGGGGCTGTAACGGCGCCGGGATTTCCAAGGCGTTCCTTTGCAGACTGCCGATGCTGTTCCAGCTCGTTCCGAGCGTCACTGAAGTTTCGGATTTGCCCGGTAGTGATCTGCAGCCGGTTGAGGGCCAGCAGATAATTGTTTGCTCCCTTTTCGGCCTGCTCGTAATTTTCCCGATCCAGCTGATCTAAGAAATTGTAAAAACTGCTCTGCCGCTGATTGAGCAAAACACTCACGTCATTGGTAACGGTGTTTTCCGACTTTTTTAAAAGATCCATCTGCTCATCCAGTTCCCGCAGCTCCCGACGGGCATCTGCCTGCGAAGGATCATCGTACTGCTCGGCAACCTGAGCACCACCCGAAACACGCACACCGTTTTCCACCAGATACCCAAGCATTCCGTCTCCCGGCACTTCCTGCTGATCGAACACCAAAAAGCCGTTGGAGAACAGGCTGTCCGACATATCATACCGAATGGCTGTTTCGGTCACATACGGCCGATTCAAAACAGAATAGAGCTGAAACAGCAGATAAAGCACCGGAACCAGCAGGATCAGCAGCACGGTCGCTGTTGCAATTTTTTGTCTTTTGCGCTCCATACCCTATCTCCTGTTCAGTGTTCCAAATGTTCGCGAATCCGCTGCTCTGCCTGCTCCAGTGCATCCGGAGCCTGTGCCGGAATCCAAACCACCTGTTTCATGCGGCGGAACCAAGTGAGCTGACGCTTTGCATAATGGCGGCTGGCCTGTTTGAGTGCTGCCGCACATTCTTCCACCGACGCGGTGTTTTCAAAATAAGGAAAGAACTCCTTATATCCAATGGCCTGCGCAGCGGTCTTGTATTGCTCCCGGTTGTCATACACAAGTTTTGCTTCGTCCAAAATCCCCTGTTTGAGCATTTGATTCACGCGAAGATCAATTCGGCGATAAAGCTCTTCTCTGGGCCAGTCAAGACACAAAACCAGCGCATGATAGGGCGGCTCCTCCGGCAAAGAATTGCGGCGCTGCTCGGTCATGGTAACGCCCGTGCCGTAATAAAGTTCCAGCGCCCGGATGATCCGTCCCCCATTGTTGGGGTGCAGGGTAGCCGCATACTCGGGATCGATTTTTTCCAGTTCCCGCAGCATTTCTTCGCCGCCCACACGGGCTGCCTTTTCTTCCAGCTGCCGGCGGAGTTCCGGGGTGGGTTTTTCTTCCGAAAAGCGGATTCCTTTAATCAGGCTGTCGATGTAAAGGCCGGTGCCTCCCACCACAAAAGGCAGGTGGCCGCGCTGAGCCGTTTCCTCAATTTTTTGCGCAGCATCTTCAATGTAGTTTGCCACACTGTAGCTTTGCTCCGGACGCAAAAAGCCCACCAAATGATGGGGCACGCCCTGTGCCTCCTCGGGGGTCACCTTTGCGGTGCCCACGTCGAGGCCTTCATAGATCTGCATGGAGTCGGCGCAAATCACCTCTCCGTCAAATTTTTTTGCCAGCTCCACCGAAAATCCGGTTTTCCCGCTTGCGGTGGGGCCCCCGATCGCAATGATCGGCTGCTTATCCCAATCGGCCAAACTGCTTTTCCAGCTCCTTTCTGGTCAGTCTCAGCACCACCGGTCTGCCGTGCGGGCAAAAGGGCGGCACCTTTTCGTCCAGAATGTCCTCAGCGAGCCGCATGAGCTCCGTCTTATCCGACTTATCTCCCGCCTTGACTGCGGCGCGGCAGGCAATGGAATGAAGTACCCACTCGGTATACTCGCTGCGTGCATCCCGGCTTCCCTTTGCCAATTTTGCGGCCAGCTCACACAAAAGTCCTTCTGCATCATTCACCGGAATATCCGCAGGCACTGCGCGAACCAGCATGGTGGAACCGCCAAAGTCCTCGGCTTCGATACCCGCATCCAAGAGCAGCTGGGTGTTTTCCAAAACTGCCTGTTTCTCCTCGGCCGAAAGATTCACGGTCACCGGTGCCAAAAGCAGCTGGCTGCCCGGATTACCATAACTTGCGGCCAGCTTTTCATAAAGGATTCGCTCATGGGCTGCATGCTTATCAATAAAGCAGATCTCTTCTCCGCGCTGCGTAATGATGTAGGTTTTAAAGGCTTCCCCCAGATATTCCAGCGGCAGACGCTGGCTCTTTTCGGGCGAATCCATCGCCTTTTGCTGATCCGGAAGTGCCGAAAGCTGCTGCGGTTCACAGAACTCTTCTTGCTGCGGCTCTATCTTCGGTTCCGGAATCGGCTTTTGCACCTCTTTCGGTTCCACCATCACATCCGGTTCATCATAAAATGTGCGTTTGGGATTGAATCCGCCGTGTGCCGCAATGGGCAGCGGGTCGGAATGAACCGAGTTTTGGCTGTAAGGACGAACAGTGGGGATCGCAGGCACCTCTACCATAATATCCGGTTCCTGCCAATAATCCTGCTGCTTTGCGTCGAATGTAGGTGCAGGAATCGTCACTTCTTTTGCTTTTACAACGGTAATGGCCGGGTTGCGCTCCGCTTCGATA
>RCNH01000384.1_pt1 | contig 18887 bp, 18 predicted proteins | sample 2041161 | NCBI WGS metagenome assembly RCNH01 (sample SAMN09708215, study PRJNA481090) | Feces metagenome, whole genome shotgun sequencing project. | biome: feces | host: Leptonychotes weddellii | place: Antarctica: Sion Island | collected 2010-03-01 | reverse complement strand
GCTCTTCCGATCTGAACGATTTGTCATTCCTTTTTTCAACATCTCAATATCTGTAATATTCTGTGGTTGGCATTTCAAAACCTTTCCTATCAAAGACAATACATCCGAATCCAAATTTTTAGAATCCTGATCCATCTCCCTCAACTGTTCGTAAGTATTAATTTCACAAAACTGTGAGGATGATTTTACTTTTGCCCATACTCGCATTTTACCCTGTTCTATAAGAGCACTCTCCCAGAAAGAACCTGCGTAGGATTTTCTTTTATCCAATGCCAGTAGTCGTTCTTTCAACCATACACTATCTTCTCTGGTAATATAGGAAATGCCTATCATCCTATTTCCACTTTTCCCCTCTTCTACGGAAACCAGTTCTAATTTACGATTTACCCGTACATCACTTTCATCGTCTACCATATCGGTAACCATGTACCAAGAATACAATTCATTCTGGGTAAAAGGGTTTATATCACACCAGATATCACACGGAACAATATAAGTATTTGCAATTTTTTCCGCAGCCAGTGCAAGGGAATGAAGATTATTTTTTTCTGCATACAAACAATTCACCAAAAGTTTCACACCAAATTTATCAATCAAATACTCATAAGATTCTTTCATGAATCCTACAACTACTGTAATATCCTGAATCCCCGCTTCATGAAGCTGACGTATCTGCCGTTCAATTAATGGTTCTCCATGAATTTCCAACAACCCTTTCGGAACTTCCCGATTAATAGGCACCATGCGCATTCCAAATCCAGCTGCTAATATAATCGCATTTTCCGGGCTATTTTCCTTCCTAGTTTTGACTGCTTTTCTGGTAGGCTGATATTTTTCATCTAAATATTCTTCCGCCTGAAGTTTATTTAATGCCTGATTCACAGCCCCCAGAGAATACCCTGTATCTTCCGCCAGTGTTCTCTGGTTTACATAATCTTTACTCATTAAACTGTTCATTATGTCATAAAGAATTACATTCATGGAACTTCCTCCTGTTTTTTTCGTGAACTTTTTTGTCTTTACGATACAACTTATTTTGCCTATTGTCAACATTTATCGTAATGATTCAGTCCTATTCAATACTATACCCTCTTTACTAAGTAAAAGGAACGCTCTATAAACCCATCTGTTGTTGCCTTTTTCGATAATTTTCAGTATACTATAAATAAATTCACCGAATTTTCAGTCATATAGAAAGGAGGGTATCATCTATGTATCATATCCATATACTATCTCATCATACGGTCATTACCGCAAATGCTGGAGAAAATCTTCTTCATATACTAAGGGAACATGGATTTTCTATTGATGCTCCCTGTGGCGGACATGGAACCTGTAAAAAATGTCAACTGATTCTTCATAAAGATGGAAAGCAGCAGAAAATTCTGGCATGTAAAACTTTCGTTACCGAAGATCTTTTTCTTTCCATTCCAGAAACCAATTCTGAGCAAATCTTAAATACGGCCAAAGAACACCCTTATATCTTTAATCCCATAAAACCAGGGTATCTTATTGCCATAGATATTGGAACTACCACCGTAGTCTGCTACCTGTTAGATCAGAACAACGGAAAAGAACTGACCACAGCCAGCTGCCTGAATCCACAAACAGCCTACGGTGCCGACGTAATTACAAGAATTCAATATACCCTGAAAACAGACCCCCAGATTCTTACTAGCTGTATTCGTCAAAAAATAACCGAACTGATCTTACAGGTCTGTCATACTGCCAAAATCGATCCTGTACAAATTAGTATTATTTCTCTTGTAGCCAATCCCTGCATGGAACAGCTGTTCTTGGGAATCTCCCCGAAGAATCTTGCCTCTGTTCCTTTTTCTCCTGTAATTCATAAAGCAGAACTAGTTCCAGCCTCTAATTATCTCTCCGTTTGTCCCAATGCTTTTTTATGGATTTTACCAGAAATTTCTGGTTATGTAGGTGCTGACACCATAGGTTGTCTTTTGTCTGTACCAGAAAAATTCTATCAAAAAACTTCCCTTTTGATTGACATTGGAACAAACGGTGAAATGGTACTGTCACATCACCAGAAACTATACACTTGCTCTACGGCTGCTGGCCCTGCATTAGAAGGTGCACGAATCACCATGGGAATGCGAGGTGCCCCCGGTGCCATTGACCATGTAGTTATGGAAAACCAACTTCCCAAAGTACATGTTATCGGAGATCAGTCTGCTACAGGTATCTGTGGATCCGGACTTATTGATGCTACAGCTTTTCTGTTAGAAACAAAGATCATCAATCACCGGGGGAGAATGAAGGACAAATCTTCCTTTCCTGCTTACGAAAATATCCTAAAACCCTATAACGGAGATCGATCTTGCTATCTCACAGATCAGGTCTTCGTCACCCAGCAGGATATCAGAGAACTCCAATTGGCAAAAGGGGCTATTGCCACAGGAATTGATTTAATGTTAAAGCACTGTGATCTCTGCGAAAAGGACGTAGATACTGTGTATCTTGCAGGTGCCTTCGGCAGTTTCCTGACTCCATCCAGTGCCTGTAAAATTGGTCTTCTTCCTTCCTCCTTTGAAAAACGTATCTGTGTTTTGGGAAATGCTGCTGGAAATGGTGCTAAATTTCTGGCAAGAGATCAAAATGCGCTAGAAAAAATTTCCAAAATCATGGAAACTACCACATTTTTAGAATTAGCTGAATTACCAGATTTTCGTATGAGTTTTGCAAAAAATATGAATTTTTAATCAAGAAAGGAGTCAAACATAAAATGATCAAACAATGGATTAATCGGGCTCTTGCCTTGGGATTTACAGAAGCACTTCCACTGGATCCTTCTACTTTAAATCCCATGGAAGCTATCCGGGATATGTGTGCCGAGGATAAATGCCACGCATATGGAAAAAACTGGACCTGCCCTCCTGCTTGCGGAACCTTGGAAGAATGCGCAGCAGAAATGCATTCTTATCAAAAGGGAATCCTCCTACAGACAGTAGGTATTATGCAAAAAACAATTGACACGAAAGTCATGCAGAACACCGAACAACTTCACTTAAAATTATTTCATACACTTGCCGACGAAATCCGTTCTGTAGAACCTTCTGCTTTATGCTTGGGAGCCGGAGGATGCAGAATCTGTAATTTCTGTGCCTATCCGGAACCTTGCCGTTTTCCAAAACGTGCCTGTTCCTCCATGGAAGGCTATGGACTTTTCGTAACACAAGTATGCAGAGATAATCATGTTCCTTATTATCACGGTCCCAAAACCATTACCTATACTGCCTGTATCCTCTTAGATAAAAAAGATATGTAAAAAAGAAGTCCGCAGAATAAGTGATTTTTAATAAGAATCATCTTATTTCTGCGGTACTTCCTTTTTTCTAATCAATCAATCCATTTTCTGCAAGAAAATCGTATGCCACATCATAGGGATCTTCTTCCTTCACATCAATCCGGTAATTTAACTCTGTACATATTTCATCATTGAATTTTCCTTTCAATTGCTCAAAAATTGTTTTCAGTTCTGGGTACTCCTCATATAAATCCTTACGAATTAAATAGGTTCCCTGATAATCCGGAAAAAATTTTTTATCATCCTCCAATGTAACTAATTCTGATTTTTTATTTAGTCCATCCGTGGAATAGACAATCGTCACATCCATATTTCCACCATCCATAGCAACATACTTCAAACCCCGGTCCAAAGTATTACTTTCCTTAAATTTTAAACCGTAGTATTTGACAAAAGACTCATAATGCTTGGATCCCTCATCAAAGAATTCATGTTCTGCAGCAAATCGAAGGGAAGGTGCATATTTCTGGAGGTCACTGATACATTTCAAACCATATTTTTCCGCTGTTTCCTTTTTCACCCCAACCCTGTAGGTATTCTGTTCTCCCAATTTAGGAGTCAGCATAACATTCTCTGTTTCCTGTCCCAATTGATTGGCATATTCGTAAACAGTCATTCCCTCTGGAACTTCTTCTGGATCTTTTCCCAGATAGGCAGTCAACAAAGAGCCATCATATGACATATAAATGTCCTTCTCCCCATTTTTAATCTGCTCAAATGCCAAATTGCTTGCCATAGAATCCTGAACCTTCACTTGTAGATCTGTGTGTTCTTCAATCATAATCTTTATAATCTGGGTAAATAATTTCATTTCTGCAAAATCGCCATCAATAACCGTCACTGTAGTTTTCTCTTTAGAAGAACAGCCACCGACTGTAGAACAGACAACAATAGCTAACAATACCATTACCAAACATTTTTTAACTTTTTTCATGTATGCCTCCAATTTTCTTTTCCACAAATCCTAGCAAATAATCAAACACCGTAGACATCACCATTAACACAATCGTACCCTCTAAAATCAGATGATAATTCTGAATGCGGATACCCCGATATAAAATTTTTCCCAGTCCACCTCCACCTACAAAAGTGCCGAATACAGCTACACCAATCGCCGTCACCACAGCAATTCTTATTCCTGTCAAAACAAAAGGAAATGCAATAGAAAATTCCACTTGGACAAGCCGCTGAAATTTTGTCATTCCCATAGCTTCCGCTGTCTCCTTCAGAATAGGACTAACACTCTGGAGACCTGTATTGGTATTTCTTACCACAGGAAGTAACAGATATAACACCATGGATATGATGGCTGTGAAAGAATTTGCACCAAAAACCGTCATAAACAACCCCATAATTGCCAGTATGGGAATGGTCTGCAACAGATCCACCAGAGTAAGAATCACATGTCCCGATACCGGCTTGTAATAGGTATAAATTCCAAGTGGAACTCCTATCAAAATCACAATTCCACATGAAATAACCACTAGATATAAATGTTCGATGATAATTTCCCAACTCATTGATTCTTCTGTAATCCTTTCGAAACAATCTTTTTTTCCAACCAATCCACCAATAATCGAAATAATACTGCCAAAATGGCAATTGGTATGGAACCAATCACAATATACTCTTTAATATTTGCATCAATACCTCGATAAATAAATTCTCCCAATCCTCCCTGTCCAATCATAGCTGCCAGAATTGCCCAACTCACTGTATAGATCACTGACATTCGTATTCCTGAAAAAATTGCAGGCATTGCCATAGGAAATTCCACAGAAAAAAAGATTTGTTTTTTATTCATACCGCACCCCTCAGCTACCTCTATATAACTTTTGTCTACTTCAACCAAACCTTGATACGCATTTTTCAAAATAGGGAAAACTGCATAAACAGCTAATGCAAGAATAACCGTCAAAGGTGTCATTCCAAATTGCAACATTAAAAATCCTATGAAAACAATTCCAGGAATAGTCTGAAAAACACTAAGCAACGGAAGAAACACTTTCGCCGCTCTTTGAAAACGGGAAAGAAAAATAGCCAGAAGCAGTGCCACAACCACTGCTACGCTGATAGACAAGACAACATATAAAATATGTTCTCCTATAGCCACCATCAGTTTATATGCATATTTGTCAATAAATTCCTTCATTTCCTACACCTTCCTTATGAAATGACGAAGCATGCCTGCTACCGTCAGTTCTCCTACCAGAATTCCCTCCTGATCTTTCACATAAATGTTTTTATTTCCTGTAAAGTCATAATTTTTTCCAATCATATTCATGGGTTCATCTTCCCCTACAATCAAAGCGTCATCCTCCACAGACAAAATTTCTTTTTTCTCCATAAAATCCCCAGCTGTCAATTGTTGTTCTGTAATTTCCACCTCTTGGAAAGAAATAAACCTAGCAACAGTCTCATTAGCAGGATGTAGCACCAATTCTCTTGGAGTTGCCACCTGCAAAATTCTTCCTTGATCCATAAACACAATGCGATCTGCCATCTTCACAGCTTCATGCATATCATGGGTAATAAAAATAGCTGTAATATTTAGCTCTTTCTGAATCTTTTTTACTTCTGACTGTAAAATTTCTCTGGTAATCGGATCCAGAGCTCCAAAAGGTTCATCCATAATAATGATAGGGGGATTTACAGCCAGTGCTCTCAACACTCCAATTCTCTGCTGTTGACCACCAGAAAGCTGTGACGGATATTTATTTCTATATTCTTCATAAGGCATATTTACCATTTCCATCAGTTCTTTCACACGATCCTTTGTTTTTTTCTTCTCCCATTTCATAATCTTAGGAACCACCGATATATTTTCTTCTACGGTCATATTAGGAAACAGACCAATCTGCTGAATCACGTATCCAATAGAAGTTCTCAACTGAATCAAATCCATATCCTTATTATTAACACCATTAATGAAAATTTCTCCCTCCGAAGCATCAATCAACCGATTGATCATTTTAACGGTAGTAGTTTTTCCACAGCCAGAAGGTCCAATGACCACCACAAACTCCCCTTTTTGAATTTTCATATTAATGCCTTTGATAATCTGTCTGTCACCAAAATATTTTTTTACATTTCTGTATTCTATCATGTTCCATCTCCATCATATCCTTTTTTACACCAAAATCTTTCTGTAAAAGGCAAAGATGGAGGCAAATATAATATTTGCCCCCACCCTTTCTTTATCTGTCTGGAATTGTATTCCTGACATTATTATAATGTCTCCATTCCCGTTCTTTTACAGATATGGCTGCAGAATCTTCATCTGATCTTCTGTAATATCCGGTGCCTGATAGTTTTCCAAACGCTCTTTTACTACTGTTGAGGCCTTTTCCTTGATACCGATACTTCCTTCAGACTCCCATGACTTGTAATCCTGTTTTACAAAAATATCCGGTACAAAATGTTCTTTTCTGTATTCCTTTGGTGTTCTTCCATGAAGGAAAGTTCCACGAGGACCCACTTTCTTGATCTCAGTAGTATAATCTTTCGTAGTATCAATAGCTACACCTTTGTAGAGACGTTTCACCATCTTAATCAGCTGTTCATCCACAACATATTTTTCAAGGGATGTAACATTAAATCCACTTAACATACCTGCTGCAAAGTACACTAAATCCACATCACTTAATGCTCCACACATTAAGTTCAAAGTGGATTCCACACCAGCCTGATAATCAATATCAATGGCATCATTTAACGCCCCGGATGCACGGAATGGCATATGATAATATTTAGCCATCGCTGCTGTTGCCAAAGAAATCAATGCTGTTTCACTAGATCCCAATGACATAGATACTTTTCTCAGATTGGTGGATGTAGAGGTATTGCCATAAAATACAGGAAGTCCTGGCTGTAATAACTGAATCAATACAGTTGCTGCCAAAAGTTCTGCATTATTCTGGATAATAGTACCTAGAACAGAAGCCTGACTGGTAAGTACCGGTAAAGAACAAGTGGCCAGCTGAATTGGCTGTTTCCGCTCACAATACACATACAATGCATCCAACGCTTCCTTAATATAAGCTAATGGTGAAATCGGACTTACGCACCCTACCAGCACCGGTTTATCATCTTTGCCCACAAACTGGGAAACCATATCTATCAGTCTTCCTGCAACCATACCCGTGTCTTCCTTGGCTGTCAACAACGAAGTGATAGAGATTGGAAGCGTAGTATATCGTAGTAACGCAGCCATCATATGATATGCTCTCTCATTTCTATCAATATCGTAGGTATCACAGAGATTCAAATGTGTCATATCCAGACAATCGCTACTCTGTGCCATTTTACAAATATCAATATAATCCTTCATTACGGAAAAACGGAAGTTTCCATTGTCCAGAATATATGGAGGGCTTCCTGCTGTACACATTGTCTTGCTTCCCTTGCCCATAAAATAGACCGTTCCATCTGGGCGGTACATTTCAAAAGAATCCGATACACATGCCATAGCTTTCTCTACCAATTCTTTTGTAAAGTATACGGTACTACCCTCTACTTTTGCCCCATGTTTTTTAAATACTTCTAATGCTCGTTCTTCATCAAATACACATCCTGTTTCTGCCAGAACTTTTAAAGACTGTTCATGAATAAATTCCACATCGCTCTGACTGAAAAAAAGTTTTTCTAAATCCATACTCAAATCCTCTTATCATTTTTATATTTTCTGACATTTTCTATGCTTTTTTCAATACTTTCTTTTTATAAACCTGTACAAGAATTGCACACAACAGCGCCAAACATGCACTCACTGCCAAAACTGCAAAGATTCTTGTATATGCTCCTGCTGCATCATAAGTGTCCAACCATTTTCCTGCTATCGGAGATACAAACATATCCGGAATAAAACCTACAACGGAAAGAATTCCTGAAGCAGAACCGAAAATAGCTACAGATACATTGGTCTCTGTCAGCATGGAAGAAGTTACGCCATAAGCACCATTCAGGAAAAACGACAGTACAATGATTAATACCGTTGCCGGAATAATAAAGCCCGCCTGTTTTGGTGAAACTGCCATAATCACCAGACATATGGCTGTAACACCTGTACATGCAATAATCGTCTTGGATGGTGTCTTTTTTTCTGCGATTCCACCTACAATTGGCGAAGCCAACAAACTGGTTCCATAGGTACGGACAGATCCTACCATGGAAGCAATCGCTGCTGTTGCTCCAATAGCGGTAAGGAAAGATACTGTGTATGCCAGTGATGTATATACGGTGTATACAAAGAACATACACAAAGTAGTCAGCCATACACCAGGATGTTTCAATGCCTGAATCAGTTCGTTGAAATTAAATTTTTCTCTTTCTGTAGCAAACTCATCTGCAAATTTAGGGATGAAGATGAAAGAGAGAACTGCAAATATCCCATTAATAATGGCGAAGAACATCAATACTACATGAAAACCATGAGCCGGATCAGTATATCTTTCAAACATACCAATGGAAATAAAACTAATAACCAGTCCGACTACACCCACTACACCATAGGAAATACCAATATTTGTGGAATAATTTTCCTCTGTACTTACCAGACGAATAGCTTTATATCTAATTCCCCAGAAAATGAAGGTAGTACAAAGACCAAACAGCAGAAATATCACTTTCAACTGTCCGTAACTTGGCATTGTAGAGTACCAGAAAGTCAAACCCGCACTCATGGCAAAGCCCAGTGTTGCAAGATATTTTACACGAATCTTGTCTGCTAAAATCCCACCTGGAAGATAGGCAAGCGTTGCCGTTGTACCGTAGAGTCCATATAAAACACCTAACTGACTATTTGTAATCTTCAATCCGTCAATAATCTGATCGTAAAAAGAATAGCGTGCCAGATAGGTAAGATATACAACGTATGCACCACAACTAATAATAGCGATTACCGCCCATTTGGTAAATGCGCTTACTTTTGATGAATCTGTTTTATTACTTCCCATTGCACACCTCCGTGTTCTTATGCAGTCAATTTCTGTGCCCATTCAGTACAATAATCAATCGTTGTCTGTGGACTGCTGGCCCATGCATCTGCACCAGTCTTCTCACATACCTCTGCATTGACAGGAGCACCTCCAATAACAATCTTCACGTCATCTCTGATACCTGCTTTCTTAAATGCATCAATGGTATCTTTCATAGAATCAATAGCCAGTGTCAATACGCCTGACAAACCAATAATATGAATATCTTCCTGTTTTGCCGTCTCCACAATCTTCTCTGCAGGAACATCAATACCCAAATCCAGCACTTCAAAACCTGCTGCCTCTAACATGGAGCGTACAATATTTTTTCCAATATCATGTAAGTCATCTTTGACGGTACATAAAATCATCTTTGTTTTCTGAGAACTTCCGTCTCCTTCTGTGATCAATGCATCTTTCAGAATGTCGACAGCTGTAGTCATCAATTCACCTGCATAGATCAAATCGCCTACAAAATACTCCCCTTCTTCAAAAAGAGAACCTACAATATCCATACCTTTCTGACAGGCCGCCATAGCTTCCTGTGCCTGAGTACCACCTTCATCCATTACCTGATTCAATATTTCTGTCATCACATCTTCATCCAGATCGCCCATTGCTTCTGCTAACTCTTCAAAATCTATCATAATATATAATTCCTTTCTTTCACAATGCTATCCTTCGACCTATTTTATAACCATTCCATAACACAATGGCTGCTCTTATTTTTTCTTTCCGAAAATTCCCTTACGATATGCACGGTTATACTTTCTTCCGCCCTTGTCTTTCATACAAAGAGCTTCACAGGCGTATATTGCTCCCATCATATCCATATTGCATGGATCCATGATTGCAGAATCAAGACCTGCCTGCAATGCATAAGCCATACAATTAGCATTAATATATTTACGGGCTGGCATTTCAAAACTAATATTGGAAATTGCACCTGTCACTTTCACTTCTGGAGCATACTCATGGATTCCTGTAATACATGCCTCAAAATCTTTCATTGCTGAAGGCATAGTAGAAAGTGCCATCACACAGGGATCAATATGCAAATGATCCAAAGCAACACCATATTTTACGGCTTTATCAATAATTCGTTTTGCAATATCCAGTTTTTTTTCTACCTGATAAGGAATGCCGTCCTGATCACAAGTCAAACCAATCACGTTCCAGTCTGTTCCAGCAATCAACGGAAAAATCGTTTCGCATTTATCTCCTTCCTCATTGACAGAATTTACCATTCCCGGTTTTTTCACGTGTCCCTCTTGAATAATCCGTGCCAGAAGTTTTGCGTTTGGACTGTCGATACATACTGGTACCTGAGATACCTGCTGAATCTGATCGATCATCCATACCATAGCATCGTATTCCTGTTCAGGAACCGTGCTAGGTGCACAATCCAGAAAATGCGCTCCGGCAGCAGTCTGAATCTCTGCTCTCTGCTTGATGAGTTCCGCATCTCGATCAGCAATAGCCTGTTTCACGCTTGGTATGGCACCATTCAATTTCTCTCCTATAATAATCATCTTAGCTTTTCCTCCTTTGCTAATATAATATAATGTACATATATAATACCATACAAGCTTATTTTTCTCAACATTTTTACTACAAATCAGCATTTTCACTGTATTTATTTATTAATTTTGTTCAATTTTTTCAACTATTCTCTTTTTATTTTAACAATTCTCACAATTCCTGTGAAATCAGCCAGAAACCATCCTATGACTATGGCATACCAGATGCCTGTAACTCCTATGGACGTCCAGAATGCCATCAAATATCCCAAAAAAATACGGGTTCCCAGGGAAATAATTGTCAATACCAGAGACATTTCCGGCTGATTAATTCCCCGATAATACGCATACAGCAAAAATAAGACACCGATTCCACAATAAAATGCACCTTCAATACGAAGATATTCTGCTCCTATAGACAAAATCTTCGTTTCTGATGCAGCCACAAAAATCTTCATCAACTCTTCCGCCGCAAAAAAAACCACCCCAGACACCACCATACAAAAGCTCATGGAAATCTTTACCGCCTTTCTCATTCCCTCTTGAATACGCTTTGTTTTTCCCGCTCCGTAATTTTGAGAGATATAAAGAGAAAAAGCATTTCCAAATTCCTGTGCCGGCATGTAGGCAAGAGAGTCAATCTTCACTGCTGCTGTAAAAGCAGCCATTACAGAAACTCCAAAACTGTTTACCATTCCCTGAACTACCAGAATTCCAAAATTCATTACCGACTGCTGAACAGAAGCCGCAAAAGAAAATCGTGCAACTTCTTTTATTGACTGGACCGTTGGTATGATTTCTTCGGAATTTTTTCTAAGAATCCACGGATTTTTTCCTATTGTATAGATACTGATTCCTATACCGGCCACTCCCTGAGAAATCACTGTCGCCGCTGCCGCTCCTTGAATTCCCAGATGCATTCCCACTACAAACACAAGATCCAGTAGTACATTTAATAAGGAAGCTCCTCCTAAAAAATACAAAGGAATCATTGAATTACCCAGAGAGCGAAGAAAATATGTAAAATAATTATATAAGAAGACAAAAAACATCCCCAAAAAAATAATCGCCACATAATGTTTCATCATTGGTCGAATCTTTTCCGGAACTCTCAAAAGATATAAAATCCCTTTCATACTGGCATAAGCTATCCCAGTAATGAGCACCGTAAAACCTCCAATCATACCAAACGATGCCCGCATACAGCTTTCCATTTTTTTATATTCTTTCTTTCCAAAATAAAAAGAAAAAATGGAACCACTTCCCATGCACAATCCAATTAAAATAGATGTAAGAAATGTCATCAACGTATAAGCTGTTCCTACTGCCGCCATTGCATTGGCTCCTATAAATTGTCCTACAATCAGGGTATCTGCTATATTATAAAACTGCTGGAGCAAATTTCCCACAATCATAGGACCTGAAAATGCCAATAATGTTTTTGTTATATTTCCTGTGGTTAAATCTTTTTTCATTCTATTTTCCGTCCTGCACTTTTTATTTGGATAGAGTATATCATTTTTTTCTTTTTTCTTCCATAATTGTATTAAATTAAATACTTATGATATCCTGGTTGACAATCTTATGGTTTTTGTGTTAAATATATAACTGTAAAGTATATTGTATACAATATCCAGTATGCAATATTTAAATAAACAATAAAAAATTACAGGAGGTACTCATTTATGAGAAACGAATGGCGTGGATTTACAGGCGGTGCTTGGGAAACAGAAATTAATGTACGTGATTTCATTCAGAGAAACTATACACCTTATGATAAAGATGGTTCTTTCCTTGAAGAAGCTACACAGGACACAAAAGATTTATGGGAACAGGTTTTAGAATTATCCAAAGAAGAACGCGAAAAAGGCGGCGTTCTGGATATGGATACAAAAACAATTTCCACCATTACTTCTCATGGTCCTGGATACCTGAATAAAGATAAAGAAAAAATCGTTGGTCTTCAGACTGACAAACCTTTAAAACGTTCTTTACAGACTTACGGTGGAATCCGTATGGCAGTAAAAGCGTGCGAAGACAATGGATACCATGTAGATCCTGAAGTTGTTGAATACTTCACAACTCATAGAAAAACACATAATGCAGGTGTATTTGATGCTTACACACCTGAAATGCGTGCTTGCCGTTCCAGCCACATCATCACTGGTCTTCCAGATGCTTATGGACGTGGACGTATCATCGGCGATTACCGTAGAGCAGCTCTTTATGGTGTAGATCGTCTGATTGAAGAAAAAGAAGAAGAAAAAGCAACAACAAGAACTATTATGTACTCTGATGTTATTCGTGAAAGAGAAGAACTTTCCGAACAGATTCGTGCACTGAAAATGCTGAATGAACTGGCTCACATCTACGGATGCGACATTTCCAAACCAGCTACAAACCTTCTGGAAGCTACACAGGCTCTGTATTTTGCTTACCTGGCTGCTGTTAAAGAACAGAACGGTGCTGCAATGAGTTTAGGACGTACTTCTACATTCCTTGATATTTATGCAGAACGTGACTTAAAAGAAGGTCGCTTCACAGAAAAAGAAATTCAGGAAATCATCGACCAATTCATCATGAAACTGCGTCTGGTATGCTTCGCTCGTACACCAGAATACAATCAGCTGTTCGCAGGAGATCCTACATGGGTAACAGAATCCATTGGTGGTATGGGTCTTGACGGACGTTCCATGGTAACAAAAATGTCCTTCCGTTACCTGCATACACTGGACAACCTGGGAGCTGCTCCAGAACCAAACCTTACTGTTCTGTGGTCTACCAGACTTCCAGAAGCATTCAAAAACTACTGTGCAGAAATTTCTATCCGTCATTCTGCAATCCAGTACGAAAATGATGATGTAATGCGTCCAGTTCATGGTGATGACTACGGTATTGCATGCTGCGTATCTTCTATGAAGATCGGTAAAGAAATGCAGTTCTTCGGTGCAAGAGCTAACTTGGCAAAATGTCTGCTGTACGCAATCAACGGTGGTATAGATGAAATCTCCGGAAAACAGGTAGGACCTAAATTCCGCCCAATCACTTCTGAATACCTTGATTATGATGAAGTTATGGATAAATACAAAGACATGATGAAATGGCTGGCAGGAGTTTATGTAAATGCTCTGAACATTATTCATTACATGCATGACAAATACAGCTACGAACGTCTCCAGATGGCTCTTCATGACAAACATGTACGCCGTTGGTTTGCAACAGGTATTGCTGGTTTCTCTGTAGTTGCCGACTCTCTGTCTGCTATTAAATATGCAAAAGTAAAACCAATCAGAAATGAACAGGGTATTACTGTTGACTTTGAAGTTGAAGGTGATTTCCCTAAATATGGTAACGATGATGACCGTGTAGATGATATTGCAAAAGAAATTCTTCATATTTTCATGCAGTATTTAAGAGGAAATCATACATACCGCGGTGGTATCCACACAACTTCTATCCTTACAATTACTTCCAACGTATCTTACGGTAAAAACACAGGAGCTACTCCTGACGGAAGAAAAGCAGGAGAACCATTTGCTCCAGGTGCCAACCCAATGCACGGACGTGATACTCATGGTGCTATCGCATCTTTAGCATCTGTTGCAAAAATTCCATTTATGGACGCACAGGATGGTATTTCCAATACATTCTCCATTATTCCAGATTCTCTTGGAAAAAATGGTTCAGAAGTAACAAACCTGGTTTCCTTATTAGATGGATATGTAGCAAAAGGTGGACATCACTTAAATGTAAATGTATTTAATCGTGAAACTCTTCTGGATGCTCAGAAACATCCTGAAAAATATCCACAGCTGACAATTCGTGTATCTGGATACGCTGTAAACTTTATCAAACTGACAAAAGAACAGCAGGATGAAGTAATTTCACGTACTTTCCATCAGAGTTTCTAATAAAAGGAGGTTTTTATGAAAGGACATATCCATTCTCTGGAAAGCTTTGGAACTGTAGACGGTCCAGGCGTCCGCTATGTAGTATTTTTTCAAGGCTGCCCTATGCGCTGCCAGTATTGCCATAATCCTGATACCTGGCCTGTAGGACAGGGACAGGAAATGGATGTTGACGAGATTATCTCCGCATTTGAGAGGAATCGTGCCTTTTATACCACCGGTGGTATCACTGCTACTGGTGGAGAACCTTTACTTCAGCTTCCATTTCTTACATCATTGTTTGAGGAAGCTCATAAACGAGGAATTCACACCTGTCTGGATACTTCTGGTATCACTTTTCAGCCAGAAAATCCCGATTATGTGGAAAAAATGAATCGTCTTATGGATGTTACGGACTATGTAATGTTAGATTTAAAACACATTCAAGATGATGCACACAAAAAACTCACTGCACAATCCAATAAAAATATTCTGGCTTTTGCCCGATATTTAGATCAGCGAGGACTTCCTTTCCGTGTTCGTCATGTAATTGTTCCGGGAATCACTTATGAAAGAGAATCACTTCTTGCCCTTGGTGAATTTCTTGGTACATTGAACCATTTGGATTTCGTAGAAGTTCTTCCTTATCACTCTATGGGAGAAGTAAAATATGACTCTCTTGGTATGGACTATCCCTTAAAAGGAACTCCCCAGCTGTCCAAAGACGATGCAAAAAAAGCCCTTGCCATTATTGAAGAAGGCATGAGCCATACAAAAAAATTATAACTCCAAAAAGTCTGCTGTTGAAAATACAGTGGACTTTTTCTTTTAAAAATAAGTTCTTCGTGGTACACTATATAACAACATGACGTAACAGGAGGTACTTATGAACGAAACATTACACCAATTCAACGATTATTTAAAGAAAATTCAGCAGTATCATCAGGCTGCCACCTTGTTTAGCTGGGATATGCAGACAGCAGCTCCAAAAGACAGTATCGAAGCTAAAATTGAATCTATTGGATTTTTCTCTACAGAAGTTTTCCGTCTGTCTACTTCCAAGGAATACGGTGCTCTTCTGGAAGAACTTTGCAAACCTGAAAATTTCTCCCAACTAGATGAAGGCATGCAGGTCACAATAAAACGATATACCAGAGATTATCATCGGTCTCAGAGAGTCCCAGAAGACTTTTACAGCGAACTGGTAACCACTCAGGCACGTTCCGAACAGGCATGGGAAAAAGCAAAAGAGGCCAATGATTTTTCCATCTTTGCTCCACATCTTGACAAAGTGATTTCCATGACCAAAGAATATATTCACTACATGGAACCTGACAAAGATCCTTATGAAGTTCTTCTGGATCTTTATGAAGAAGGCATGGATGGTGCCACTATTGACTGCATCTTTTCTGAATTAAAGGAGGGACTGCTTCCACTGTTGAAAAAAATCAATGCTGCTGAAAAACCAGACCTTTCTGCACTGGAAGGGATTTATCCAATAGCAGAGCAAAAAAAAGTGCAAGATTTTCTGCTTCATTATATCGGATTTAACTTTGATCGTGGAACCACCAGTGAAAGTATGCATCCTTTTACCATTGCTCTTTGTCCTGGAGACATCCGCGTCACCAATCATTATATGGAAACGCTTCCCATTTCTTCTATGTTCAGTGCCATCCATGAGGGAGGACATGCTATATTCGAACAAAATATTGATGAAGTCTACAAAAATACCGCTGTATCTGAGATAAATCTTATGGGGCTTCATGAAAGTCAGTCTCGCTTCTTTGAAAACATCCTGGGAAGAAACAAAAACTTCTGGACACCGATTTACGATCAGGTCTGCGAACTTCTTCCTCAGTTGAAACAGGTATCTCTGGATACCTTTATGGCTGCTGTCAATGATGTGCACTCCAGTTTCATCCGTACAGAAGCAGACGAGGTGACCTACTGCATGCACATTATTCTTCGTTATGAAATGGAAAAGGCTATTTTCAAAGACCAGGTACCTACCTCAGAACTTCCTGCTTTATGGAATCAGAAAATGCAGGAACTTCTAGGTATCACTCCCGCCAACGATGGAGAAGGCATTCTCCAGGATATGCATTGGTCTGACGGCTCTTTCGGTTATTTCCCTTCCTATTTACTAGGTTCCGTTTATGACGGAATGTTCCTGGAAGCAGTAGAAAAAGAATTAGGCAATTTGGACACGATTCTTGCCCAGGGAAATGTTAAGGAAGTAACAAGATGGCTGAATGAAAAGATTCACCGTTATGGAAGCCTCTATACTTCCAAGGAAGTTATTGAACGAATCTGTAAAAAAGAAATTTCTGCAAAACCATTATTAGACTATTTCAATAAAAAATATAGTCAAATTTATCATTTTTAAAAAATTCCCCCACGGAAAAATACCAAAACCTGTAAAAGTGTAAAAGCCCCCACTTGCATAAACCTAAGATTTATACAAGCGGGGGCTTTCACTTATTGCTTTTAAAATATCACCATCATTTAGGAAATGATTTTACTCCCCCTGTGGGTTGAAAATGCAGATATAAAGTGCTATTATTAAGTTAGTTATAACTAACTCAAACATCGAATATTTTAGCACCAGAAAGGAGGAAAGTCAAGTCTGTTTTTTCCTCGCTGTTTTATGCTTTAAATATGTAGGTGAAATGGTCTGCTTCTTCGGTCGCAATATCAGTTAAAATTGCCTTGCCTGTGGCATAGGGCATGGTATAGCGCTGGTTCATATAACGGGTGGTTGCGCCCAATTCGCCATCTGGCCCGCCAAGCTGGGTCAGGATAATTTTTGCATAGGCGGGGTTCGGATTGGTGATTTTTACCGGGTACTGTAATCGTTTATCGTATGACCACATTAGTTATCCGCTCCTTCCCACGGCCACGGATCATCAATCCAGTGCCAAGAGCCCGAGCGGGTATCCACTTCACGGGCGGTCAGCGGACCGAATGCATCCTCGTATTCGGCTGCAGCCTTGTCAAAGGCGGCGCGCATCTGATCGTAATAGGCGAGTGCGGCAGTGTTTTTCGGATGGCTGTCGAGAAATTCGATGACATCGACGAGCGCAAAGTCATACATCTGCACGCGGCTTAAGAGCTTTTCCTTCTCGGTCATCTCGGAACCGCCTCCTCTCCGAGGAAGGGCTTGTCGAGCGAGGGGAAAATGGTGCCGCGGCTAAAGGCAAGTACCGGATCATAAGGCGTTTCAAAGCGCTGATCCGGTACGAACGCCATCGCAAGCGAAAGCAGACACGGATCAATGCTGTCAGCCGGCAGCATGGTCTCGGTCTGATTGGTAGAATGGTTCATATGTGGCTGCTCCTTGATCATATAGCAATTTGAGGTTGTCGCCTCGATTTCAATATATGCGCGGCAAAAAAAACGGTGAAAGTGCGCATGGAATATGGTATAATAAAGAAAAAGGAGGCATATGACATGGAGCTTACTGAAATCAGAGAACAGAGCGCAAAAGCGGCGGAATTGGTATGCGATGCAGCGGGACTGCGTGCAGGGGATTTGTTTGTGGTAGGCTGCTCATCCAGCGAGGTACAGGGCGAAAAGATCGGCAGTCATTCGAGTGTCGATGTAGCCGAGGCGGTGTTCGAGGGAATTTACGGTGTGCTGCAGGCGCGCGGCATTTTGCTGGCAGCGCAGTGCTGTGAGCATCTCAATCGTGCGCTGATCGTGGAGCGCGCAGCCTGTGACAGCTTCCGTCTGGATGAGGTCAATGTCATACCGCAGCCAAAGGCGGGCGGCTCGTTTGCCACCACGGCGTACAAACGGTTTCATGACCCGGTGGCAGTAGACAGCCTCAAGCAGTCGGCGTCGGCGGGTATGGACGTGGGCGGAACGCTGATCGGCATGCATATTAAGCCGGTGGTTGTGCCGCTGCGCATCGAGGTTAAGAAAATCGGTGAAGCGGTTCTGCTTTGCGCGCGCCGCAGAGCGAAATTCGTGGGCGGCAGCCGCGCGGTTTATAATGAAAAACTTTTGTGAGGGACAGAATGGGATTAAAAGCAGTATTTTTCGATCTGGATGATACGTTGTACACCAGCTTTCAGGAAGGCAATGCCTATGGCTGCAAATGTATGGGGGCATGGGCAGAGGAGCATCTGGGCGTATTGGGTGCGGAATTTGAAAAACAGTTTTTGCGCAGCCGCAGGAA
>RCNH01000383.1_pt1 | contig 18894 bp, 21 predicted proteins | sample 2041161 | NCBI WGS metagenome assembly RCNH01 (sample SAMN09708215, study PRJNA481090) | Feces metagenome, whole genome shotgun sequencing project. | biome: feces | host: Leptonychotes weddellii | place: Antarctica: Sion Island | collected 2010-03-01 | reverse complement strand
GAAAACGCAGCCCCTGCCGCACAGCCTGCAAATACGGCTCCGGCTCCTGCAGCTGCCCCGGCAGCACCAGAACCCATGGCACAGCAGCCCCAGCCCCAGCAGCCCTTTGCAGCGGATCCGGCTGCTGCACAGCAGATGCCTTATGGTGCATGGCCTACGATGCCTCCGCAGGGAATGCCTTATATGCAGCCGATGTATTATCCCTATCCCCAGCAGCCACAGGCTGAACCGAAGGTGATCCATACAAGCCCGGTTGCGTATACGGAATTGGACCCCTTGAAGAGCATTGGTACAGAGCAGGCTGAAAACCTGGATCTTATTATGGATGTTCCGCTGAAGGTTTCGGTTGAAATCGGACGTACCAGAAGAAAAGTACGGGATATCCTGGAATTCTCCAAGGGTTCGCTGGTTGTGCTGGATAAGCTTGCAGGAGATCAGGTTGATCTTTTTGTAAATGGAAAATGCATCGCAAAGGGCGATGTGGTGGTTGTGGATGATAACTTTGGTGTTCGCATCACTGAAATCGTTAAAGATCCCACCATTCCCCTTGGGATAGAGAAGGTTTAATTCTTTTTCAATAGTTCAATACGTTTAGTAAAGGAAGGAAAGTAACATGTCGAAGAAAATTTTGATTGCTGATGACGCCGCTTTTATGCGAATGATGGTTAAGGATGCTCTGGTCAAGGGCGGTTACACCGATGTACATGAGGCAGTGGACGGTGCTGATGCCGTGCAGAAGTATGACGAGATCAATCCGGATCTGGTGATCCTGGATATCACCATGCCCAACCTGGATGGTCTGGGTGCCCTGAAAGAGATCCGCACAAAGAACAGCAGCGCAAACGTGATCATGTGTTCTGCAATGGGCCAGGAGAGCATGGTTATGGAAGCTGTTCGTTCCGGCGCAAAGGACTTTATCGTGAAACCCTTTAAGCCCGACCGCATTTTGAAAACTGTAACTGCTATTCTGGGTGAGCCCTGATCGATCACAAAAATGTGGGATTGGCTTTTATACCTGATTTGCGTTGCGCTGATTCTTTGCGCAGCCTATTGGGTTACCAAAAAAAGAGCAGGAATGTTGGGCGGCTCATGGAATCCCAGTGGTAAGAAGCTTCGGATGGAGGTATTATCACAGATTCAGGTTGGAGGAAATGAGCGCCTGATCATTGTAGCAGCTGCCGGCAGATATTTTCTCATCGGTTCCGCAAGCGGTGGGATCTCATTGCTTGCGGAACTTTCTGAGGAAGAGATCAATGCCTGGAAAGACAGTGAAGTTTCTGGTTCGGAAGAAAACAAAGGATTCCTTTCGACCTTCCTGGAAGCGGAAATGAAAAAAAAGCACAGGTGAGAATGCGTATGGGACCAGAAAGTATTATAAATGTCAACGGAGACAATGTGCAGGCACTGGAAATTGTTTTTTTAACAACTGCCATCATGCTGCTGCCATCGCTCCTGGTAATGATGACTTCTTTTACAAGATACATCATTTCCTTTTCGTTCCTGCGTTCGGCAATGGGCACACAGCAAACACCGCCCAATATCGTTTTGGTGGGTCTGGCGCTGTTTTTGACATTGTTCACAATGGCACCTGTGATGGATGAGATCCAAACGGAAGCTTATGAGCCGTATGTTGAAGAAACGATCTCGCAGGATGAGTTTTTTGAGCAGGCAGAAAAGCCGCTGAAAAAATTCATGCTTCGCAACACAAAAATAAACACATTGCAGATGTTCTGCGATTTGGCCCATGTGGACGTTCCGCAAGAGATGGATGAGCCATCTGTGATGGAGCTGCCGCTGAACATCATTGTGCCATCGTTCATGACCTGTGAGCTGCAAAGAGCATTTATGATCGGTTTGCTGCTTTATATCCCCTTTATGCTGATCGATATCGTAGTTTCGTCCACCTTGATGGCAATGGGCATGATCATGCTTCCGCCATCGATGATCTCAATGCCGTTCAAGCTTCTATTGTTTGTAACGGTCAATGGATGGGAGCTGCTGTTCTCCAATCTGATTCAAGGGTTTAACTAGAGTGGCATGGAGGGTATAGCGTATGAGCACAGATATAATTGTGGATCTCATGCATGAAGCAGTTGGGGTCACAATAAAGCTGGGCGCCCCCATGCTGGTGCTCAGTATGGCGGTTGGTGTGATCGTGGCCTTGTTTCAGGCTGTAACGCAAATTCACGAGCAGACGATCGGTTTCGTCCTGAAACTGGTTGTGATCGTTGGCGTGCTGATGCTTGGAGGAGGTTGGATGCTGACCACACTGCAGGACTATCTGAAACAGATCTTTATGACTTTTGCCCTGTAGGAGCTGAACGCAGATGATGTGGCCTGATTTGACACTGTTTCTCTACATTATGGCACGGATGAGTGGTTTCATTCTGACAAACCCCATTTTAGGACGGAGAAATATCCCAGGCATTTTCAGAAGCGGTCTGATTTTGGTGCTTTCGGTTTTTACATATCCGCTGGTTTCCAATCAGACAGTTTTGGAGCCCACAGGAATACCGGATTTTTCGATCCATATTTTGATGGAGCTGCTGCTTGGCTTTGTTTTGGGTATGATCGTGCAGTTCTTTTTGTATATCCCGCATCTGGCCGGTTTGATGGTGGATACCCAGATGGGTATGACCATGAACCAGATCTATGATGCAGGTATGCAGGGAAATGCATCCGTAAGCGGCCAGGTGCTGAACGTATTGATGCTTTTGCTGTTTTTTGCAGCAAATGGGCACCATACACTGCTTGAAATCATCGTTTCGTCAGGAAACATCGTTGGATATGGCGCTGTTTCCTTTGGAAAATCCGCCATTGATGCGGCTTTGATGATGTTTGTGGAATGTACCATCCTGGGCTTAAAGCTCTGTATGCCCATTTTGGCAGCAGAACTGATCGGCCAGCTGGGAATGGGCCTTTTGATGAAGGCCATTCCGCAAATCAATGTGTTTTCAATCAACATCGAATTGAAAGTTTTGATCGGCCTTGTCCTTCTTTTTGCCCTGACTGCTCCGTTCAGCGAGTTTCTTTTACAAACAGAAATGAAAATGCTTGACGGCATGAGGCGGATGCTGCAGCTTATGGGCTGAGTTTGTTTGTGTCTGGCAAAGGGGGGATGGAATATTGGCAGACGGTTCAAAAACTGAAAAAGCGACCCCGAAAAAGCGAAGAGACGAACGAAAAAAAGGTAATGTCTTTTTAAGCAAGGACGTTGTATCAGTTGTAACGCTGGCAGTTTCCTTTTTCACCTTTCTCATGCTGGCACAGACGATTGCCCAGGGCATCGCACAGGTGATCACGGTTGCCATCCAGGCCTGTGGTCAGGTGGAGTATGGGCCGGAAAACGCTGTTGAAAGCCTGAAAAACCAATCGCTGCTTGTGCTGTTAAAGGCAGGCCTGATACCGCTTGCGGTATCACTGGCGGCGGTGGCGGTTACATTTGGACAGACCAGAATGCTGGTCACGGCAAGCCTGTTAAAGCCGAAATTCAACAGGATCAACCCTTTGGAGGGTGTTAAAAAGCTATTTTCTTTGAAAAGCCTGATCGAAGCGTTGAAGGGAACCCTTAAGATCTCGCTTCTCCTTATTATTGTTTATATGTGTCTGAAGGATATGATGAGTACCGGTTACCGGTATTTGTATACGGATATCCATTCAGCAGCATCCCACATCCTGGAAGTGGGAAAGGATATGGGATTACGCGTACTTCTTGCGTTTGTTATACTGAGCGCCATGGATTTCATGTATCAATGGTGGGACTTTGAACGCCAGCTGCGAATGAGCAAGCAGGAAATCAAAGAAGAGTACAAACAAATGGAAGGCGACCCACAGGTAAAAGGCAAAATCAAAGAGAACCAGCGCCGCATGGCTCAGTCCCGTATGATGCAGAGCGTTCCCAGTTCGGACGTGGTCATTCGAAATCCTACGCACTTTGCGGTGGCTTTGCGATACCGCCCGGAGCAGGACAATGCCCCCATCGTTCTTGCCAAAGGGCAGGACGAGCTGGCGCTGAGAATTGTTAAAGTGGCGCAGGAAAATCATGTGGCGATCGTTGAAAATGTGCCTCTTGCCAGAGGCCTTTACGCCTCAACAGAGCTTAATCAGGAAATTCCGCCGGAGTTCTATGGTGCGGTAGCGGAAGTGCTGGTTCACATCATCCGCTTGGATCACAAAGGCGCTCCTGCCAGGACCCCGAAAATTGAAAGATAGGAGACAGAACATTTATGAAGCGATTACTAAACGATGCACTCAATAATGTGATATCATTGGGTGTGGTTGTAGTTGTTCTCTTCTTAATTATTCCGTTGCCAACTGCTCTGCTGGATTTTCTGCTAATCATCAACATCGGCATTTCGATCATGATCTTGATGATCACGATGAATATCAAGGAAACTCTTGAGTTTTCCATATTTCCCTCATTACTGCTGATCACAACGCTGTTTCGATTAGGCCTGAATATCTCCAGTACCCGTTCGATTTTGAAAACAGGATATGCCGGAGAGGTCATTCAGAACTTTGGACGTTTGATCACTGGCGGAAACATCGTTGTTGGCGTTGTTATTTTTCTGATCATTGTATTGGTTCAGTTTATCGTTATTACAAAAGGTGCTGAACGTGTTGCTGAGGTTGCAGCACGTTTCACACTGGATGCAATGCCCGGTAAACAGATGGCGATCGATGCGGACCTTTCCTCCGGACTCATCAATGAAAAAGAGGCAAGGATCCGGCGCGGCAAAATTCAGAAGGAAGCAGATTTCTACGGCGCTATGGACGGTGCCACGAAGATCGTTAAAGGCGATGCGGTAATGTCGCTGCTGATCACACTGATCAACTTTGTGGGCGGCGTGATCATTGGCGGCGTTATGGGCGGTGAAGCCTTTTCCGTAGTGCTTCAGAAATATTCGATCGTTACCATTGGTGACGGCCTTGTATCTCAGCTTCCCGCTCTGATGATCTCCACAGCGACCGGCATGATCGTTACCCGCTCGGTTTCTGAGGGCAGCCTGAACAAAGACGTTGTGGGCCAGTTCAAAGGACAGCCCAGAGCGATTTTGGCAACCGGCATCATCCTGATCTTCCTGGGATGCATCCCCAACACACCGCATATCCCGCTGCTGCTGGGCGGCGGCGTTCTGGTGGTTGGCGGCTATATGATCTCTTCCAAAATGAAGCAGCAGGCGGCTGTGCCTGAGATCGAAGAGCCTGCGCCGCAGGAAGAGCCGCAGACCGAAAACGATTATTACAAAGATATCAACAATGTTTATTCTCTGCTGACGGTGGAACCCATCGAAATGGAATTCGGTTACAGTCTGATTCCAATGGTGGACGAAGGGCATGGCGGCAAGCTGATCAGCCGGATCGTGATCTTCCGAAGGCAGTATGCACAGGATATGGGCTTTGTTTTCCCATCGATCCGGCTGCATGATGCAGCGGCCCTGGGAACCAATCAGTATGTGATCCGTATCCGGGGCGAAGAGGTGGCACGGGGCGAGATCCTGGTGGACTATTATCTGGCCCTGGAACCCTCGAACCCGCTGGGTGAGATCGATGGCATCGAGACGGTGGAGCCGGCATACGGAATTCCGTCCCGCTGGATCCTTCCTGAAAACAAAGAGATGGCAGAGATCTACGGATACAACGTCATCGATCCCTTGTCGGTAATGCTGACACACCTGTCAGAAACCATCAAGCGCCATGCTTACGAGCTGCTGAACCGTGCCGAAACGATCCAGCTGGTGGAGAACCTGAAAACCTCTCAGCCGGAGCTGGTGGAAGAAACAGTCCCCAATATCATTTCTTACTCGGTATTGGAAAAGGTGCTTCGGAACCTGCTGAAGGAAAATGTTCCCATCAAGGATCTGGGCACGATCTTGGAATCGCTGGCTGATGCGCTCAGCCAGGGAAGAGATCTGGATACCGCAACCGAACAGGTCCGCGGTGCACTGGCCCGCACCATTACACGCAGGTTCTGCGAGGATGGCCAGATCCGGGTCGTTACACTGGATGCCGAAGTGGAAAAGAAGATCATTTCGTCGCTTACGCGCAATGAGCAGGGTGTATATTTGGCGATGGGTGCCGATCTGATGCAGCTGATCGTATCGCAGATGGCTGAACAGATCCGTAAATTCAGCGAATTGGGCCAGACACCCATTGTGCTGATCAACCAGGTGATCCGTGGATATTTCAGCCGCATGATCACGCAATTCTATCCGAATGTATACGTCCTTTCCTTTAACGAGATCACCAACGATGTTCAAATCCAGGCAATCGGAAATATTTCGTTCGAAGGAGCTGTGCAGTCTGAGCGAAAGGCGGCAGAGATATGAGCGACACAACGGTAGTTTCGAAGCAGGAGTATACACCTGAAATGCTTGAGCAGATGGAAACTTCCGATTTGCTAAGACTCTATAAAACCACAGGTGATCAAAATCTAAAATGGCCGCTTGTCCTTCGCTATCAGAATCTTGTGAAAAGTGTGGCATTTCAAATCAGGGGAGTGTACAGCAACTTTGCTCAGATGGAGGACATCATCAGCGAAGGACTTCTCACACTGGTGAAGGCGATCGACCGATATGACCCGGAACGTGATGCGAAATTTGAAACCTATGTGAGCAAACGCATCCGGGGCATGGTGATCGACCTGATGCGCAAACAGGACTGGGTTTCCAGAAATGTACGGCGCCGATCAAAGGAAATCAACAAAGCGGTCGATGACCTGACCCATAAGCTGGGCCGTTATCCCACAGAAACGGAAGTGGCGCAGAAATTAGGGGTCAGTGAGATCCGCTACCGAAAAGATATGGCAAATATCGCATTGGGCGATATGCTTCAGCTGGATGCCCTGCTTGATTCCGAATACGGATATCAGATCGGGGTGCCTTCTGACGGTGCTCATGGGCAGCCGGAAGAAGCGCTGCAGGAACAGGAATTGCAGCAAACACTTGCAGAAGGGATCGCATCCCTTCGTGAAAATGAAAAGATCGTAATTTCTCTGCATTATGTTGAGAATTTAAAGCTGAAAGAGATCGCACAGGTAATGAATTTGAGCGAGCCGAGGATTTCGCAGCTTCATTCCAGGGCGATCCAAAAATTGCAGGCACACATGAAGGCTTATATGCAGGAAGAACGAAAATCAAAACATTGAGGGGAGAAGATAGACGTGTTTAAAGGTTTCTACAACTTAACGTCCGCCATGCTGACCAATCAGCAAAACTTGAATGTTGTGGGCAATAACATGACCAACATTTCAACATCGGGCTATAAACAGAGACAGTATACGGCTACAACTTTCGATGAAGTGATGTACAGCCGACTGGGAAATAAAGATGGCAAGGGCCCGGAAATCGGCAAACAGAGCTATATCCGCGCAAGCAGCGATATTGCTACGGATTTCCGCCAGGGAACATTGGAGCCTACCGGTGTATTTTTGGACTTTGCAATCAACGGTGACGGCTTCTTTGCGGTGCAGGACAAAAACGGAGAGATTTCCTACACCCGTCAGGGCAATTTTTCCCTGACAGAAGAGGGGTATCTTTCCCTCGCAGGGCATGGCCTTGTGCTGGATGCACAGAGAAATCCGATTCTGATGACGACTGATAAGATCACCAGCGATGGATTTGGCGGTATCTACACAGAGGCAGGGGCACGCATTGGCCAGCTGGGCGTTTTTACCTTTCAGGACCCTGCCGCACTGCAGATCACAGAGCAGGGAATGTATCAGGGCGAAGGTGCTGTGCTTAAGGGAAATGCGGTTGTGCTGAATGGCTATTTGGAGCGCTCAAATACCGATATGGTCAAGCAGATGACCGATATGATCTCGGTACAGCGGGCCTTCCAGAGCGCGGCTCAGGTTTCGAAGATATACGATCAGTTAATGACGAAAGCAACCAGCGATCTGGGACGCTTGTAAGGGAGGCAGCTTTACATGAATCAGTCGTTTTACACCGGCGCTGTGAGCGCCCAGCAGCAGAATATGCGCATGGGCATTCAGGGCAACAATCTGGCGAACATCAATACCTATGGATTCAAGGCAGAAAAGGGCCGTTTTGGTCAGCTTGTTTACCAGCAGATCAAAGCCGCTGACGATGAAGAGCAGCTTGTTGGTTCGGGAGCAAGTCTGCTGATGTCCAGCACAGACCACCGCGCCGGCTCGGCTTATCACACCGGCAGAACACAGGATTATATGATCGATGGTGACGGCTTCTTTGCACTGAAGGATCTGGCAACCAACAAAACGACCTTTACCCGCAGCGGCGCTTTTGTGGTTGCACAGGCTGGCGAAGGCGGCCGCTGGTATCTTACAGATGGTCAGGGCCGTTTTGTGCTGGGAAAAAACGGTGAGCCGATCGAGGTGACCGATCCGAGCGCAGAGCAGCCGGTTGGCATCTTTGATTTTGACAAATATGATGGGATGCAGCACACAAACGGGACCCGTTTTGTGTGGAACGAAAAAGACGGCAACGTTCGTGTGGGCACTGGCAAGCTACTGAGTGGTTATCTGGAAAATTCCAATGTAGACCTGGCAGAAGAGATGACGAAAGTGATCGAGACACAGCGGGCTTACGGCATGGCTTTGAAGCTGGTGCAGGCCTCTGATGAACTGGAGACTACCATCAACAATCTGCGTGGCTAAGGAAAGGAAAATAAAGAATGATCAAACAGGATTATAGCGAGCTGGATGCTTTGGAGCTGGACACCCTGCGAGAAATCGGAAGCATCGGATCCGGCAACGCAGCCACGGCTTTATCTGATATGCTCGGCCAGCCTATTCGGATCAAATCTCCGGAAGTGCGCATCATGGAATACAACGAAGCCATTGACTGGATCGGCGGCCCCGAAAAGATCACTGCGGGCGTTATGGTAAAGCTGGGCGGTCAAATCAACGGCATCATGCTTTCGGTGCAGCAGCTGGAGTTCACCAACCTGGTGTTGAAAAGCATGCTGGGCAAAACGGTTGAAGATTATACCGAGCTTGGAGATATGGAGAAATCCGTTCTTGTAGAAGTTGGTAATATCATGATCTCCACATTCATCAATGCTTTGAGCAGTTTGGCAGATATCAATATCGAACTGACTGTTCCGGCCTTTGCTGTGGATATGCAGGGGGCGATCCTCACGGTTCCGATGGCGGAATACGGTGGACAGACGGATTACATTATGACCATTGGCGGCGAGTATCTTTACGAAGGAAAGACGGTTCCGTGCAAGCTGCTGCTTTCGCCGGATATCCGTTCTTTGAATACATTGCTGAGAAAACTAGGTGTAAATGGTGGATGATAATTTAAAGGTCGGCATTGCCGATATGAAAATGGCGAAAGCCAATGGGCAACTGGTCACATACGCATTGGGTTCCTGCATTGGTATTTGTCTCTATGATCCGGTCATTCGTTTGGGCGCACTGATCCATATCATGCTGCCGCTCAATATGGAAACCGGCCGAAAAAACACCATGAAATATGCAGACACCGGCCTGCGGGAAACCATTAAACAGATGGAGGCCAAGGGGGCAGCCAGAAGCCGCATTGTGGCAAAGATTGCCGGCGGCGCAAAAATGTTTGAGGTAAACGGAGCTTCCCTTGGCAATATCGGCCAGAGAAACATTGAAAGCGTACACATGAATTTAAAGAAGGAGCAGATCCGGCTTTTAAATGAAGATGTGGGCGGCACTGTTGCCAGAACTTTGTTTTTCGATGTTTCAACGGGAATGTGTAATGTGCGCAGCTATGGAAAACCAGAGCTCGTTATGTAGATACTATTGAAAGGAGCACATGTCAATATGCGGGAAGAGGATAAAAAGGGCATTCTGCTGGAATCTGATACAAATGAAATTGAGGTTATGGAGTTTACCATCCATAATAACCTTTATGGAATCAACGTGGCAAAGGTAAAAGAGATCCTGATGTCTGAGCCGGTCAAACCCATGCCGCACTCACACCCGGCGGTGGAGGGAATTTTCAAGCCCCGCGATGTTGTTCTGACAGTAGTGGATCTGCCCAAGTATCTGCTGGGCACTTCGGATGAAAAGAAGCCCAAGGACCTTTTCATCATCACCAATTTCAATAAAATGAATATTGCATTCCGTGTGCACACCGTTGTGGGCATCAGCCGGATCTCCTGGTCTGATATCCAGAAGCCGGACAAGGCTGTTTCCAGAGGTGAGGAAGGCGTTGCCACCGGAATTGCCCAGTGCGGAAATGATCTGGTGACCATTCTGGACTTTGAGAAGATCGTTGCCGAGATCGCACCGGAAACCAGCATCCAGATGTCTGAGATCGATCAGCTGGGCGAGCGCCGCCGCAGCAATGCACATATCCTGGTGGCGGAGGACTCGATCCTGCTGAGCCGGATGATCGAAGAGGCTTTGCATAAGTCCGGCTATGTGAACACAAAGATGTTCCCCAATGGCCTGGAGCTGTGGCACTTCCTGGAAAGCCTTCGGGACCAGGAAGATCTGAGCCAGGATGTTTCTTTGGTGATCACAGATATCGAAATGCCCCAGATGGACGGGCATCACCTCACAAAGCTCATCAAAGACGACAAGCAGTTCAAGCATCTTCCGGTCGTTATTTTCTCTTCGCTCATTACAGACGAAATGCGGCGGAAGGGCAAAGAGCTGGGTGCAGATGAGCAGATGAGCAAGCCGGAAATCGCACATCTGGTTACAGTGATCGATGATTTACTTGAAAGAAGCAGGTGAAGCGTATGAATGGCAAATATATCGTTCGTGAGCCGATCAAGGACAGCAACGGAAAGATCAAAGGCTACGAAATTATGTATCATGGCGAAAATCAGTCGTTCAATTCCAGTGGAAATGAAAATGACTTTGCTGCTGCCGATACAATTTACAATTTCCTGACACAGAACAGCGTGAAGGCGTTGAGAGGGTCGGTAAACTTTATGACCTTTACCACAACGCTGCTGATGAAAAAAACGCCGAGACTGTTTGACAGCTCTGAGCTTGTGATCCAGATCGATGACAGCGTTATCATCCACCCTCTGTCCATGCATTTTATCAAGCAGTATATGCAAGAGGGCTACAAGATCGCGGTGAACGAATTCCAGTTCTCGCCCCGCTATCTGGGAATTTTGGACAGCATTGATTACATCAAGATCAATTCCAAAACGACCAATGATGAGACCATGAAGAACATCATTGAGATCGCTCACAGCATGGATAAACAGTGCATCGTGACCGAGATCGAAAACGAAGATGCATATCAAAGAGCAATCGCAGTGGGTGCGGACTGCCTGGAAGGCAACTATGTTGCTGACCGCTTGACCACCAAGGTCAAGAGCAGCACCTTCCTGCAGAGCAACTTCTTCCGCCTTGTGGTAGAAGTTACCAAAGACGAGCCGGACATTGAAGAGATCGAACGCCTGATCTCGATGGACGCCAGCCTCACATATGGCATCCTGAAGATGGTGAACTCTGCCTACTTTGCACTGCGCAAGCAGACAACAGACATCCATCAGGCAATGGTCGTGCTGGGCCTTGAACAGCTCAAGCAGTGGATCTACCTGCTCAGCGCCAGCGGGGCCGATCAGGCCATTGATGAGGGAACAGAAGAGTTCCTGAAGCGCTCCTTCATGCGCGCTTACTTCTGCAGTGAGCTGATCAAGTTCACAAAGGATATGCCGATTTCCCGGTCGGAGGCTTACCTGATGGGTATGTTCTCCACCCTGGATCATCTGGTGGATGCTCCGCTGGAAGATATCCTGAGCGAGCTTCCCATCTCGGAAGAGATCCGTTCGGCTTTGCTGACCAAGGAAGGCCGCTGCGGAAAGCTGTACAGCCTGGTGCTCAGCTATGAAAGTGCGGACTGGGCCAACATCACCACCCTGGCAAAGGAACTGGGAATTCCGGATCAGATCCTCACAACCACCTATTTCAACTGCGTGGAGAACGTGAACAACCTGTGGGAGCAGCTGATCGGCGTAAGTGGTGTGGTTGAAGCAGACTCTGAAAAAGAATAACCCCGGACTGTTTGCAATTTCTGCGAAGAATAAATTTGCCTGATTTGCAAAGTTTCCTATAAAAGAAAAGTTCCAGCAGGAAATGAGTGCTTTTTCTCATTCCTGCTGGAACTTTTTGTGTTTTGAAAAAATAAGGATGTACATTGCCCTGGCGGCCTGCTGCTCAAACAGACGGATGGCGGGGAGAATCTATGACTGCTTTGCAGGCATGGAGGATCTGAGCAGTAACTTCGGCTTGAAATCTGTTTTCGTAGATGACCATACGGAAAGAAAGCTCGCTTTCGGGAACCACGATGTACAGCGGTACCAGGTTTGTAAGGGCAAGTGCGGCCACATCCGCACGGCACTGGGGGCAGGAGCAGAGCCCGAACATCTTGATGTATTTATCAATGTTCTTTTCCACCAGCTTTTCCATAACATTCACATAATGCGGAACAGCTGGGGTGCTTTGCTGGCTTTCGGGGGCTGGCTCGGCGATGGGGGTGTCGCTGGGCATGGCCTTTTGTGGAGAGACAGGAGCTTTGTCTGCGGCTGCGGGCGGCTCCGGCTCTGCGGCGGCTGCATCCGGGGAGTTGGACGGCTTTTGCAGGGCATCTGAGTCCTTCAGCTCGCTCGGCTCTTCCGGCTGGGAAGCATCGGGCACGACCGCTTCGGCAGGAGCCGAGAGGGTGTCAGACACGATGGGCTCCTCAGAGATCGGGGGCTCGGCCGAAACAGCAGGGACATCCGCATCCGGTGCGGGTGCGGGAGAAACCTCTTCGGGAACAGAAACTTCTTTTTCAGCCAGGGCAGAGAGCTCTGCCTGAAGAGCCTCATCTGCCAGGGGTTCCGGCGGTGCAGCTGGGGCTTTGGGCGAAGCTTCCGGGCGGCTTTCTTCCATCGGCTTTGCCGCGGCTTCCTCGGCGCTGAGCTCTGCAAGCAGAGACTCTTCCAGTGCATCTTTGATCACAGCAGATGCCTTTGCATCTGCGTTCATGATCGAAATAATGGGGGATACCGCAGGGGCGGCAGCGGGCTGAACAGCAGGAGCTTTTTCGGGCACTGCGTTTTCAGACGGAGCTGCCGGGGCTGCCTCCTCAGGCTGCGGCTTTGTGCTGCGCCCTCTGCTGATCAAATTCATCACATGTGCGGTTTTACTGGTGTTGGTATCTTTTCTATTTCCTGCCATGATCGGGTTTACTCCTTTGAAGTTGTATTACCAGACTGTTTGGAGCGGAACTGGTCACCGGCGATGATGTCCACAAAACTGTCTAAGTCTACCGCAGGCTTGGAATTGGGGCGATAGCTCAGCACACTTTGGCCGTAAGCCGGGGCACGCGCCACATCCACACCTCTGCGGATATGAACAGGGAACACATGGCTGTCCATCTGGGTCGCAACCTCTTCGGCCATTTCCAAAACCTCACGGGAAAGCTTTGTGCGGCTGTCGAAACGGTTCATCAGAATTCCAAGCACCCGCAGATGGGGATTGAAGGATGCGCGGACCGCCTCGACCGTTTCAAGGATCTGGGAAACACCCACAAGGCTGAGGATCTCGGACTCCATGGGAATGATCAGGCCGGTGGAAGCCACATAGGCGTTGATCGTTAAGATGTTCAAGGACGGGGGTGTGTCGATGATGATGAAATCATACTGGGAAGTGACCGCTGCCAGATACTGCGACAGCAGAAATTCCCGATGCTGTGCGGTGAACATCACATCAAAGCTGGAAAGCATGATGTCTGAAGGAACAACATCACCGAATTCAGTGTGTGAAATGGCCTGTTCCATTGTGCAGGCCCCGGTGAAAACGTCATAAAGCGTTTTGATGTTGTCAGGGTCAAGACCCAAAGTAAAACCCAGATTGCCCTGGGGATCGGTATCTACGCCAAGGACCCGCGCGCCACGCTGATGAAGACCACACACAAGCGCGGAAGAAATCGTAGTTTTTCCGACACCGCCTTTTTGATTTGTGATCGTGATGATTTGTGCCAAAAAATTTCCCTCCCAAAGTAATTTCTACATGTTTTACTATTATTTTTATTCTACTATATGTCGATAAAAATGTAAAGGAGTTCACAGGCTATATCGTGACTCTTCAATTTGAATGTAAAATTACTTTGTAAAGAAAGGGGTTTTCGTTATGGCATATATCAACGGCGTAAATAATTCTGTCAGCAGCATTTACGGCAACCGCAATGTCATTTCAGGCTTGGCCAGCGGCATCGATACCGAGTCGATGATCGAAAATTCTGTGAAAGGATATAAAACGCAGATCGCAAAGCTGATGCAGAATCGGACCAAGGTCGAGTGGCAGCAGGAGCGTTACAGAAGCATTATTGACAAAACATCTTCGTTCATGGATAAATATACATCTTATTCGTCCACTACGAACCTGTTGTCTGCCGGTTTCTTCAATTCGGCAACCAACGTTACCGCACAGGGCGCAAATAAGGATTTTGTTACTGCCACCGGCAGAAATGACAGCAATGTCCAGATCCTGGGCGTAAAGCAGCTGGCGACAAACGCCACATTCAAAGTGCCTGGCATGGGTGCTGGCAGCGTTGAAAAACCGGCCATCAAGGGCGATGTTCTGGATTTCACCAAAGAGGTGGAAGTGAGCAATGTTGCCGGTACAATGACCATCAACTACGGCGGCAGCAACAAGGTGGATATCACCTTTGGTTCGGATGAGCTGTTCAAATCCAATCAGGAATTTGTGGATGCCATCAAGGACAAGCTGTCGAAGGAAAATATCACCATCAACGGCCAGACCTACAAGGCCAGCGACCGCATCAATGTGGAGCTGGTAAAAGGGGCAGACGGCAAGGAGCAGATCAAATTCTCGGATAAGGTCTCAGGAACCGGAAACCGCGTTTACATCAGCGATGCCAGCCAGGCGCAGCAGCAGACCCTGGGCATTGACCTGCAGGCCAACAAAGAAAATAAGGCCGACACGGTCCTGGATATGCAGAACAAGACCTTGTACCGCAAGGACGGCACCGTAGGCGAAAAGCTGTCCGGCCAGAAGATGACCTTCACTCTGGACGGCGTGGCCCGCACCATCACTCTGCCCACCTACAACAAGGATGCAGACAATGCGACCAACATGAAAACATTCGTGGAGGGCATTCAGGAAGAACTGAACAAGGCCTTTGGCAAAGGCACAATTTCGGTTGCCGAAGATGCAGGCAGCCTGAAATTTGAAGTTCAGCAGAAGGGTTCTACCCTGGCGCTGAGCGGCGCCCCCATTAAGCACCTGGGCTTTGGTGACCACAACACCTCTTATATCAACACCCAGAAGAACCTGGGCCAGATCTGGGGCGACAAGATCAAGTGGGACGACGGCTCTCTGGAATGGGGCAAGGCAGAAGGAAAGGTCACCAAGCGCATCGACAGCAACGGCAATGCAGAGTATTTTGACTCGCAGGGCTATAAGGTCGAAAAGGGCAAGGACGACAACTACTACCGTGTGGACGATAAGGGCAATAAACTTTTCGACTTTAAGGTCAACGGTGTGCGCGTGGGCAGCTTCAACAAGAACACCGAGCTTGGCACTGTGCTGAACGCGATCAACAACAACTCGGATGCCCGGGTGAGCGCAAGCTACTCCAAATCCACCAATGAGTTCAAGTTTGTTTCTAAAAACGGCGGCAAGGCCGGCAAGTTTGAATTTGACGATGGTCTGGCATCGATGATGTTCGGAAAGACCGGCGCACTGGACAATACAGCTTCCAAAGGCGGAACTTATACTGCAGGTGAGGATGCCATCCTTTCCATGTCGGTGGACGGCGAGGAAATGATCGACGTTACCCGTGGTGAAAACACCTTCGTGATGGAAGGCCTGACCGTTACACTGAACGGCACCTTCAACTACGAGACCGGTGCACTGCAAAAGAAAGATCCTGTGACCTTCAAGACCAGCTGCGACACCGATAAGGTGATAGATGCAGTCAAGGCAATGGTGAAGGATTACAACGAGATGGTCACCGAGCTGAAGAAGGCCTTCTCCACCCTGCCTGCCCAGCGCGACAACGGCAAATATTATGAGCCGCTGACCGAGGAAGACCGGGAAGGTATGTCCGAAAGCGCCATCAAGGCCCATGAGGAAAAGGCAAAGCAGGGCATCCTGTTCCGTGACAGAGAGCTGTCGGAATTCTATGACCGCCTGACCCGTGGTGTGGCAATGGAAGGCCCCCTGGGTGCAGCCATGCGCCACATTGGCATCACCGCAGAATACAGCAACGGCCTGACCACGCTGAACATTGACGAGCAGAAGCTGCGCACCGCCCTGGAAACCGAGCCGGATACCGTAAAATCGGTCTTTACCCAGAAGGTGGAGGACGGCGCAAAGCAGGACGGCCTGATGCAGTCCATGAAGACGACCATGGAGATGTACAGCAAGGTGCGCGGCGGCAAGGGCATCCTGGTTGAAAAAGCAGGCTCTCCTTTGGCCGGTACGACCCTGTTCCAGAATGAGATGCAGAAGAAGCTGGATCAGTTTGACGAGCAGATCAACAAGGTGAAAGCCAAGATGGGCAGTCAGATCGATTTCTACACAAAGCAGTTTACTCAGATGGAGCAGCTCATTGCACAAATGAATTCTCAGAGTTCGGCTCTGGCAGGAATGATGGGCGGATTTAACGCATAACTGCCCACAGAACTGGTAAAAAACGAGCGGCCTTTCCGCTTGATAAGGGAGGAAAGGCCGCTAAAACGGTGAGGAATTGCAATGATTCAAAAAGGATTTCAGCAATACAAAGAGCAGGCAGTCAGCACCATGACTCAGGAAGAACTGCTGCTTTTACTGTATTCGGAATTATCAAAACGCATCATGCAGGCCGAGCTCCTGCTGAAGAAAAAGGAATATCCCGCTTTTGAGAATGCAGTGGATCGGGCAATCAGCATCATTCAATATCTGGACGATACGCTTGATATGAAATATGAAATCAGCGGCAATTTAACAAAGCTGTATGAGTATTTCATTTATGAGCTGGGCAGAGCGAAGATCGGCCGCCATGTGGAACTTATCGAAAATGTATACAAAATGGTGAAAGAGCTTCAGGAATCCTTTGAACAGGCTCAGAAGCAGGCGGATATGGAGGCACATACTTAAAAATGGAAAGCACGGTTCTTCTGGAAGCTCAGGTACAGGAAAAACGGATGTACACGCTTCTCAATGAAGTCATGGATCTGTCGGTTCAGCTGGCAGACGCGGTGGACCGGGATGACCAGGTGACACTGCATCTGCTGCTTGGAATGCGTGCAGAGCCGCTGGCGAAATTGCAAAACGTGCGTAAGGCTTTGGAAAATCAGCGGGACAGCCTGGAGCCGAATGATCGAGCAAGATTTGTGGAGCTGCTGAACGGTGAGCCCGCAGAAGAGGACGAAGAAAAGCCGCTGGCAAACCAGGTATGTGCCAATCGCCGATTGCTTTCACGCGTGATCGAGTGCGATGAAAGAATCAGCCGAAAGCTGGCAAAGGAACATTCGATATACGAATGAGCCGTTTGCGGGCAGCCCGAAGCAAAACAGATACACAAAGTATTCAGCAAGCTGTCGGTCCATTTCAAACAATAGGGTTTCGGTGTTAGGCATGAAATCACAGTTGGATACAAAACACAGGAGCGAAAAGAATGCCTACTATCAGGTTGGAAAAAGCAACAAAATGGTATACATCGGACCAGGGAAGATCGAAGTCCAAAATTCAGGAACTGGGCGTTAAGGATGTGGATCTTACCATTGAACAGGGCGAATTTGTATTTGTGATCGGCAGCAGCGGGGCTGGAAAAAGCACTTTGCTGAATCTGCTGTCCGGTGAAGTAAAGCCAGACAGCGGCAGTGTTTTTCTGGATGACAAGGATATGCAGAAGCTGCGTAAAAGAAGCCACAACAAAATGAAACTGCTGTTCGGCCATGTGTTTCAGGAGTCAAACCTGGTTCGAAAAATGACAGTGGAAGAAAATCTGTATATGGTGGCTCAGATTGGGCGGCGCAGGCATGAAAAACAGGCGGATATACAGGCCAGGATCACCAAAGTGCTGGGGCTGGTTGGAATGTCGGACAAAAGGCTGAAATATCCCGGCGAATTGTCAGGCGGAGAGTGCCGCCGCATTGAACTGGCCAGAGCTTTGATCAACAGCCCATCCATTTTGGTTCTGGATGAGCTCACATCCAGTTTGGATGATGACAACATCTGGGATATCCTGCATCTCCTGCGGGAAATCAATCAGAAGGGGGTCACGGTCATTATGGCGACCCATGCCGGCAAATATGTGAACATCATGCGCCGGCGCGTGATCACGTTGGTGGATGGAAGGCTCTTTGGAGATGTGAAAAATGGAAAATATGGAAATGTGGATTGATGTGAGCCTTTGAAAAATGCGGCTCTTATTGGTAAAAGCTGTTTTTAACAGACGGTTTTCAGTTTTTGCAACTGGAAGCCGTTTGTGTGCGGTTTTGATAAAAGCAGCTTTTGCTCTGATGTGAAAGGCATAAAGCAGAGGCATTTTTTCAAAGACAAGTGGGTCTGCATTTCATATTATTATATAGATACGATTAAATAAAGGAGCTAAGAATCATGAAAATGAAAGACATGAAGGTACAGAAAAAACTTACCGTGTCCTTGGGAATCGTTGTTCTGCTGAGCATCATCATTTCGATCATCGGCGTCCTGGGTATGAGAGCTTTGCACAGACCTTTAGAGGAGATCAGTGAACAGTCCATCCCGAATACAAACATGATCTGGAACGTTCGCCGCAACCTGTTTGCACAGGGCCTGAACGTTGTTATGGCACACGAGGAAAAGAATCCCAGTGTGAGAAGTCAGGACTATATTCAGGCAGCCCTCAAGAATGCTGAAGAGAATGCAAAGTTTGTTGCAGACATCAAAGAAAATACTTCGATCGATGCGGCCAAGCTTGAGAAAATGGAAACCCT
>RCNH01000396.1_pt1 | contig 18903 bp, 17 predicted proteins | sample 2041161 | NCBI WGS metagenome assembly RCNH01 (sample SAMN09708215, study PRJNA481090) | Feces metagenome, whole genome shotgun sequencing project. | biome: feces | host: Leptonychotes weddellii | place: Antarctica: Sion Island | collected 2010-03-01 | reverse complement strand
ATGATGATACAGCTGTAGAAGCCGCTGAAACTAATAAGGATGAAGAGGCTGAGGAAGCTGTAGCTGAGGATGCTAAGGCTGAGGATGCTCAGGCTGACGACGCTCAGGCTGACGATGCTCAGGCTGACGACGCTCAGGCTGATGACGCTAAGGCTGATGAAGGTAACAAAAACGAAGGCACCACAGAGGAGCCAAAGGCAGAGGATGCCAAGGCAGAGGATGCCAAGGCAGAGGATGCCAAGGCGAGGCTGCTACTCCTAAAACAGCTGACGCAGGAACTGCTTCTGCATTCCTTACAGCATTGATGGGAGCTGCTATCCTTGGTGCTTCAAAGCATGGCAACAAGAAACCTAAGCATTTGAATAAGTAATTCAAAAGCACTTAACAACATTTACCTTTCCAAAAAAGCCCCCAAGTAGTAATTTGCTACTTGGGGGTTATTTTTTTTACTAATAGTTTTTTATATAAAGAATATTTCTATCAGATTCGATTTTAATAATATAGTGCTCTTCCACTAACTTCTTTAGACATCGTTCGATTGTAGACTTGCCATATATAAGCAATTGTTTACAAGTTCATTTTTTGTAAATTTTCCAATTGAGTCATCTATTTTTATTATAACTACACCTATCGATTCACGTTTTTTGTCGCTATAGGTGTATTGATCATCTAGCTTCAGTTTCTTGTATGCCAATAGTTTTATCGTAAAACATAACGTATAAATAGCTGATTATCTTTATTGTCTCTATTCCAACCATCATCAAATGATAGGCAATCATAGTGCTTATTTTACCTTCTAATCTTTAAAGTCCTCTAATTTTATAGCATTCCTTAATGAGCAACAGATCGAGTAAGAGCTACGACATGCAACCATTTTCATCATAAAAAGGGTATACACACAGAAAATTGCTGATAAAGATAGAATAATCAGCAATGGATTGGTGTCTTGCATAGCATTCTGTCTTTTACATTCCTTGCATAACGATATTATTGCTTGTTCTGTTTCAATAGAAGACAGCGATGTGAATCGTTTTTTCATATCATTATATATTGTGTTCGCCACAATTAAATTTTCAGTACATTTTATTTGTCACCGACATTTTCGACTATGTTTGTACAAGCTTCTTTAAAACATCAGGATGATACTACCAGTGATAATGATGTATTAATAATTGTTCTGTATGGCATCTATTACATCTTTATAGACAAGTATTTTTATTTTTCTGAGATGTTTAATTTTATTCATCAAAGCTGGGGGGGTATTTAGAAATTTGTTTTCCTTTTATAAAACAGTATGAATAGATATGCCGAAACTTATTTAACATTGATATAATTTATTTATATAGGGCCTTAGCTAAGGTCCTCTTCTTTTCATTATTAACTTCGTAAAGGTAACTAATATGTCTTTGAATGCTTGGAATAAACGTGTCCATTGCATACATTCTTGGGCAGTGTACGCATTTTCCATTGATGTCTTAGCTGAGTTGCTAGATTCTGAAATAGTTGCAATACCTGTATTGTATGGTGCACCTTTGCGTGTTACCGATCTTAAATCTCTCATGCAAGACCCATCTGATAGCAATGCACAAAACGATAGTCTCTATCTTGTTGATAACACATTATCAAGCTGTGCACTTTGCGATCCTGGTCTATTTGGAGCAGATATTGTCTTAGAAAAAATCAATATAGATACAATTGATCGTCCAATATGGATCGCTGGTATACCTAAAAATTCTCGTGTAACACATGAACAGATAGACATACTCAACAGGCATTTTGCTCCTCATCAGTTAGACCTTAGTGATTATGAATTTAGAGATGCTATTTCCAGATTTGAAAAGAAGGTAAAGGCAGACTCAGATTTAGCGAAAATTACCTATGAGTATCTTTCCTGTCATCCATCTATTGGATATGTGTCATATTTGGGATCTAAAGATCATGTGGACTATTCGGTTTCTACTAAAACACTGCGTGGCGGTTTTAGTGGCTACATTGACTTTATGCTTCGAGACACTGCTCCCAAATCTATACTTTCATTTCTAGATCAAATTAGTATGGATGGGATGGATGTTGAATTTTTGAGTGTTGATCAAGAGTATGCTGGAGTAGATACAATCATTCGTCTTAAATGTACGTCAAATTCTGCACTATCGTTTATTCAAGGATTAGAAAAGGCTCTAGCGCCTTATAAAAGATGTTCATAACAAAAGGTTGCCTATATAAGGCAACCTTTTCTATTTTGTATTTTTATATATGCGGTATTCAAAATCTATATTGTCTTGTGTTTTGTAAGGGCCGTCTGTAGATATGAGTCGCCAGTTATCTAGCTTGTCTAGATTAGGAAAATAAACATCAGATGACGGGGCTTTGGCGTAGTGGTAGGTTATATAACACTCATTTACAAGATCGATAGTTTGATTCCATATCTGCTCTCCGCCTATGATCCAAACAAGATCATCATTTGTCCCATGTATATGATTTTTTAAATCATCAATGGAGTTAATAATCTTACAATTATCACAATACCACGATGGATTTTTTGACAGAATAATATTTTCTCTATCAGGAAGAGAACAAGATAGAGGAAGACTTTGTAGAGTCTTTCTACCCATTACGACAGTGTGATTTCTTGTAAGTTCACTGAATCGCTTTAAGTCTGAGGAATTATTAAACAGCAAACAGCCTTCATTTCCAGCAGCCCATTTATAATCCACAGCAGCAATCGCTCTTATCTTTGTCATCTTGATTCCTAATAATTCTTTGCTTGCTTGAGAACATCTAATAGATCTGTTGAGATAGACTGGGTTTGTGAATATATCGACTGAGATAATGACGATGCTTTATCCGAGCTATCTTTAGGATCATTATCGATCTCTTTAAGAGCAAGTTTTAAATTATTATGTCTGCTGAGTAGGGTCTCACGTGTCGATATAAGTGTTTGTGTTGAGTTGTCCTTACCATAAGAAGGTAAATCTAATTCATAAAGCTTGCCTTTGTAGACTTCAATAAGTCCATCTATCAGCTCTAGAGTCTCATCCACATTGGCGTTATCTGTGTTCTCATACACAAATATTAGTTTGGCTACTTGCTTAGTTAACTCCTCGTCGAGAGTCAGCACTCTCCAGACATAATTAGCTGTCTCTTTATCTACTCCGCCAAACTCTTGTGCAGCTATAAGTGAAGCTGGTGTTATGGTATATTTCTCAATCAGCTCATCAAGCGGGGAGAGTTTCTTTTTATTATCATCATGTTGCTTGTCAGGCGATGGACTTAGGTTTTGATGTCCATTTTTATCGCCATGCTTATATTTATCTAGATCAAACTCTTGATTGAGACTATCTGTGATATACTCTGTCGCTATCTTGTCGGCATTATTTAAAACAGCTATGATGTTTTGGCCAATCATATAGTTTATAAACAGCACAAACGATACAAAAAAGAAAAATACATTTCTTTTTGCTGAAGAGTCCATCTTTAAATATTCTGGCTTTTTATATTTATCTTTTCTTGGTGGCTTAGGACCTTGGTATTGTGAATTTTGATCCATAGCGTGCCTTTCTTTAAATGTAAAATACTATGACATCTTTAAAATTTTGGTATCTATTCTTCTAGATTACCCGTACTATTAAAGTGTATAAGTTTGTTATTATACTGCACACCATTATTATAGGTGTTGGTTGAATATAAAGTATATATAACTATTTCGTTTTATGTATAAAGACAATGTATTAAGGAGGTTCAATGAGAGTAAACATGTGTGCTCCGAATTTGCCTCTTGAGCTCAGTTCCGATGCAGAAGAGTTAGTTCTAAGGCAAATTGAGCTTTCGCGAAATCCTCTAGCAGCTCATGATAGTCAGGCAATTCGCAGACGCTCTGATATTAGACATTCTGACAGTTTAAGAAGGCCAGCTTATCTTAGGGATATTGAAAAAATAATGCATATCCCTCCTTATAATCGCCTTGCTGGCAAGACTCAAGTATTTTCATTTAGAGATAATGACGATTTAACACGTCGTGGCTTGCATGTACAGCTGGTAAGTCGTGTTGCGCGCGATATTGGTCGAGCACTTGGACTTAATCTAGATCTTATAGAGGCAATAGCTTTAGGTCATGATATTGGCCATACTCCTTTTGGTCATGCAGGAGAGCGCTACCTTAGTGAAATTTATAACAAAAATACTGGAAGGCATTTTCTCCACAATGCGCAAAGTGTAAGAGTTTTAGATGTCTTGTACGGAAGAAATCTCACGCTACAAACCCTCGATGGCATCATTTGTCACAATGGCGAGTTTGAACAACAGAAATTTAGAACAAGTGGAATCGATGGTTTTGCTGATTTAGATCAATATGTAGAGGAGTGCTGGTGTGGAGGACACGATGCAGTAGGTCATCTTATTCCAATGACGCTTGAAGGCTGTGTTGTGCGCATTTCAGATATCATTGCTTATGTCGGAAAGGATCGACAAGATGCAATTGCTGCAGGGCTTTGTGAACAAGATTCATTCGATGATGGTCTAGGCGGTCAGTATAACTCCTGGGCTTTAGCTGCCTTTACCACAGATGTAATTGAAAATAGTATCGGCAAGGATTCTATTGAAATGAGCTTGGACGGTTTTAATGAGCTCAGGCGCGCTAAGCGTGAAAACGGCGAGAAGATATACATGCGCGGAGAAGTAAATGGTGTCTGCTCAAGCTCGATTAAGAATTTGTTTGCTATGCTCTATGAGCATGAGTTAGATATGCTCAAGCAAGGAAATGAACAGTCTGCAATCTTCAAACACCATATTATGCCAATTCAATCTCAGCTTTCTTTCTATGATAAGCAATATGATTTTGAATCAAGTCCAGATCTTTGTGTTGTAGATTATATTTCAAGTATGACCGATAAATACTTTATGAGTATATGCTCAAAGCTCTTTGGTGAGAAAAAAGACCTTTTCCCATACAGAGGATACTTCGACCGTGTTCCTGATGATTTAATTTAAAAAAGAGCCACTACTCAGTAGTGGCTCTAGTTGTATATCTTATTTAAAAGATATTAGTGCAAGTATAGCTACAAGGATTCCAATTAAAGATTCTCCTCCTAGAATACCTGATGCTATTGCTTGGTCTCTTTCCTGTAGTTGCTCTTGGTCGTCTTGAGGTTTTTTGGAATAGGCCCTATCGCATATGAGCTTTATAACAGCACCTACAAAAGCGCCTGAGGAAATATAGAAAGGTAGGTAAATTCCTAAGCCCAAAGTCATTACAGGCAGTTTTAACAGCGAGAGAACAACTCCTGCTATGATTCCTGTAATGAATGCAGGCTGGTGAGGGATACCTCCTGCCATTGTTGCTACAACTGATGCCTGAGCTGATACAAACTGTGCATCGAATCCGAACGATTTTGCACCGTAGACTTCAAACAAAACTACAAGCAAGACACTGGCACAAATCGCACCGGCATAGCCGCCAACAACCATACCTGCAAATTGACTATATGGATTTGTCTTAAGGACATCTCCTGCCTTAAGATCACACATTACATCGCCGCATATGCCACATCCCACCGCAACTATACCTGCAAGTAAGAAAAGGGTCTTAGTTTCTGTATGAGAAAAAAGCAACTGAATAAGCAACAGAACAACTACTCCAAAGATTTCCATAGGATTTATGCCTGTGGTTCCGGTTAGGTAAGCAGCAAGCCAAATGCAAAACCATGTAGCTGCAATAAAGGTAATACTTGCAATAGGTGTCATATTTAAATAAAGAGAAATTGCAAAGGCAACAAGTGCGCAAATTATAGCTACATAAGATTTTTTGCAATATATTGCACGGGGATCTTTCTTTGGGTCTTCTTGAATTTTACTACCTGTTTTTGATGGCAAATAGGTAAGAAGATTCGAAATGATTACACCTGCACCAACGCCTAGCATGACACCTAAACCAAGACTCATGCGAATGTTGTTTGCGGTGTCAAAATCAATCCAACCCAAAGTTGGTGCCGCCCATCCAATAGCGATATTTCCTATAAGTGCACCAGCGAACCATACAAATGCCATTGTAGTGCCTATGATAAATCCTAATGAGCAAATCATAGGGGAGTTGAACACTCCAAAACCAATGCCTGGGAAAATATGAGGAGCAATAAATACCTGGGGCATCCAACCGAAGATGTCTCTTAATCCTGCCCAAAGTGCAGCAAAGCCCATGCCTCCAAATAAGGCCTTTCCAGATTTGCCTGAATTATCTTGAGTGGCTTTGAGAGTATCTGCAGCAGATATTCCTATAGGATAGGTCAGCTTTTTCTTTCTAATGAAATAGGCCTGAAACGTAGCACATGCAATAAGTCCTAGTGTGGTTCCTGCAATAGCTACAAACAGCACTTCTTGTATAGAGATAGTTTGTTCGGGATTTGAAATCCATAGTGCCGGAATTGTAAAAGCAAGACCTCCAGCAACCATAGCACCTGCACTCATTGCGGCGTGGGTTACATTGACCTCATGTATGTCTTTTGAGCCTAATGCTCTGAGAGATAATGAGCTAACTAGTACAGCAAAAACTATTGGCCATGGCAAGGCTCCCATCTTCAAAGCTATGAAAAGTGAGCTTGCACTTAAAATAATGCTTCCTATAATTCCTAAAATTATTGACCTTGTGGTCAATGAGGGGAAGCGACCATGTTGTGTAGACATCAAAAGCGCATCCTTTATACGAGGTACAGAAACGCCGTATATTATAATGTAAGAAATGCTCATTACAATATTATTTCTGCTCTATATAAGAGTTATTTTATTTATCTCTTATAATATTTACTTTTATGTATAAACACTAATAAATAGTTATTCTAAAGACGAAAAGCGTGAAACGTATGGAAGATTTATTTAGTTCTATAAATGCTAAAACCAAATTAGACAATGCGCCTTTAGCGGTAAGAATGAGACCTCGCTATCTTCGTGAATTTGCTGGCCAAAAACAGGCTGTAGGAGAAGGATCGTGGCTCAAAAAAGCTATAGAGCACGATGTGTTATCAAGTGTTATTTTTTATGGACCTGCAGGTACGGGAAAAACTACACTTTCTAAAATCATTGCTCATACAACCGAGAGTGTATTTGTTGAAGTCTCAGCTGTCAGTGGAACAGTTAAAGATCTCAGGCATGAGATTTCACTTGCAGAGTCTAGACTTTTGACTGAAGGTCGCAAAACCATCTTGTTTGTCGATGAGATTCACCGATTTACTAAAAGTCAACAAGATGCTCTTTTGCATGCAGTAGAAGACCGTATTGTTATTCTCATTGGTGCAACAACTGAAAATCCTTTCTTTGAGGTAAATCAGGCTTTGCTCTCACGTTCGCGTGTAATTGAGCTCAAACCACTTAATGATGATGATATTAAAGATGTAATTTTGCGCGCCCTTGAAGCTCATCAAGGTCTCAACTCTCAATTTGTATTAGAAGATGATGCACTTGAGGCTCTTGTAAGAATGAGTGGCGGAGATGCAAGAAGTGCATTGACTATGCTTGAGCTTGCAAGTCAGATGGCTACTCCTTTAGAAGGTGAGGACACGCAAGCCCCCTTTACCATTACCTTGGATGATGTTGAGGAGGCAAGTCCATCGCCACACCTTGCATATGATAAGAATGGAGATATGCACTATGACATAATCTCTGCTTTTATCAAATCTATGCGTGGAGGAGACCCAGATGCCAGTGTCTATTGGCTAGCGCGCATGCTCTCTGCAGGAGAAGATCCAAAGTTTATAGCACGTAGAATTTATGTTTTAGCATCTGAAGATATCGGAAATGCCGACCCGCAGGCGCTACTTGTAGCAGAAGCTGCATTTAAGGCAACTGAAGTAATTGGTATGCCTGAGTGTAGAATTAATCTTGCTCAAGCTTGCATTTATATGGCTTTGGCTCCTAAATCCAATGCTAGTTATGTAGCTATAAATCAGGCAATGAGTGAGGTTAAATCATCAGGTAATCTAGCTGTTCCTCAGCCACTTAGAGATAGGCATCGTCCAGGTGCTGATAAGTATGAGCCATATTTATATCCTCATGAGTATCCATCTGGTTGGGTAAAGCAACAATATATGCCAGATCGTCTTGCTGGGCGACGTTTCTTCGATCCAAGTGAGAGAGGATGGGAGCGCTGGAGATTGGAATCTGTCTCTCAAGACAGAACACAATCTCAATAGAATAAAACTTTATTGCACTATAGCTGGATGATTAAATCCTGTATATAAGAAAGTTGTATAATATAGAGTAGAGTCGATATGGATATCCAATTAATGGGGTGAGTCTTATCTCATTGGGGTATCATAATTATTAACTATAACTATAAGTTAAATGGAGGAAGCTATGAATTCCATCTCACCTATCCAAATTGGTTTGATCGTTTTGATCATTGCAGGTATTTGGGCTCTCGTAGAGCTTGCTTTGACTTTGAAGACATCACGCAAAAAGATTGATGATGTATCCAAAGGCGTAGAAGATACCCTTGATGAGATCAAGCCTATTATCTCTAAGCTCGATGGTGTTGTAGATGAGCTTGAACCAGCAGCTAAGGAGCTTCCTGTACTTATGGGAAAAGCATCCAATGCAGCTGATGCTTTGACTGTAGATCTTCTTCAGGTAGACAACATCCTCACTGATGTCTCTAGTGTCACAGGCGCAGCATCTGGTGTAACTAGCTCTGTAACTAAAGCTACAGGTGCAGCTGTGAGTGCAGCTTCCAATTTCATTGGAAAAGCTGCAAAGACTGTAGAAGATAAGCTTGGACTTGGCGGATCTCAAGAGCCTGAGGTTGCTGCTTTGGAGGAATCTCAACAAGAGCCAAATGATGTAGTTGAGGTATCTTCTGAGGGAGCAGGATATTTTACCTACCCATCTCAAGATGAGCAGGATGCAAAATCTGACGACGGTAAATAATTCAAAAAGAGGTTTTCAATGAGTGTTGATTCAATATCTTTGAGCCTTCCAACACACACTATTTATGCACCTGCAGTACGTATGACAGCAGCTAGTATTGCCGCTGTCAATCAGCTCAGTGTTGAAGAGGTTGAAGACATCAAAATGGCAGCAGAAGAAGGATTTATTCTTTCTTGTTTATCTGGTGCCGAGAAGTGCGATATTACTTTCGAAATTGAGCCATCTGCTTTAGTTATGAGATTTTCTCTTGGCGACGACAATATCGAAGAGTTTGAGGAGTTTGTCTACGCAGATATGCTCCTTGAGTCTCTGTGTCAAGAATACACACGAGACGAAAATTCTATTAACGTAAAAATTGTTAAGTTACAGGATGTTATGTATGGTGACTAGATCTTCTTCACGTAAGACCGGATCTAAAAACAAAGCATACAATAAGCAAAAGACTCGCGAGCTCTTCCGCCGCTATAAAGAAGAGGGTGACCTAGAAGCTCGCAATCAAATTATCGAAAACCACTTGAATCTCGTACGATTCTTGGCAAATAAATTTAAAAATCGTGGCGAGTCAATTGAGGATCTCATTCAGGTGGGTAACCTTGCGCTTATTAAAGCAGTTGATCGTTATGATCCGGACTTAGGTCATGAATTTACGACCTATGCAACCCCAACCATTATTGGTGAAATCAAGCGATACTTCAGAGACAAGGGATGGAGCGTCCGAGTTCCTAGAAGACTCCAGGAGCTTTCTGCGAAGATCAACCATGTTACTGAAGAGTTGGTGCTTGAGCTTCAGAGAAATCCTTCTGTCGACGAAATAGCTCAAAAACTTGGCGTTACTCCTGAGGAAGTGCTGGAGGCTATGGAGTCATCTGCTGCTTACAATGCCGTAAGTTTAGAGTCGACACCTGATGATGAAGATGGAAGTGGACTTGCTCAGATTGACAAGATGCCATCTTATGACAAAGATCTCTTGCTTGCAGACGACCGTATGGATCTTCAAGATGGACTTAAGGATTTCACTGAGAGAGAACGAGAAATTATTCAACTTCGTTTTGTTGAAGATTTAACTCAGATTGAAATTGCCGAAAGACTTGGTATTTCTCAAGTACAAGTATCTCGTTTATTGAGAAAGATGATGGAGAGACTCCAGCAAAAAATCGAACCTCACTACGACGAGTAATGCATTTGTATTTATGTAGGGAACATTTCTCTATACACATAAATAAATATTTTATTTGATACATCTGCTCACCTGTGCCTGGCATAGGTGAGCACTACACTAAAGGAGTGCCTGGTGCACAATAATGAAGACGTCAATGACTTCATAGAGGAATCTAAATTACAACGCGCACGCCTAATTGCCTTCAGAACCTGGGGGCTTATAGGCTGCGCTGTTTTGTTTTTTCTAGCTATTACCGTTTTAGGTAAATTATCAGATGCGGTCAATCTATTAGCAGTTGGTTTGTTGATTGGATTTGTTTGTAGTCCTGCAACTAACTATCTTCAGTCAAAGGGCTTAAACAGAAGTTTATCTGCCTTTTTGGCCCTTATGCTAGTTTTGCTTGTTATCTTTTTGATTGGCAATATCATAGTGCCATCTTTTGTAACACAAATGACTGAATTGGCTAAAAAAATTCCTGACTACAGCGCTGAGCTTCAGGAGAGATTTACTTCATTTATGGCCAATTATGGAAGCTCTGATGAGCAGATGCAGCAGACTATCTTCGATCTTGTAAATAGATTCTCAGCCCATCTCAGCTCATATGCAGAAAGCCTTGTTTTGTCTTTGTCATCGGGCGTACTTACCAATCTTTTGGGAACTCTTAATTTCCTTATTGTGTTTGCTTTGGGCTTGGTTTTGGGCTATTGGTTTGCACGTGATTATCCTGTTATCATTCGCGAGTTTGGTATTATCGCAGGCCCTGAACACAAAGAAGACATGACGCTTTTGTTTGCAATCATGAGCCGCAGTATGGGCGGATATATGCGCGGCATATTTATCATGAGCATTATCGATGGTTTTATGTCCTTTATTGGCTTTAAAATCATCGGACACCCTTATGCAGGACTTATGGGTGCCATTATTGGACTTTTGCACCCGGTTCCTGTTGTTGGTCCTTGGATCTCTACCTTGTTTGCTGCATTGGTTGCATTGTTTACAAGTCCACTCTTAGCACTTGAAACCATAGTAGTTGTAGCCATTGTGCAAAACATTACAGACAACCTTATTAGCCCTATAGTTATGCAGTCGGCAGTTAAAGTACACCCTGTATTATCGCTTGTAGCTATCGCCATTGGTGCCAACATTGGCGGAGTTTTAGGTATGACACTTTCTATACCACTATCTGCAGCAATTAAGGGAGTGTTTGTTTATTATTTTGAAAAGCGTACGGGAAGACAGCTTGTTTCTAATAATGGTGCATTATTTAAATCCACTGCATTTGTAAGTACCTCAGGAGAGCCTATTCCTTCAATGGATGCACTAGATGATGCGCATTTTTTCGATCATAGTCGTTTGGTAGAAGATCCTAATATTAAAGTTGAGCAGCCTGAGGGCACTCAAGTTTCTGATGAGGGTCTTGCATCTTTCTTAAAACATTTCCAAACTACGTGGAAAAACTCTAAAGGTGACTCTGAAGAGGACAATAAGAAATAAATTCTCTATAATAGAGGTTTGCTAATTAATTTATTACATTGTACGTATATCGTACGAAGGAGATTTATGAGTTCTGATTATAAAACTATGACCACTGCGCAGGTGAGAGAAGACTTTCTTAGCTTCTTTGCAGATAAAGGTTGTAAGCGTGTAGCTTCATCCTCACTTGTTCCAGATGATCCATCATTGCTTTTGGCAAACGCTGGTATGAACCAGTTTAAGCAGTATTATCTTGGTACTAAAACCATGAAGGAAATTGGTGCTACAAGCTGCCAGAAGTGCCTTCGTACAAATGATATCGAAAACATTGGTGATGCTCGTCACCTCTCATTTTTTGAAATGCTTGGTAACTTCTCTTTTGGTGGATATGACAAGCATCAGGCTTGCGCTTGGGCATTTGATTTTATTACCAAAGAAGAGCACCTAGGACTTCCTCTAGATCGTCTTTACTTTACTGTCTTTACAGAAGACAACGAGGGTAAGGATATTTGGTTGAAGCTTGGAGTTGCTGAAGATCATATCTCTCGCTTAGGTGAGGATGATAACTTCTGGGCAGCAGGTCCTACTGGTCCTTGTGGTCCATGCTCTGAGATCTACTTCGATCAAGGCGAGGAGTACGGATGCGGAGATCCAAATTGTGCTCCAGGATGTGACTGTGATCGCTATCTTGAGTTTTGGAACCTCGTATTTACCCAATATGACCGCCAAGAAGACGGCACTTTGGTAGATCTTCCACACCAAAACATCGATACGGGTATGGGACTTGAGCGTATTGCATCTATCATGCAACACCAGCACACCAACTACGAGGGAGACGTTATGCGCACCCTCATCACAATTGGTGAGAAGCTCAGCGGCAAGAAGTATGGCGAAGACGAGACAACTGATGTTTCACTACGTATTTTGGCCGATCACTCTCGTGCTGTTACATTCATGATTGCAGACGGTATCTTGCCTTCTAACGAGGGTCGTGGATATATTCTTCGTCGCTTACTTCGTCGTGCAGTGTTCCACGGACGTCTCCTTGGAATCGAAGGTGGATTTGTTGCAACTTATGCTGAGGAAGTACAGCGTCTTTTGGGCGATGTTTACCCTGAGCTTGTTGCAAACGATGCTTTGGTAAAGGGAATTATTAACGCTGAAGAGCAGCATTTCTTCTCTACTCTTGAGACTGGAGAGGCTTATCTTCGTGAGTCTTTTGTTGAGGCTGAAAAGAAGGGTAAGGTCATCGACGGTGAGACTGCATTCAAGCTTCACGATACCTACGGCTTCCCAATTGACTTGACCGTAGAGATTGCATCTAATCATGGTTTCGATGTTGATCTTGATACCTTTAAAGCATGCATGGAAGCTCAAAAAGAGCGTGCACGCTCACAGGTTAAAGACACTGCATGGTCTAACGCTAAAAACGTTTGGGTTGAGCTTTCAGATAAGCTTGCTCCAACTGAATTCTTAGGTTATGAGACTTCTATTCTTGAAGGAGCTCAAGTTGTAGCTCTCGTTGAAGATGGAGAGCTCAAAGATGAGGTATCTGCTCCTTCTGAAGTTGAGGTAGTTCTCAACGCAACACCTTTCTATGCAGAAATGGGTGGAGAGGTTGCAGACCGCGGTATTATCGAATCTGAATCTTGCAGCATGGAAGTATTCGACGTTAAGACACGTGAGGGTGGACTTTATGCTCATAAGGTAAAGGTCGAAAAGGGTACTTTGAAGGTAGGAGATAGTGTAGAGTGCACAGTATCCAACCACCGCCGTGAGCTCATTCGCCGCAACCATACAGCAACTCACTTGCTCGATGCTGCACTGAAAGAGGTATTGGGAGATCACGTAAGCCAAGCTGGTTCTTTGGTTGAGCCTGAGCGTCTTCGTTTTGACTTTACACACTTTGAAGCATTGACCTCAGAGCAGCTTCACCTAATCGAAGCACTTGTTAATGCAGAGATCTTTGAAGCAAAGCCTGTTGTGTCTGAGCTTATGAGTCTTGAAGATGCAAAAAATAGCGGAGCTGTTGCTTTGTTTGGCGAGAAGTATGGCGATGAAGTACGTGTTATCTCTGTTGGATGTGAAGACGATCCATTCAGCCGTGAGCTTTGTGGTGGTCTTCATGCAAATAACTCAGCTGAGCTAGGCCTTTTCAAGATTATCTCTGAGAGCTCTGTTGGATCTAATGTACGTCGTATTGAAGCTGTAACTTCTCTTGCTGCAATTCGCTATCTCAACGATCGTGAAGCAGTTCTTACTGAGGTTGCATCTAAGCTTAAGTGTCAGCCTCAAGAGATTACAACACGCTTTGATGCAATGCAGGAGAAAAACAAGCAACTTGAAAACAAGCTCAAGCAAGCTTTGACAGGTGGCTCTTCTTCACAAATTCAAGATGCTATGAGCAAAGCATTTGATGTTAACGGCTATAAGCTAGTATTAGCACGCATCGACGGTATGAGTGGCGGTGAGCTTCGTCAGGTATGGGATACCTTTAGAGATAAGCTCGGAGATACATGCGCTTGTGTATTAGCTTCTGCTACAGCCGATGGCAAAGTTGCGCTTTTGGCAGCAGCTACTGACAAGGCAGTAGAGCTTGGATTTGGTGCAGGAGACATTGTTCGTGAGATTGCACCTGCTGTTGATGGTCGCGGTGGCGGTCGTCCTAATATGGCACAAGCCGGTGGCGCTAATGTTGAGGGAATTGATAATGCCTTAGCACAAGCACGCAACCTCTTGTGTGACTAAATTAAACTATCTGCAATTAGCAGTTAAACGGAGTCCTTCGGGGCTCCGTTTTTTGTTTATAATATGGCATGAATATGGTTATATCTGAGGTTTTTCATCACGAATTTGCGCATAAAACCTCACAAGGTATAATGATTAACTTAATACATTAGTTGCTAGGTAACAATTCATAAAGCTGCCTGACTTTTGTATACGGGAAAGGAAAACATGAGAGCATTAGCACTCGACATCGGTGAAGTGCGCGTTGGAATAGCTGCAAGTGATGCATCAGCCACACTGGCAAGTCCTGTGCAAGTATTGCCTTTTCAAGAGGTTGTACAAGTTTCACGTTCATTTCGCTATATCCTAGAAGACTATGAGCCTGATGTACTTGTTTGTGGACGTCCTAAAACTCTTCAGGGAGAGGATGGACCTCAAGCTGAGCGCATAGAAAAGATCGCTCAAGAATTGGCTGAAAAACTCGATCTTCCTCTTGTATTTCAAGATGAGCGCTTATCGAGTAGTGAGGCAAAAAGAATTTTAAGAGAGCAAGGATTAAACGAAAAGCAAATGAGAGGAAAGATCGACTCAGTTGCTGCTTCCTTGTTTTTGCAGACTTGGCTCGATTCTCAGAAGGAAGAACATTAAATTATGCAACATATAAATAGGAGGAAACCTATGAGAAGGCCTTCGCCTACATCAGGTTCTCCTCGCAGAAGCCCGAGATTTAAGGCTTCTCCTCCTCAGCAAAACCAGCCACAAAAATCTAAGAATAAGCTAATAACCTTGCTGATTGTATTAGTTGTAGGTGTTATTGGCATTAGCTTTATATATGCCAATTTTTCTACTTGGTCTTCAAACCACAACTCAGCTCAAGCAGGTCAAGATATAAAAGTCACCTTTAGCGAGGGGAGCTCTGCGCCTCAATTTGCAGAGCAGCTATACTCAGCTGGTGTAATTGATTCAAAGTCTGATTTTATTTCAGAAGTAAAGAGTCAAAATGCTGCCAATAAGCTAAAGCCTGGTACTTACGTATTTAAAAGCAAAATGAGCATGAGTGAAATAGTCAAGATCTTATCTGAAGGTCCTGATGCCTATGCTATAAAGCTTTCTATTCCTGAAGGGTATACGGTTGATAAAACTGCAAAGCGAGTCTATGAAGTATATGGTATAAACCCTGAGGAATTTAAATCTAAATGTAAGGCATCTTTGTATGTGGAAGAATTTCCATTCCTCAAAGAAGCTCATGATGATTCATTAGAAGGTTTTCTCTATCCTAAAACCTATACGTTCTCATCTGCAAATCCAACTTCAGAAGAGATTATTCGAGCTATGCTCAAGCAATATAAAAAAGAAGTTGCTAGTCTTGATTTTGCAGATGCAACCAAGCGCATTAAAGAAGAGTATGGCATCGATATGACGCCTTATGATTTCTTGATCTTGGCATCTATTGTTGAGCGTGAGGCTACAACTGTTGAGCAGCAAGGTCTAATTGCTTCTGTATTTTATAATCGCATGAAGCAAGGTATGGCGCTTCAGTCTGATGCTACTATGATGTATGTAACAGGAGGAGAGGTGACTGCAGCTGATTTGAAGGTTGAATCTCCTTACAACTCCTATCTCAACAAAGGTCTCACTCCAACCCCAATCTGCTCACCTAGCCTCTCTTGTATCAAGGCGGCTATGAATCCAGACAAAACAAATTATTTGTACTTCTTTATTAACGATAAGGTCGTACAATTTTCTGAGACCTTCGAAGAGCACAATCAAGCCATTGATAGAGCATTGAAGGGATAATAGTGGGTATTTGTACTCCTTATAAAAGGATTAGCTCAGTAGATAAAATTGACCTAAATCGCCTAAAGGAAATGGGCGTTCGTCTGATTTTGATTGACCGTGACAATACGTGTGTTTCAAGAGAAGATGGAAAGTGTCCTGAGGCTATAGCAAAGTGGTTTCAAAAAGCTAATGAGCTCAATATTTCAGTTTGCTTGGTGTCGAATAACTTCCATAGCGATCAGGTGCAAAAATCTGCAGATGAGCTAGGTGTGGCTAAGATAGATCATGCTATGAAGCCATGTCCTGCTGCACTTATTCATGCTTGCAGAAAATTTGGTGTACCCAAAGAGCAAACCTTACTTATCGGAGATCAATATTTCACAGATGTTGCTGCTGGAAATCTAGCAGGAATTCGTACCATATTGGTAGAGCCACTTAGCTATACAGATCTTTGGTATACCTTAATCTTTAGAAAGATAGAGTCGCGCTTTTTTGGAAATTATTCCTTTGAAGACAAACTTTAAAATCAGATAAACCTAAAAGAGCCCATCAGGGCTCTTTTTTAATTGATTATTGCTACCAATGCGCTAATTTTATTTATTAATGTGACACAAATACCCTCAAATCAAAATAAATCAATAACCACTTGCCTCAAAGGTGATACACTAAAACTAACAAATTTCGAGTATGAGGTATAAGGTTATGGATACTGAAGGATATGTCGTCCATCCAGGATGCGATCATATCTTCTTCATTGGATTTTTAGGTGCTGGAAAAACTACGTTAGCAAAGAATTTGGGTCGTATGTTTCACAGAGCATATGTTGATACGGATCGACTAGCAGAAACTATATGCAAAAAACCAATTGATGAAGTTTATCGCACTGAAGGCGATTATGTATTTAAAAAAGCTGAGACAGAGGTGCTAAAGCGTCTCAAATCAAAAAAATCTCTTTTAGTAAGTTGTGGGGGAGCTATTGTAGATAGGCCAGAGAACATTGCGCTTATGAAAGATATGGGAACTATCGTGTATCTAGATGGTGAGTTTGATGACTCTCTCAATCAGATTATTCACTTCAGAGCGCGTCCTGAATTTACTGAAGACAAACAAGCACGTGAGCTATACGATGAGCTCAAGCCACTTTATGAAAAGGCTGCAGATATCACCATCGATATTCATGGTAAAGATTTCAACAAAGTTGCATCTGAGGCAGGAGCTCTACTTTGGGATAAGGGGCTTTTGTAATGCTTGGGGTAAAGCGTCAGACATTGGTGAGAGAGAACTATCCTTGTGACTTATATTCTGGAGAAGATCTAAGTTCTAATATTGGGGTGCTTCTAAAACGTCTAAGCCCTCTTAGATGTAAGGTAGTTGTACTGCATGATGATAGGTGCGATTCATTTCTTCTCAATAGAATCTCTCAGATCATTATTGATTCGGATAACACCCTCATTGACATCCAGGCATCTGATTTATCAAGTGATATCTTGAGTATCAGTGCATTTGAAAACTTAGTATCACTACTAGAGCAAAACCACATTACAGCTGATGATGTAGTTATCTCTGTTGGCTCTTCTTCTGTTTTATCACTTGCAAACTACATTGCTAAGACCTATAAAAAAGGAATTGGATTTATAGCTTACCCACTAGATATGTATGCAGCATACAGTGCAGCTGTAGATCCTGAGTACCTTTGCCTATCCAACAGTCCCTGTCTGAGCTGTGAGCCTTGCTCAGATCAGGTTTTGCTTGATTGGACATACCTAGATCAACCAGATAATAGGCCTTTTATTCTTTCACTTTTATTTAAAGGGTCCCTTGCTGCAGGTGATGATTTATATCGTTGGCTATATGAATTTTCAGATAAGCTCTCTTCCCAGGAAGGTGAAGACTCTCAAACAAAACTCCTGTGGAGAAATGCTTTGTTAATGGGACTTCATGAGTTATGTGGAAGCAAGAATTTACGCTGGGCATATCAGATACAAAATGCGTTTGCAGATGTATTAGAAGAAGCATCAGATCAAACTATCATTTATGAAACTATCTCTTTTGCAACTAAACTGGCTGTTGCTCACAACAAATCAAGTATCGATTTTGTCCGTGAGGTTGATGATGTTATGGGTAAGCTAGGATTTATTAGCTATATAACCTCAGATATTACTGCCGAAGAGCTTCACCAAGCCATGCGCAAGAGCTTTTTTGCATCGCGCAATCGCATGCTTTTTGACGATGTCGTAAATGTTGGGGTAGTCCAGCCTGTGTTGGTAGACGATGAGATTTTAAAGTCGCATTGTGCTGCATGGGTGAGAACTCACCGCTAAGAGATTAAATGTTTCCAATTGGCAAATAAGCTTAATAAATTATTAAATTTCTGTATTATAAAAATGTTAAACAACCTACTAAGGAGTATATATGGCAACAGAGAAGATTTTAGAAGGACGTATAGCTCGCCTTCGCGAGCTTATGCAACAGCGCGGCTATGATGCAGTTGTGCTTCGTAATAATCCAGATTTGCGCTGGCTTACTGGTGCTGAGCGTACCTTTGACGATGAGCTTGCTCACACTGCATTCATCACTATGGACAAGGTATTTCTCCACACTGACTCTCGCTACTACAACACTTTCGTTGAGCGCCTAGGTCAAGACAGCATTTGGAAGATTGATATGGAGAGCGTATCTCACACCAATTGGGTAGCACAGCGTGCTGTTGAGACTCACTCTCACACAATCGCCCTTGAGGATACCCTTCAGCTTGGTTTCTTCGATCAGCTTCAGGTATCTATGCTTGCATCTTCTGTAGTTGCTCAGTTCCCACGTATGCACGGCGACATTGCAACACTTCTTCGTGCTGTTAA
>RCNH01000382.1_pt1 | contig 18915 bp, 20 predicted proteins | sample 2041161 | NCBI WGS metagenome assembly RCNH01 (sample SAMN09708215, study PRJNA481090) | Feces metagenome, whole genome shotgun sequencing project. | biome: feces | host: Leptonychotes weddellii | place: Antarctica: Sion Island | collected 2010-03-01 | reverse complement strand
GCTGCAGTTTTGAATCCCATATCCTTCAGCTGCTGAAGACCCGGCTGGGGCCAGTCAGAGGGCGTGTGGCCGATTTGTGTCCAGGGGATCTGGAACACGGTACCCATGCTGACACGGGCGGCACGGCGAGTGAGGGGGTCGCAGCAGGTGGGGGTGATCAGGACGGTATCGATATGCATGGCCGCTGCCGAACGAAAGATGGCACCAATGTTGGTGGCGTCCACAATCCCCTCCAGCACGGCAATACGGCTTGCGTTGGAACAGATGTGTTCCACAGCTGGAAGCTGAGGTCGGCGCATGGCACAGAGAATGCCTCTGGTCAGCTCATAGCCGGTGAGATCTGCAAGAACGTCCCGGTCGGCTGTATAGACCGGGATATCACCACATCGGGCAATGATGTTCTGCCCCTGACCAGTGATGTGCTTGCGTTCCATGAGCAAAGCGACAGGGATGCACCCGGCATCCAGCGCACGGGATATGACCTTTGGACTCTCTGCGATAAAAATACCTTTCTCCGGCTCCTTGCGATTGCGCAGCTGGGCATGCGTCAGATGCGCAAATAAATCCAGCTCCGGGGCAGAAAGGTCTGTGACTTCGATGATATTTGGCATAAGTGTTTCCTTCAATCTGAGAAATTTCAATGTAAAATGCTTGAGCATATTATAGACCAGCGGATTTATTGTGTCAAATTCTTTCGCAGAAAGTGCGGGGAAAGGTGGACACCGGATGGGCATGAAGAAGATCGAACAATGTGGAAATGAAAAAGTTTTAGAAAAAATAAAAAAGATGCTTGACAAAAATAGAATCACATGGTATATTAACTGAGCTGTCAGCGAACAGCACAAAACAAGTTGGTTTTGATTGTGGTGAGGGTCCACCTGTTCCCATCCCGAACACAGAAGTTAAGCTCACTTACGCCGACGATAGTTGCCTGGTGACGGGCCGTGAAAATAGGTAAAGCCAACACTTATATTCCCCCTTAGCTCAGTCGGTAGAGCGACGGACTGTTAATCCGCAGGTCGTTGGTTCAAGTCCAACAAGGGGAGCCAAAAACCAGACTAACTACGGTTGGTCTGGTTTTTTATTTGATTTGCTTGTTTGCTACAATAAAACTTGGACATACAAAACCTAAAGTGGAGGTTTATAAAAATGATTTCATTTCGAGAAATAGATAAGCACAATTATATGGACTGCATTTGCTTGCGGGTGAAGGATCATCAGAAAGATTTTGTAGCGGATAATGCACGATCTCTGGTTGAGGCCCAGTTTGAAGAGGGGCTCTACACACGGGCAATCTACTCCGATAATACAATGGTTGGTTTCCTGCTTTATGATTATGATGCGGAAATCCCGGGCTGGTCTTTGAGCAGGATCATGATCGGGCAGCAATACCAGGGGCAGGGTTATGGTAAGGAAGCGGTGAAAGAGTTTTTAAAGTATATGAAGGAAGAAATGAGAATCTGTGAACTCTATATCTGTGTGGAATTAGAAAACGTAGCTGCCTACGAAATGTATCAGAAACTTGGTTTTTCCTTTGTCAAACAGATCGAATATGATTTTGACGGTGTCCATTATCGGGAGAATCAAATGAGGATTCGTTTATAAAACGAACCCCCTTTGTGAAGTGACCCCAAACGTTAGACAATATGTTTAAATAAAAGCAGTTCAAGCTACTGAAAGGGCTTGCTGTCTGTGCAATGCAGGCGGCAAGCCCTTTCGTTTTGCTTTGACTCGTCTATTGTTAAAGTAGTCCAGGTATTCAATCAACTCCTGCCTAAAATGCTCCATAGACTCATTCTCCTGTAGATAGAGAAGCTCCGTTTGGGCAGCCGAAGAAATTCTCAATGACTGCGTTATCCAAGCAGTTGCCTTTCCGGCGCATGCTCTGTCGAATACATTTCTCCATGTGCATTCCCTAGTAGATCTCTTGCTGATACTGCCCTCCTTGGTCTGCATACAGGATCAGCTCTGTACCGTCTGGGATCGTCTCAAAGGTGTTGTTTAGCATGGAAGTGACCATGCTCAGAACATGCCGTTCTGAGATCGTGCAGCTGACCAGATCGGGGCTGCAAAGATCCAGAACGGGGAAAAGATGCAGCTTCTGACCAAACAAATGGGATTTGGTTACATCCGTAGCCCATTTCTGGTTTGGTTTCTCTGCGTAAAAGTCTCCATTAGAAGGTTCGGTGCGGTTTTTCCCACTTCACCTCTGCAAGATCGATACTTTTTCATACGGACACGACAAACCAGGCCCGGTTCTTTCATCAGTCTCTGGACTGTTTGTGGTTAAGGTGAAAATTTCGGATAGTTCGTTCAACTATACTACATCGTCAGCCGTATTTTCCTCTGTCTTCGTGAAATCCAATATGGCGATCATGCCGGTGAATGGGGTTTCTTCTTTTACAACGGGGCAAATTTATCATATGCTTCCATTTCCGTGGATTGCCCGGCCGAATAGATCGCAGGGGGCGAGATCATATCGATTCTGTTTTGCCAAATTATGAAATAAGCCCATCAGTACTGTGTTATCGGTAAGATTCAATATCGTCGTCCGTGAAAACTCCCACAAGGTGCGGATACTTCTGCAGAAGACTATCGCGTTTCTCTTTGGCTTTCACAGTCAGCGCATCAGCTTCTTTCTGAGCATCCCATCTTTTATCTTCTTCCAGTTTGCCTGCCAGATATTCCGGCGTCTCTTCATATGCAGTCAAGGCGTTCTGGGCAGCACGAAATTTTTCATCTGCAGTGCGTTGCTTTGCTTGTGCTTCTTCATAGGCGATCTGTGCTTTCTCAATGGCTTGCTTGTCAGGCGGTTCTGCAGCGTTTAGTCTTTCCAGATTCTCTCTGCAGACTGCAACCTCCAGCTTAGCGCTTTGCTGCTCCTGCTCAGCAAGCCGACAGGCTCTCGCATAGTCCGACTGTTTCTCGAAATAGGGTTGGTTGACCCAATCAGAATAAGCGTATGTTGCATTTACTGATTTTGCAGCTGCCCTGCAATAGGCCTCATGTGCAGATTTTACTTCGTAGTATCCCTCCTGCTGCGTAATATCGTTAGGTTTTGTGTCTGGCATAGGAGGCACAGGAGAAATTGGGGTTGTTGAAGCGGGTGGAATGGGTGGCGTGGTTGGAGAGGTCGGAACTGTTGAAGGCTGCGGAAGTGTTGCATCATCCGCTGGAGCAGTTGTACCTGGCTTGGATGCGGGCGGTGTATGAATCGATGGCTTTTGTCCCGCAGAAGGTGAATGTTTAGGCGGCATAAAAGAGGGAGAGGCAGACAATGTGGGATCCGTATTTTCCGGGAGGAGCGATGATTCCGGAGTTGTATCGGAAGTGGTTGCCATAGGATCAAAGCTCTCAGTCGGCACATGTAAGGTGTGTTCCAATGTACCCGGCACATCATTCTGTGCTAGGGCCTCAGGATTTTTTTCTGAGGAACTATGGATGTGGATGGACACCACCAGCATTAGAGCAATGGCTGCAGCTGTTCCTGACGCGAAGATAATCTGCCTTTTGTATTTTTTAAGGCAGGAAAATGCGTTCATTACGGAAACGGCCTTCCACACCTGGTTGGCATTTTGAAAGCGGGCTTTCGGATCAATTTGAGTACATTTTAGTACAATATGGCGCATCCAGCCGGTGCAAAGCTGTTTGGAAGGATGATATCCGGTAAGTAAAATATTGAGGGTTACGCCAAGGGCAAAAATATCCGCACGATGATCGGTCTGCACAATACCAAATTGCTCCGGTGCCGCAAAGCCGGCTGTACCCAGCATGATCGTGTCTTTTTCAATATAGGTTTTATATAGCCGGGCAGCATCCAAATCCAGCAAATATAGTTTTCCATCTTCAGTGAGCAGCAGATTGTCCGGTTTGATATCCCTGTGTACGATGTGCAGTGTATGCAGTGCAGACAGTGCAACGCAGAGCTGGTGAAGGATTTGCAGTGTATCAAAAGCAGGCAGAGGACCTGTGTTCAGTGTTTTTCCCTCAACGAATTGCTCCAATACATAATATCCGCCTTCACGTGGTTTTGCGGTTAATACTTTTGGAATATGGTCCAGACTTTTTTCTGCAAGCAACTGATAAACTGTGGAAAGATCCCCAGGGTAGTTCCGAAGAAGAACCCGGGAATTATCTGCACGATTTTGAAGCAAAACAAGTTCTTTCTCGGATGTGCGTTTCACCAAATGGACGACTGCATATTGTTCTTTCACTTCTGGGGGAAGTCCCTGCCATGGTTTCATATTACACCTCTTCAGATAAGCGTTTCCAATCCGTTTTCGTACAATAGCGTATTGGTATCCAGTACCGATAATCCGTGCAGCATGCCATAAATTATCACAGCATCTCGCTCCTGGCGAGGATACAGACGGGGATATCCCTGCTGTTTAAGGAGGGTATCTGTTTCCTCGAAACTGAGTCCCAAACCAAAGGCAATGGCTAACAGCTTATCCCGGGAGGGTGTTTTCACACCGGAAAAGATCTGTTGTCCATAAATTGTGTTGAGCATGGACTTTCTGATGGCCTGAGAACGTGTAACCCCCTTACTTGCTAACAGCTCTGCCAGAGCATCGCTTAGAGAATGTGCGACGAAATCATTTGCGCACTGCTCCAGAACCTCTTTTAATTGCTGTCTGCTTTTCAGACTTTCCATTAAGTTATGCGTTTGCACCCCTGTCATAAAATACTTCTCCTCTTAATTATATTCTTTCTGTATGTTCCATTATACGACAAGGTGTTGGTGATTGCAATTAAGCTGTCAGCATAACAAAAGTGATGCCAATACTGATAAAATATACACGTAGTTGTTGGATAGGAGGATATAACAGTCCGAATATAAACCGCTGGATAAATCTGAGCTGTATTTGAAAATTTGAAACTTGAAAAGGAGAGATAGAAATATGAGCCAGACGGCTGTAATGATTGGATTTTTGATCTGCGTGGCAATCAGTGCCATGATTGTTAACGGACTTATGAATATGTACATGAAGTTCATTGGAGCAGATTCCATGCTATTCAATGGCAAGCATAAGGTCATTGCGATTATCGTGGTGGCACTGGTGCTTGAAACGATCGTCGCGAAATTTTTTGGATGGGTATAATCCTGTAAGCGATTACATATATGATTTACCCAATTTACCATGGCAGTATGAATCCTTAGAACAGTATCACCCCCTCAGAAATATCGGCAAACCCATGTCTGCGGATACGGTCGAGTTTACAGTGAAAAATGTGATTCACCAGATGGCAGAAAAACAAACCAGCGGCGAAACGATAACGGAAGAAAGACAGAAAAAAATACCCTAAAAAGAAGAGGTACCTTCCTTTACAAAGAAGGTACCTCTTTCTTCCAATCAAAGCTCTATAGGATTTGTGGTGTAGTAGCGCAGATGCCGGAGCAAAAAGCTGTTGTGACGCTAGGAAAGTCAAAGAACGCAGTCACTGTTTTCGTGATGAATAGTGATTATTTCTGCTTTTTCAGCCTCGTACTGATCTTTACCATTCATCTCCCTCAGATAGTAGTAGAAAGTTGCACGAGGTAGTTGAGCGAATTCGAGCAGCTGCTTAAGTGGAAATTCTCGTCTTATTTCAATTGAAAATGTATGATAGAATAAACATGACATACTTATGTCGTGTTTTTCTTGTTATACTAATTTGGAAAAGGGAATGGATATGAAACTGTATCGACTGATTGGCATTTTATCAATTTTATTGCAGAGGGAAACGGTGACGGCACCCTACCTGGCAGAGAAATTTGAGGTCTCCAGACGGACCATCAGCCGGGATATTGAAACGCTGTGCAGTGCCGGGATCCCGATTGTGACCCGGCAGGGAGTCCATGGCGGAATCTCCATTATGGAGGGCTACAGGATTGACCGCACGCTTCTGTCTGCCAAGGAGATGCAGGATGTGCTGGCCGGACTGCGGAGCCTGGACAGTGTTCATGGAACCAATCAATATGGGCAGCTCATGGAGAAGCTGTCTGCCGGTTCCTCCGATTTTATGACCGGGAATCAATCCATTCTGATCGATCTGTCCGCTTGGAACAGGGATTCTCTCGCACCCAAAATTTCGATGATCCGGAGTGCCATCGACGCAGCATGCAAGCTGTCGTTCTTTTACTACTCCCCCAGGGGGGAGCAGCAGCGCACCGCAGAGCCTTATTACTTGATTTTCCGGTGGTCCGGCTGGTATTTGTGGGCTTACTGCGAAACAAGAAAGGATTTTCGCCTCTTTAAGCTGGGCCGCATGACGGGCTTGAAGTCATTAAGCCAGGTGTTTGAGAGACGGGCGGCACCGCTGCCGGATTTAAGAAACGAGAGAATTTTTCCCGGGGGGATTCGGGTCAAAGCGCTCTTTGACAGCAGCTGCAAGTGGCGCCTTGTGGAGGAATTCGGCGAGGAATGCTTTCAGGTACAGGAGGACGGAAAGCTGCTGTTTGAGGCGGACTATACAAGCGGGGAGAATCTGATAACGTGGATGATGACCTTCGGGGAACGGGCAATCCTGCTGGAGCCGGAGGAGCTGAGACAGGACTTACAGAAGCGTCTCAGAAGTACATTGCAGCAATACGAGGAAAGGAACAAAATATGAAATTAGACGGATTTGGAATCATGGTACAGGACATGGCGGTTATGGTGCGGTTTTACCGGGATGTGCTGGGGTTTGCAATTCAGGAAGATGAGCATACAAAAAATGTCTTTCTGGAAAAAGACGGGACACTGTTTCTGCTTTACAGAAGGAGTGATTTTGAAGCGATGACCAATCGGAAATTTTCCTATGCCCCTGGGATCAACGGACATTACGAGATTGCGCTCAGTGTAGAAAACTACGGGGCGGTCGACCGGGCGTTTTATGCCGTCACGGCGGCAGGGGGCCGGGCTGTGATGCCTCCCACGACGGAACCCTGGGGCCAGCGAACCTGCTATATTGCAGACCCGGAGGGGAATCTGGTGGAAATCGGTTCTTTTGAGAAAGGGGAGACTTGAAAGTGGCCAGCAGTGCAGAACTTGTGAACTATATCGCCCAGCAGTGCTCCGGCGCAGGAGAGATCACCGTGCGCAAAATGTTCGGGGAATACGGGATTTATTTGAACGGAACCATTTTTGGCCTTATCTGCGATGACCAGTTGTTTATTAAAATAACCGATGCGGGAAAAAAACAGATGCCGAATCTGGAAACGGGATTTCCCTATGAGGGAGCCAGAGAGCATTTCCTGTTTTCTGATATTGACAACCGGGAGGCACTGACGGCGTTTGTGCTTGCCACCTGTGGAGACTTGCCAGGCCCAAAAAGAAACGCGGGAAAAAAGATGGCCTTTGATTTTAAGAAAGAACAGAGAGAATACTATCAGCCGCCCCGAAAGCCGGGCATTCTTTCCATTCCTGCCATGCATTACATTGCCGTAAGAGGCAAGGGAAATCCCAACGAAGAGGGCGGAGCATACAAAACAGCCGTTGGGCAGCTGTACACCATTGCGTACACCTTAAAAATGAGCCGTCACATAGAGGGGGGCTTCCCCTATGTGGTGCCGCCGCTGGAGGGGCTTTGGTGGCAAAAAGAACGGGAGGATATTGACTACAGTCACAAAGAGGACTTCCAGTGGATCGCCATGATTCGCCTGCCGGATTTCGTGCAGAAACAGGATGTGGACTGGGCCATTGGGGAGGCTGAGAAAAAGAAGAAAATGGACTTTGGGGCTGTGGAGTTTTTTTCCTATGCAGAGGGGCTGTGTGTGCAGTGCATGCATCTGGGCAGCTATGACCAGGAGCCTGCCACCATTGCAAAAATGAACGCTTATCTGGCAGAACACGGCTATGCGGCTGACTTCGCATCCGGCAGATACCACCATGAAATCTATTTGAGTGATCCGAGAAAATGTGCGCCGGAGCGGTGCAGAACCGTCCTGCGCCAGCCTGTGAAAAAACAGCAGTGAAAAAGATTCTTCGGTCACTTTACTCCCTCAGAATGACGGGGTAGGGGGAATAAAAGGAGCCTGCGGCAAACTGCCGCAGGCTCTTAGCAATGTATTTGTGGATTACAGACCCATTTCCTTTTTGACTTCTCCGAAGCAGCGGATGGCGAAGTCCAGATCCTCTTTGGTGTGGCCTGCGGAAATCTGGGTGCGGATGCGGTCCCGGCCCTTGGGTACCACGGGGTAGCAGAAGGCCACCACGTACACGCCCTTTTCCAGCATACGCCGTGCAAACTCATGGGCGGTCTTGGGGTCATACAGCATGACGGGCACAATGGGATGCTCGCCGGGCAGCAGATCGAAGCCCAGCTTCTCCATTCCGGCCCGGAAGTACTGGGCATTCTCGTGTACCTTGTCCCGGAGGGCGGTGGACTCCTCCAGCAGCTCAATGGTGCGGATGGTGGCGGCACAGATGGCAGGGGCCACAGTGTTGGAGAACAGGTAGGGGCGGCTGCGCTGGCGCAGCAGGTCTACGATGGGCTGGCGGGCAGCTGTATAGCCGCCGGAGGCGCCACCCAGAGCCTTTCCAAAGGTTCCGGTGATAATGTCCACCCGGCCCATCACATCGCAGTACTCAGCGGTACCACGGCCGTGAGCGCCCATGAAGCCAACAGCGTGGCTGTCGTCCACCATCACAAGGGCGTCGAATTCGTCTGCCAGGTCGCAGATGGACTTGAGGTCGGCGATGTAGCCGTCCATGGAGAAGACACCGTCGGTTGCAATCATGATCTTCTTGCAGCCGGAAGCTCTGGCATCCTCCAGGCAGTGACGAAGATCTTCCATGTTGTTATTCTTATAGCGGTAGCGCTTGGCCTTGCACAGTCTCACGCCGTCGATGATGGAGGCGTGGTTCAGCTCATCGGAGATGACCGCATCCTCCGGTCCCAGCAGCGTCTCAAAAAGGCCGCCGTTGGCATCAAAGCAGGAGGAGTACAAAATGGCATCCTCGGTGCCGCAGAAGCCTGCGATTTTCTTTTCCAGATCCTTGTGGATCTGCTGGGTGCCGCAGATAAACCGGACGGAGGACAGGCCGAAGCCCCACTTGTCATAGCTCTCCTTGGCGGCTTCGATCAGCTCCGGACGGGCAGACAGGCCCAGGTAGTTATTGGCGCACATATTGACAACGCCATCTTTGGCGGTGGTGTTGATCCGGGAGCGCTGGGGGGTGGTGATGATGCGCTCTTCTCTCCAGGTACCGGCCGCACGGATGGCATCCAGTTCCTGGCAGTAGGCAGTAAGTGCTGATTTCATAGGTTAGTCCTCCTTTTTGGTGGTCCAGTCCAGTATGACCTTACCGGACTTGCCGCTGTTCATGGCTTCAAAGCCCTTTTCAAAATCCGTATAGTGGAAACGATGGGTGATGATGGGGGAGATGTCCAGGCCTCCCTGCACCATGTAGCTCATCTGGTGCCAGTTGTCCATCTTGCGGCCGTAAATGCCCTGGAGGGTGAGGCCCTTGGTGATGATGGTGTTCATATCCAAACTGATGGGTTTGTTGCCAATGCCCAGAAGGGAGATCTTGCCGCCGTTGCGCATGGAGCCGATCATCTGCTGTAAGGCCATGCCGTTGCCGGACATCTCAAGACCCACATCGAAGCCCTCGGTAAGGCCCTGATCCTTCATGATCTGGGGCAGGTTGTCCTTTGCGGTGTTGACAGCCGCATCCACGCCCATTTTCCGGGCCAGCTCCAGCCGGTAGTCGTTTACATCCGTGATGATGACCCGGCGGGCTCCGGCAAATTTACACACGCCGGCGGCGATGATGCCGATGGGGCCTGCGCCGGTAATCAGCACGTCCTCGCCGATGAGAGGGAACATAAGGGCGGTATGGGTGGCGTTGCCGAAGGCATCGAAGAAGGAAACGATATCCTCCGGGATGCTCTCGTCAATGAGAATCACATTGGTCTCGGGGATGCACACATACTCGGCAAAGGCACCGTCCCGGTCAACGCCCACACCCATGGTATCCTTGCACCACTGAATGTTGCCGTTGTGGCAGTTGCGGCAGTGGTGACAGGTGATGTGTCCCTCACCGGACACACGCTGACCGACCTTCAGCCCGGTGACACCCGCCCCCAGGGCGGCAATCTCGCCCACATACTCATGGCCGATGGTCATGGGGGGCTTGATATGCTCCTGAGCCCAGGGATCCCAGTTGTAGATATGTACGTCGGTGCCGCAGATGGCGGTTTTATGTATCTTAATCAGAACTTCACCGGCACCGGGAACCGGGACGGGAACCTTGCGCAGCTCCAGCCCCACACCGGCGGTAGGCTTTACGATTGCATCCATTAATTTTTCCATAATTCTCTCTCCTGTAACATGATTTAACATTAATATAGGGTTCATGCGAACTGTCAGGATCTTAAAGCTAAGTTTAGCACCATTGTATAGTTCCGTCAACAAAGGAAGGGGAGAATGTGGTGCGAAAAATAGAAGAAAATTCTGTCTCTGGTAGCGGGATTTTTGTACGTATGGTATACTATGCCCATCTGAGTACAATAACTGCACCGGGACGGTGCCAAGAGGAAGATATCATGTATAAAACATTAAACGACCACTATCGGGAAAAATTCGGCTGTAAGGTGTATAAATTGTCGCTGGACGGGGGCTTTACCTGCCCCAATCGGGACGGAACTCTGGGAACTGGGGGCTGCATCTTCTGTTCCGGCAGCGGCAGCGGAGCCTTTGCCGAAGGCCCCTGCGGCAGTGTCCAGCAGCAGCTGGAAAAGGCCAAGGGCCGGGTGGAGCGGAAAAACAAGGGCGGCAAATACATGGCCTATTTTCAGGCCTTTACAGGCACCTATGCCCCGACAGATGTTCTGCGCAGCCGCTATTATGAGGCCATCGAGCCGGAGGACATCGTGGGGCTTACCATCGGCACACGACCCGACTGCCTGCCCCCGGAGGTCATGGGCCTTTTGCAGGAGATAAACGCCGTAAAACCTGTGTGCGTGGAGCTGGGTCTTCAGACCATCCATCCGGAGAGCGTTAGATATATCCGCAGAGGGTACGACACTAAGGTGTACTACCGGGCGGTGGAAGAGCTGAAGGCGGCAGGGATCGAGGTGGTGACCCATATCATCCTGGGGCTGCCCGGGGAGACGGAGGAAATGGCGGTACAGACTACCCAGGCGGCGGTGGCAGCCGGCACCGACGGGGTGAAATTTCACCTGCTGCACGTGCTGGAGGGGACGGATCTGGCGGAGGACTACCGGGCCGGAAACTTTGAATGCCTCACTCTGGAGCAGTACGGGCGCATCCTGCGCAGCTGCATTTCCTGCCTTCCGCCCCATGTGGTGGTGCACCGGATCACCGGGGACGGCGCCAAGCGGGAACTGATCGCCCCCCTCTGGTCCGGAGACAAAAAACGGGTGCTGAACTATCTGCATGATATATTGCAGAATAGTACGGAGGGTTTATAACAAATTGTGCAAAATACTTGAAAATCACGGAAGAGAATGATACTATATAGGCGGTTATCATAAAAGATGTCCTGGCAACAGGATGGATGAAATAAGGAGGAATACCATGACTTCCAGCGAGAAGAAACAACTGCAAATCATGGCTTGCAAGGTTCGCATGGGTGTAATCGAATCCACCCACGGCGCAAAGGCAGGTCACCCCGGCGGCAGTTTGTCCGCAGCAGAAATTTTCACCTATCTGTATTTTAAAGAGATGAATATCGACCCCAAGAACCCCAAGTGGGAGGATCGGGATCGTTTTGTTCTGAGTAAGGGTCATACCACTCCTGGCCTGTACTCTGTTCTGGCAAACCGTGGCTACTTCCCCGTAGAAGATCTGGTCACCTTCCGTCACATCGACAGCTACCTGCAGGGCCACCCCAACATGAACACCGTTCCCGGTGTTGACATGTCCACCGGCAGCCTGGGCCAGGGCGTCTCCGTGGCCACCGGCATGGCACTGGCTGCCAAGAAGACCGGCAAAAAGAACCGTGTATACTCCCTGCTGGGTGACGGTGAAATTCAGGAGGGCCAGGTCTGGGAGGCATGCATGGCAGCCGCCCACTACAAGCTGGACAACCTGTGCATCGTTGTTGACAATAACGGTCTACAAATCGACGGCAACATTGCCGACGTTATGAGCCCCTATCCCATTGTGGATAAGCTCCAGGCCTTTGGCTTTGCGGTATTCCAGATCGACGGTCACGATTTCGACCAGATCGAGGAGGCATTCAATAAGGCCAAGGAAGTGAAGGGCAAGCCCTCTGCAATCGTCATGAAGTCCGTAAAGGGCAAGGGCGTTTCCTTCATGGAGAACAACGCCGGCTGGCACGGCAAGGCTCCCAACGATGCTGAGTACGAGCAGGCCATGGGCGAGCTGAAGGCTCAGATGGCAGAATTGGAGGCAATGTAATTATGGCAGATATGAAGAAAGTCGCAACCCGTGACAGCTACGGCAACGCCCTGGCTGAGCTGGGCGCTGAACACGAGAATCTGGTGGTTCTGGATGCTGACCTGGCAGGCGCAACCAAGACCGCTACCTTTAAAAAGGCATTCCCCGATCGCCACTTTGACTGTGGTATCGCCGAGGCAAACATGATCTGTATGGCAGCCGGACTCTCCACTGCCGGACTGGTGCCCTTTGCATCCAGCTTCGCCATGTTCGCAGCGGGCCGTGCTTTCGAGCAGGTGCGCAACTCCATCGGCTACCCCCACCTCAATGTGAAGATCGGCGCTACCCATGGCGGTATCTCCGTGGGTGAGGACGGCGCAAGCCATCAGTGCTGCGAGGACTTTGCCCTCATGCGTACCATCCCCGGCATGACTGTCATCTGCCCTGCCGATGATGTGGAGGCAAGAGCAGCTGTAAGAGCCGCTTACGAGATGGAAGGCCCCGTATATCTGCGCTTCGGCAGACTGGCTGTGCCTGTCTTCCATGGCGACGACTACAAGTTCCAGATCGGCAAGGGCGAAGTGGTGAAGGACGGCAATGACGTTGCCATCATCGCCAACGGCCTGCTGGTTTACGAGGCAATCAAGGCAGCCCAGGAGCTGGAGGCCGCAGGCATCCATGCGCGGGTCATCAACATGGCTACCATCAAGCCCCTGGACGAGGAGATGGTGCTGAAGGCAGCCAAGGAGTGCGGCAAGGTCATCACCTGCGAGGAGCACTCTGTCATCGGCGGCCTGGGCGAAGCTGTCTGCGGACTGCTGTCTGAGAAGTGCCCCACCACCGTGCGCCGCATCGGTGTCAATGACGAGTTCGGTCACTCCGGCCCCGCAGTGGATCTGCTGAAGCAGTTCGGCCTCAGCAGCGACCACATCGTGGAAGTTGCCAAGGAGCTGTGCGGCAAGTAAGCCAATCGTAAAATGAGAAGGAGCAGTACCCCCTGGGGTGCTGCTCCTTTTTTGTACACCTGCGTGTTTGATTTATCAGATATAATGTAATATATACTTGACATAAAGTAAAATATGGTGTAAGATATCCACACAGAAAGGAGTGAAGGCCGATGCCGAAGAATCTTGCCATTAAAGTGGCTCGGGCCGAAAAGGATATGACCCAGAAGGAGCTTGCGGATGCGGTTGGTGTTTCCCGGCAGACCATCAACGCCATCGAAAAAGGGGAGTATAACCCTACCATTAAGCTGTGCCGTAAAATCTGCCGTGTTTTGGATAAAAATTTAGATACGCTGTTTTGGGAGGATGAGGAAGATGAAACAGAAGAAAAGTAATCTGGACGAAATGCAGGAGCAGAAGCTGCTGAAAATCGAGCATACCTGCTGCTGGCTGGCCTACTGGGGGCTGATTGCAGCCATTGTCATTCAGACCCTGTGCAATCACGGACAAATTGCCTATCTGGCAGGAGAGCTGGGGGTGCTGGCTGTGATGAGCATCTATATGAGCATTGCCTGCCTCAAACACGGAATCTGGGATCGGAGCCTGAAGCCCAATTGGAAAACAAACCTGGTGATCAGTCTGGTGGCGGGTATGGTCATGGGGCTCGTCTGGTTTTTCGTCAGCTACTACCGGTACCACAAATTGATCGGCTCCCTTGCAACCTTCGCCTTCATGTTCGGTCTTACGACCCTGCTGTGCTTTGGGTGTCTGTCCGCATACGCCTCGATCTATAAAAAGCGCAGGCGGAAGCTGGATGCAGAGGCGGATCGGGAGGAATAAGGAAATTCTTCCAACCCTCCCTCTCCCAGACCTACTCGGTATCGAAATTGCACCGCAAAAACGAATCGAGCGGTACCCTGCGGCGTAACGAGTACAGACCAGGTGCATCACGAATTATGACCGGGCATTGCCCGGTCATCCTGAGCGAAGCGAAGGATCTTAAAAAAAGATTCTTCGTGGACTTCGTCCCCTCAGAATGACAGGGGTTTACAGCAGAGTTTTATACGGAAAAAGCACCGATGGCATGTACATCGGTGCTTTTTCAGATTGGGGGATACAATTGGTATGGGTGTCGGTTATTGAGGACGTGTTCCGGTTACCTCATACATGTGGTCGTCGGAAATCACGGTGGTCACCGTAAGGTATTTGGCAAAAATGGCAGCCAGGGACTGCGCATCCATAAGCCCCCGGCTGATGCTGAGGGCAGGCCCCTGGTGGCGGTGGTCAATGGCGGCACGGCTCATGCCGTGGGCCACCGTCAGCGTTCCCCCCGGGGATACCAGTGCAGAGAGTGTCTCAATCAGCCGTTCGGGATCGGGGAAGTGGGGGAAGGCGTTGTAGACCATTACCCGGTCAAACTGCCGGGAGAAGGTCAGCGCCTCCACATCGGCGCAGAGCACCTCTACCGGCTGTCCGGCAAATTTACTCCGGGCGATTTTCACCATCTCCGGGGAGATGTCCACGGCAGTGACAGCAGAAGCGCCCCGTGACAGATAGAAGGGGATCATCACACCGGTGCCGCAGGCCACGTCCAGCACGGTGTCACCGGGCTGCATTCCGGCGTGATCCAGAATGGTGCCGATGATTTTCTCAGAGCAGATCAGCTCCGCATCCCAGCTGGGAGCGGCTTTGTCAAAAAAAGAGATGATGTCCTGTTTGTTCATTTGGCAGTTCCCTCCGGGTACCGGGCAGGCAGCAGCCGTGCCCGGGTCAGTGTGTAAATGAGCAGGGGAATCAGCACCAGCTGAATGCAGATACCGGGCAGGCCCGTCAGCAGGGAGGTGGTGACCCAGGCAAAGGGGGCGGTGCCGGGGGTGAAGATCAGAGACTTGGCAAGACCGGATAGGGTGCGCCCCAGGATCATAGCGGTGATCATGCTGATGTACAGATCCCCCAGGAGCTTTCTTGTGTGAACCAGCTGCATCATAATGCCGGTGACACAGCCGTAAACAGCCAGCTCCACCATCATAGAGGGCAGAATGGGGGCGGGGGGCATACTGGTGAGGGCTGAGGACAGCAGAGGACCCATGAGGCCGCAGACAAGGCCGTAGGGCCAACCGCAGATGAGGCCGCACAGCAGCACGGGGATGTGCATGGGCAGGAAGATGGCACCGGCGTTTTGCACCGCATGGAAGGCCATGGGCAGCACCACACAAAGGGCGGCACAGACGGCGGCGAACACGATTTTTTTCACATGGGACATTGGGAAAACCTCGCTTTGGTAATTTATGGGCAGCAGCCGCAGGGGGCTGCCCGACGCCCCCTTATTATAGCGGGGAAAAGGAGGGGATGTAAGCCCCGGTGGGGGTTAAAAAAGCCCCTTGCCGCACAAAAAAGGAGCGCACCGATCGGTACGCTCCTGGGTTTTAAAACTGGGATTTCTAATCATCAGATGCGGGCTACGCCGGTCTTGCGGGCGGCCTCGGCAACAGCCTTGGCAACTGCGGGGCCTACACGCTCGTCGAATGCGGCGGGGATGATGTAGTCGGCGTTCAGCTCCTCATCGGAAATGAGGTCGGCAATTGCCATGGCGGCAGCCATCTTCATCTCTTCGTTAATGTCCTTTGCACGGACATCGAAGGTGCCACGGAAGATGCCGGGGAAGGCCAGCACATTATTGACCTGGTTGGGGTAGTCGCTGCGTCCGGTGGAGACAACGGCTGCGCCGCCTGCCTTGGCATCCTCGGGGAAAATCTCGGGGGTGGGGTTTGCGCAGGCGAAGACGATGGCATCCTTGTTCATGGTCTTGACCATGTCGGTGGTGAGGGTGCCGGGGGCAGAGACACCGATGAAAACATCAGCGCCCTTAATGACGTCTGCCAGAGAGCCCTGTACCTTGTCCTTATTGGTGATGGCAGCCATTTCTTCCTTGATCCAGTTGAGCTTTTCACGGCCCTGGTAAATGGCACCGGTACGGTCGGTCATGATCACATTCTGGAAGCCTGCGCTCAGCAGCAGCTTTACGATGGAGATGGCTGCGGCACCGGCGCCGGAGGTGACGATCTTCACGTCCTCCTTCTTCTTGCCCACGACCTTCAGAGCGTTCAGCAGGCCTGCCAGCGTGACAATGGCGGTGCCGTGCTGGTCGTCGTGGAAAATGGGAATGTCGCACTTTTCCTTCAGCTTGCGCTCGATTTCAAAGCAACGGGGGGCGGAGATGTCCTCCAGGTTGATGCCGCCGAAGGAGCCGGAAATCAGAGAGACGGTGTTTACAAATTCGTCCACGTCCTTGGTCTTGACACAAAGAGGGAAGGCATCCACATCGCCGAAGGCCTTGAAGAGCACACACTTGCCCTCCATAACGGGCATGCCGGCCTCGGGGCCGATGTCGCCCAGACCCAGCACAGCGGTGCCGTCGGTGATAACTGCGCACAGGTTGTGGCGGCGGGTCAGATCGTAAGACTTATTGACATCCTTCTGGATCTCCAGACAGGGCTGTGCAACGCCGGGGGTGTAAGCAAGGCTCAGGTCATCCTTGGTGGCTACAGGAACCTTGGCAACGACTTCGATTTTGCCCTGCCACTGCTCATGCAGGCGCAGAGATTCTTTTGCATAATCCATGTATCTTTCTCCTAAATTAAGTAATTTTATAAATTTTATCCGCTTCCTTTGGGGGAAATACAGATACGATTTACGGATTGGGCAGGCGCTTGGCAACCACCACCAGTCTGCCGTTTTCCTGGGTGTAATCGCAGGTGGACAGGGTGATGAGTTTGTCGCCGTACTTGGCATCCACACCGGTATCGTAGAAAGAAAGATCCTTACAGGTGCGGACATAGTGATCGAACTGGGCTTCGTTTTCGGCATCTACAAAGCGGTGGTAGGCAAAGCCCTTGCCCTCGGTGGCAGTGGTGACAAAGACCGCCATGATCTCGTAGACGTGCTGCTCAAAGAGGGTGTCAAAGTTAATAAACCGGTGGGCTTCAAAGAAGGCCTTGTCCTCATATTTGTGGAGGCCGGCCATCATGGAGCCGTCACGCATGTTGTGACCGTAGATGGTGATGTTGTCAGAGGGGGCGTTCACATCGGCGGACTCTCTGGCGTAGAAACAGCCGTGGGCGCTGTACTCCTTATCAAAGTTTTTGTGCAGATAGAAGTCGGCGCTGTTGGGGGTCTGCATGACCGGGTAATTGATCTTGGTATCGTCGATCCGCATCCAGCCCACCACATCGCTGTTCATGGTGTAAAGCTCCGCATACTGCTGCAAAACCTCCATGTCCTCGCCGGTCTTGGGGTTTTTCACCGTCACAAAGACGGGGCCATCCTCCTGGGCGCTGCCGTCGGAGGGGCCGGTGCCCTGGGGCTTGGCGGGCCGCTTGTTCTGAGCGCTGCTGACGATGTTTGCCAGACTGTCAAATTCGTTTTTGTGCTTCACCGAGTCCCGGATATAGCGCACCAGAAAGAATCCGCTGACCAGGAAAATAAGGGCGAAGACCACTATGAGAATGTTTAAAACTACATTTTTTTTCATATGCATATGTTCCTTTCACACACTGTGAACATGATACTGCGTTTTGGTAAAAATGTAAAGAATTATTATAGGGAAAAGCCCGAAAAAGCCCCCTTGTACAAAGTTTGTTTACAGGTGCCGGTTTCCCTGGTATAATAGGCAGAATACTTATGGGAAAAACAGGAGCTTTTCGCCCGGACACAGCATGGGAGGCTTTGTTATGATCGGTCCCACCGGAACCAATGTAAACGACGTGGCGGTAGCCCTGCTGGGTTAATCGCAGGAAAGCCCCGGACAGTCCGTCCGGGGCTTTCCTTATGAATATCGATTCTCCCTGTCATCCTAAGCGGAGCGAAGGATTTGAAAGAAAATATTCTTCGGCTGCCTATATCTGCATTTCGATTTGGCCATGCAGTTAAATGAGCTGGTTCTCTACCATCATTTCATAAATTGTTGTTCCTTCCAGTTTCTTGATCACCTGTTTAAGGGCAATTCTCTGAGGGAACGGCAGAGATAGATCGGTGATTTTCCTTCCATCCAGCATATGATGCGTTACACGCAGCAAAATGCGCAGATCATATTGAGATGCAAAGACCTCCGGAACGCCACGGTCCAGACCCAGCAGGGTATACACGGCCTCCATACCGGTGCGAACTGCATATTCCGTAGTAAACACCGTATCATTGGGGGTTTCTACATGTTCGCCGATGAATGCAAAGTTCTCTGCACCGTCCACTACGATCTTAGGCCGATCTCCGGCACGTCTTACCATAAAATACGACGTTACATAGGGCATCATGCACGGTATTGTAACCGAATGGTGCTTGGCAAGTTCAGGAATTTCTTCCACAGGCACACCAATATGATAAAGCCACTCCATGCAGATTTCTTCACCGGTGCACTCTGCCATTGTCTTTTTTACATAATCGCCCTTTTTATCGGAAAAGAGGCCATAGACCCAAGCTACGATTTCGTTGGGCTTTTGCACAGCAAAATGAGGCTGTCTGCTTACTGTCCAGCTCATCAGCCAGGAAGAATCTCTGGCAGTGATGGGACCGCCTGTGACGATTTTTCCGTTGTAGGGATCTCGACCGGTCAGTTTTGCAATATAGCTGGGAATTCTGACATCA
>RCNH01000381.1_pt1 | contig 18921 bp, 18 predicted proteins | sample 2041161 | NCBI WGS metagenome assembly RCNH01 (sample SAMN09708215, study PRJNA481090) | Feces metagenome, whole genome shotgun sequencing project. | biome: feces | host: Leptonychotes weddellii | place: Antarctica: Sion Island | collected 2010-03-01 | reverse complement strand
TGCGGATTCTCCATGGAAACGCAGAATCTCATTGAGAGCTCTACCTCTAAGCTTTTTCGAAAAAAAGTGGACATGATTGCAGCAAATAGCCTAAATGAACAAGGCGCTGGATTTAATACACCGACCAATCACCTTACCCTTATCACGCATCAGCAAATCATTGATGTACCACTCACTACCAAAGAGGAGGCGGCTGATATATTGCTGACAGAGTTGTTTTCGCTTACGCCTTACGTAGGGTAGGACCGTATGATTTTATGTATTGATATTGGAAATACTAATGTTGTCATGGGATTGATGTCGTCACGAGGTGTACTGGATTTGTGTAAGCGTGTGGCGACTATGAAGCCTATTGATCAAGAGCAGGTCGATCAAGCTACGGACACATTCAAAGCACAATTAGCATTCTTTTTATGTCAAGATGGTCACAGTGAATTTCCTGCACATATCGATGGATGCATTATCTGTTCTGTTGTTCCGGAGTTTACGGCGTGCGTACAAAGTGCTGTAGAATATGTTACGGATAAAAAGCCCCTCGTGGTGAGTCCTGCACTAAAGCTTGGTCTTACGATAGATTATGATGCACCAGGGCGTTTGGGTGCAGACTTAATTGCAGATGCTGTGGCAGGTATACAAGAATTCTCGGCTCCTTTGGCTATATTTGATCTGGGAACTGCTACGACATGCTCGATTATTGATGCGCATGCAACATATAAGGGTAGCATCATTATTCCTGGTATTATGATTTCTAAAGATGCGCTTGTTGAGCATGCTTCGCAATTGCCTGACATCGCCTATGATGTGCCAACGCGTTTGGTGGGTAAAAATACTGTTGAGGCTATGCAGAGTGGGATGTTTTATGGTACTGCTGCTATGATTGATGGACTTATTAATCATATTGAAGCCGATTTGGGACAACCTGTTACCACCTTGATTACGGGTGGGTTTGCGTCTTTGATTGCACCATTATGCCGGCGAGCGGTAATATGCGAGGATAATTTACTCTTAAAAGGTCTTTGGGATATGTACTTCATGAACGCAATAGAGTTGTAATGTGTTGAATGTTTTGCTCGTGATAGAATAACAACACGATTGATTATTGAAAGGAAGTTCATCATGAATATCGTTCTGTTGGGTGCACCAGGTGCTGGTAAAGGTACTCAGGCTGCTAAGCTTGTAGAAGAGTTTGGTACTCCTCACATCTCTACTGGTGATATCCTTCGTGCAGCTGTAAAGAACCAGACTGAGTTGGGGAAGAAGGCCAAGGCTTTCATGGATGCTGGCGACCTGGTACCAGACAGCTTGATTATTGACTTGATGAATGAGCGTTTGCAAGAGCCAGATGCTGCTACGGGCTTTATCTTGGATGGCTTCCCACGTACTACTGCTCAGGCCGTTGCTTTGGACGCATTATTAAGTGATCTTGAGCGTCCTTTGGATGCTGCATTGTTGGTTGATGTTGATGCTGAGGTTATTATTGAGCGCTTGACTGCACGTCGTTGCTGTAAGGAATGTGGCTATATTGGCTCTAAGGCTGATGGGGTATGCCCTAAGTGTGAAGGCGAAATGTATCAGCGTGATGACGACAATGAGGCTACCGTACGCAACCGTCTTGACGTATACGCCAAGAGCACCTCTCCATTGATTGACTACTACAAGGGTAAGAACTTGTTAGTAAGCGTTGATGGTGATCGTCCTGTTGATGATGTATACACCGATGTTAAGTCCTTGTTGAAGCTCTAAATTCCCTATATTGTTTAGCGTATTGAATCCCTGCCCTGTGGTGGGGATTTTTTATATGCAAAAAGTTCCGACATAAATTTGTTTCACAAAAGACTAGGGGATCGCACTGCAAAATAGACAAGTTCAATCAATTAATAGAAAAATTAGTTCATTGATTACAAGAGAGATAAAATGTGGATGAAATATGTGTTCAATGTTCAATAATAAAAATAGTAATTGAAATAATGAACATAAAGACATAGTATATGCCTTGTTGATACACGCTACGTTTTTAGACCGGCCAGTCGCAAATGAGGTTATGTTCATGGAACTTACAAAAAACGAATTCGAAGTATTAAAAGCTATCGCTGAAAATACCTTCACGAATCAGCGTGAGCTTGCAAGCGCTGTTGAAATGAGTTTAGGCACAGTTAATGCTACTATGCAGCATTTAAGTGAACGCATGTATGTTGATAGGTATACTGTCACTAATCTTGGCTTGAATGCTTTAGAGCCATATAAGGTTACTAATGCTGTTATTTTGGCGGCAGGTCTTTCCTCTCGATTTGCGCCTATTTCATATGAAAAGCCTAAAGGCCTTTTGGCTGTTAAAGGTGAGGTCTTAATTGAGCGCCAGATTCGTCAGCTCCATGAAGTAGGTATCACTGACATTACTGTGGTTGTGGGATATAAGAAGGAATTTTTTTTCTATCTTGAAGACGCATTTGGTGTATCTATTGTTATTAATGATGAATTTGTATCACGCAACAATAATTCATCTATGAAGGTTGTTACTGATCGTTTGAGTAATACATTTATCTGTTCTTCAGATGATTACTTTACTGAAAATCCTTTTGACCACTACGTGTACAAGGCGTATTACGCTGGTGAGTATGTAGAAGGCCCCACCAAGGAATGGTGCTTTACTACTGGCGCTCAGAAGCGCATTGTTGATGTCACTGTAGGTGGTTTTGATTCATGGGTAATGATTGGTCACGCTTATTTCGACAAGGCATTTTCTTTACGATTTATAGAAATCTTACAGGCAGAGTACAACAAGCCTGAGACTGCTGACAAGTACTGGGAGGATTTGTTTATTGACCACATCAAGGAATTTGATATGGTTATGCGTCCATATGCCCCTGGTATTATCTATGAGTTTGATTCGCTTGATGAACTGCGTGTGTTTGATCCGTATTTCCTGGAAAATGTCGACTCTGAGGTCTTCGACAATATTGTTGAGTTGCTGAGTTGTAGTCGCAATGATATCCGTGATGTGTACCCATTAAAGCAAGGCTTAACCAATCTTTCATGTCACTTCCGCGTTGGTGATAACGAATATGTATACCGTCATCCAGGCGTTGGTACTGAGGCTTTAATCGATCGTAGTTGTGAGCAGGCAGCACAGTCTATTGCTTATGATCTTGGGTTGGACAATACTTTTTTGTATGAGGATAAAGTCAAGGGATGGAAAGTTTCTCGATTTGTCACGAATTGTCGTCAATTAGATCCACATGATGAAAACGATTTGCAGCGTGCCATGGATATGATTCGCATCTTGCATGAGGCTGATGTGCAAGTTGATGGTACGTTTGACTTTCATGAGCGCGGAAAGTACTACGAAAGTCTTGTTGAAGATGGTCAGCAGGTAGATATTCCTGGATATGTTGAGAACTCTGCTCTTATTGATAGCTTGCATGATGCATTCTTGCAGGATGAGTCTAAAACATGCTTATGTCACAATGATTTTTTCAATTTGAATTTTCTTATTAGTCAAGACGGTGAAATGAGCTTAATTGACTGGGAATATGCAGGTATGGCAGATTCTTCACAGGACTATGCAACGTTTGTTGTATGTTGCGAGCTTGATGAACAAGAGGCCGATAAAGCACTTGGTATGTATCTTGGTCATACTCCTACCGATAAAGAACGACGTCATCATTACGCATCTATCGCTTTTGCAGGTTGGTGTTGGTATGTTTGGTCTTTATATAAAGAAATGCAGGGTGAATTTGTAGGCGAGTGGTTATATATCTATTATCGCTATGCAAAGAAGTACTATGTAAAAGCCGCTGCCTTATATGGCATAACTGATTAGAGGAATAATGAAATACGCACTTACGAGTGGTTTGTTGTGGGGTCTTGATACGGTTGTTTTGGGGATTGCCTTAGCAATGACTCCGTTTTTTGGTACTCCTGAAGCATTAGCTTTCGCAGCAGTATCAAGTGCATTTTTGCATGATGCTTTTTGTGCCATTTGGTCTTTTATTTATATGGCCGTACGTGGGCGTTTGCGCGACACGTGGGTTGCATTGCGTACTCGCAATGGTAAGGTCATCATGTTGGGCGCATTGTTGGGTGGACCAATTGGCATGACGGGCTATCTGATTGCGATTGATAACATTGGTTCTGGATACACTGCTATTATTTCAGCATTTTATCCTGCAGTGGGTGCTTTCTTGGCATTCTTACTCTTGAAAGAGCGTATGCATGTGGGACAGTTTGTAGCTTTGTTTGTTGCTTTGCTTGGTGTTGTGGCTATGGGTTATACTGCTTCTGGCGACTCTGAAATGGCTAATGCTCCATTGGGAATTGCAGGCGCTTTATTGTGCGTATTTGGTTGGGGTTCTGAGGCTGTTATTGCTGCATGGGGTATGCGTGAGGATGCTGTTGACAATGAAACGGGTATTCAGATTCGTGAAACTACCTCTGCTTTAGTTTATGCCATCATTGTTCTTCCGATGTTTGGTGCTTGGGGCTTTACGCTTGATGCTGCTATTACCCCTGCAAATGCTGTTGTTGCGTTGGCAGGTTTGGCGGGTGTCGCTTCTTACTTGTTCTATTATAAAGGCATTGATACCATTGGTGCAGCACGCGGTATGGCATTAAACATTTCTTACTCTGCGTGGGCTGTCGTATTTGGTTTGGTTTTACTTGGTAATGTTCCTAATTTGACTTCAATCGTATGTTGCGTGGTTATTTTAAGTGGCACTGTTCTTGCTGCAAGCGATTGGGATGAATTGTTTGGTCGCAATAAGAAGAAGGATTTGAACGCATAAGACTTTAAAAAATTTTATAGTACACATAGAAATGACCTGGTAGATGATGCTATCGGGTCATTTTTTGTTGTGACTCTTTGGGAGATTTATCATTCACGCTAGTCGTACTGATGAGGATGGAGTAGAGTTAGCGTTGTGTAACTTAGAGTATGGATTTGCTCATGTGTGGTTAGGAAGGTAATTTGTATGAAAGAGGTCTTGCGTAACCATGGATACCACATGCATTTGGCTGCATTGCAGTTAATTGCGACTTTTTGTGCTATTGTGTTGTTGTCCATTTTTCTTATGCCTACTATATCGTATGCGCAGGATAATGTAGCTACGAGCAATACTGAAACTACTCAGTCTTCTGATAGCGACTCTGAACAAAAAGTTGAAGCTATAACTTCAGATAATGCTTCCGCGGCGTCTGCTAATCAAGAAGAAGAAAACGTTATAGTTCCAGCAATTATTGGTGTAGGTTCTATTCTTGCATTGGTCTATATTGTTACGCATAAACTTACCGGTAAAAAGGGTAATTTTAGCAAGAAGGATTAATGCTAGTCACGCTATTTGGAGTATGTTTTATAATCTTTATATGTTGTTGCCGTATATTGCATAGTTTATGTGGGCTGTAGAACAAGTGTTTAGCTTCTTGTTGTCTTATAGTCCGTATATGAGCGATAAGCTTATATACGGACTATATCCAAATTACTATAAGTGAACACCGAGCTCGTTATAGACTAAGTCAAATGCCGCAGCAATGGCTTTATCCATGTCATAGTATTTATAGCTGCCTAAGCGTCCTGCAAAGACTATAGAGCCTTCTTTTTTGGCAAGATTGGTGTATTGAGTGTAAAGCGTATCGTTTTGCTCGTTATTAAGCGGATAGTATGGCTCGTCGCCTGGATGCCAATCTGTTGGGTACTCACGCGTGATGATGGTGGATGGCTGTGTACCAAATTCAAAATGCTTGTGTTCGATAATGCGTGTCCAAGGGATGTTACGCTCGGTGTAGTTAACAACAGCGACGCCTTGATGATTAACCTCAGGCAAGATTTCGTTTTCAAAACGCAAGCTTCGGTATTCAAGGTTTCCAAGCTTGTAATCATAAAAGCCATCGATTGTGCCACAGTAAATAGTGCGTGTGGCAATATTGGGTTTTTGCGCAATAAGGTCTTTGTATTCGGTATTCAGACAAACATCAATGCCTTCAAGCATGCGTTCAACCATGCGTGTGTAGCCACCAATCGGGATGCCTTGATAGCGATCATTAAAGTAATTGTTATCGTAGGTAAAACGACAGGGGAGGCGTTTGATAATAGAGGCAGGAAGTTCACTGCAGCTGCGTCCCCATTGTTTTTCGGTGTAACCTTTTACAAGTTTTTCAAAAATGTCGCGACCGACAAGAGATAAGGCCTGTTCTTCTAAATTGTGTGGTTCGCTAATAGCTTCTGCTGAAATTTGTTCATCAATTTTTTGATGAGCTTCTAAAGGAGTGGCTACTCCCCACATTTTAGAAAATGTGTTCATATTAAACGGCATGTTGTAAATCTCGTCTTTATAGCGAGCAATTGGACTATTGATGTAGTTGTTAAAATCAGCAAATTGTAAGACGTAATCCCATACGTTTTGCATGGATGTATGAAAAATATGGGCACCGTACCGATGAACATTGATGCCCTCGATCTCTTCGCAATAAATATTGCCTGCGATGTGGTTACGGCGATCAATTACTAAACATTTTTTTCCTGCTTTATGGGCTTCATGTGCAAAAACAGCACCTGTTAAACCTGCACCAACGATTAAATAATCATAATGGGGCATACGTTTCTCCTATTCGATAGATACATGCGTACGTATGGGTTTATTGTAAAGGATGAGACACCTAGATTTATGGACGTGTGAGATATGCTTGCAAATTGTCCCAAGTTTGAGCGGCAACTTGATAGCCTTGTTCGTATAAGTCAAACAATGCAGCAGGATTGTGCTCAAGGTTAGAGATGGTTACGGGTTTTTGGGGACGGATGAGAAATACTTTTCCTGCCTCATGCAGCTTATTGATCCAGCGATAGACGCGGTTGTATTCAAAGTACCTATGCTCCATGCGGTCTAAAAACAGTGGGTAATCACTATACATACGGCGTGCTAAAGGCATCATTTTATTAGGACGTTTGATATAGGTTTCGTCCTGGGTGAGCACAACAATATGCTTATCAGTGTTTCCAAGCATCATGGAATACAGTAAAGGTACACTGTCGCAGCTACCGCCATCAAGCAACTTTTTGCCATCAATCTCTACGATTTTAGTGGCGAGCGGAATACTTGCAGAGGCTAGCAGATATGGTGCGCATTCTACGCTGTCTATGCATTTGTGATAATCGGCTTCACCGGTTTCAATATTTGAAGAGACTGAATAAAGTGTGCATGGTGAATTCTCAAAAGCGTAATAGTTGAAAGGGCAGAGCTTATTAGGGATTTCATCAAACATAAAGTCAACACCAAGCACACTTCCTGTTTGAGCAAAGCTTTTTAAAGATAGATAGCGAGGATCAGTGCAATATGTTGTATTGATGTAGCAGGCACGACCAAGTTCACCTGCAACATAATTAAAACCATTTAGAGCGCCCGCAGAGGTACCGAGTACATTGATGGCCCAAAGGTTGTGCTCCATAAAATAGTCTAAAACACCAGCAGTGAATTGACCACGCATAGCACCACCTTCAAGAACGAGATTAACGTTCTGGGGTGATTGTCCTTGCCAAGCTGGTATTCTTAATGCGCAATCAGTAGCACAATATAATTGTTTCATTCTAATGCTCCTTTCATGTATAGTATGGTCAAGTACTGCGGCAGCAGCGTCAAGATTTATTTATAGTGAACTGTGAATTTTTCTTCATTTGTTTACATTTTGTTATACCTTTGAAGTTCTTATTTGTTACTATCTTAGTAACAAATAAAGGGACTCCGAAAACCGGAGAAGTAACTAGGAAAAAAGGAGGGTCTCATGGCCCAGGTTATTACTACTTCTGAATTTGATTCTAAGGTCTTAAAGGCTGAGGGTAAGGTATTGGTGGACTTTTTTGCTACATGGTGCGGCCCATGCAAGATGTTGGCACCTGTACTTGATCAAGCTTCTACAGAAATTGCTAGTAAAGGTGCAATCTACAAGGTAGATGTTGATGAGAGTCGCGAAATCGCTAATCAGTTCCAGATTATGAGCGTACCAACTTTGATTTTGTTTGAGGACGGTAAGCCTGTTAAGCAGATTATGGGTGCTCAGCCCAAGCAAAATATTGTTGCAATGTTTAACTAAGTGCCCGTAACAATCAATTATATGGTTATATAAGTAAGGCGGGGAAACCTGCCTTACTTTGCGTTAGGAGTAGGTATGAACCAGACATATGATGTTGCTATTATTGGCGCAGGACCAGCAGGTTTGACAGCTGCTTTATATGCTGCTCGCTCAGGTTTATCTACCGTATTGTTTGAGCGTATGGGCGTTGGCGGGCAGATGACTGAAACTGAGCATTTGGATAACTACCCCGGTTTTGCGGAAGGTGTTGATCCGTTCACTCTGGCATTTTCTATGTCTCAAGCTGTAGAGCGATTTGGCGCTCAGACGGTATATGCTGAGGTTGTTAATGTTGGTTTAGAGGGTGAAGAAAAAACTATTGAAGTTGCAACGGGTGAAACTTGTGTAGCTCGTACGGTCATTTTGGCTATGGGTGCAGGTCCCCGAAAGCTTGGTGTAGAAAAAGAAGACACCTTGGCTGGCCGAGGTGTCTCTTATTGTGCTACCTGTGATGGTGGCTTTTTCCGTGATAAGGTTGCCGTTGTTGTTGGTGGCGGTAACACAGCGGTAGGAGATGTATTGTATTTGTCTCGTATCTGTAAAGAAGTTCACTTGGTGCACCGCCGTGATGAGTTAAGGGCAGATGCAGTATATGGTGACGCTTTAGCTGGTCTTACCAATTATACGTTCCATCCATTTAATCAGATTACCGAACTTATTGATGAAGATGGTGTTTTGGCTGCTATAGAAATTACTGATAATGAAGGTGCTGTATCTCGGATTGAGACATCGGCATTGTTTGTTGCGGTAGGTAGTAAGCCTAAGAATGCATTGGTTGCACAGTCTGGCATTGCTATGAATGAAGCTGGCTATATTAAAGCTGACGAATCATGTATAACCTCTATTCCAGGGGTGTTTGTTGCAGGCGACTTGCGCACTAAATCGTTACGTCAGATTGTAACTGCTACCAGCGACGGGGCAATCGCTGCTACAGCCGCTTTCGAGTATCTTTCTTTATAGCTTTCGCTTATAATTGAGGCTTGGTTATAAGATAAGGAGTGACACGTGAGTTTGACTAAAACGAAATTAATGGCTTGTGCGGCGGCTGCTACATTGGCTTTTGTAGCATTGGTGGGTTGTTCGTCAGATAATGCCGATACTGCAGTGGATACAGATACTGTACCTTCTATGACTATTGGTGTTATGATGACTGAAGATGCATTGCCTTTATGGGTTGCTCAAAATGAGGGCCTCTTTAAGGAGGCTGGTATCAATGTGGATATTCAAACGTTTCAGAGTGCCCATGAACTTTCTACTGCTTTTGCTGCAGGTGAAATTGATGCTGCTATGACTGATATTCAGGTTTCAGCAACATTGCATGCGTCAGGTACTAAAGTTTTTATGCCTTTTGTAATGTTAGGCACCTCTCCAGATCAGGGTCGTTTCGGTATTATGACATCGCCCGATTCTGGTATTTCGAGCTTGGCAGATTTAAGCGGTGTTCCCATTGGTGTAGGCTCTAACACTGTTCCGGAATATGTGATGGATAGGCTTATGCTAGGTGCCGGAGTTCCCGCAGATAAAATCGTGAAAGAAGAAATTAAAAAGGTCCCAGTTCGTTTTGAAACCATGGCGCAAAACCAGGTTGCTGCTGCAGCGTTGCCGGGTACGCTTTTAGCGCTTGGCGAATCTATGGGGTGCATTGTTTTAGCCGATGATACTACAGGTGCTAACATTAGTCAGTCTGTTATGGCTGTAAGTGTTACGTATGCTGAAAAGTACCAGAATGCTATAGTCAATCCTATTGATGCATTAGAGGCTGCATGGAATAAGGCATGTGATAAAATCAATGCTACTCCTGAGGCCTATCGTACTTTATTAGTTGAAATGGCTCGTGTGCCAGAAGGGGTTCAGGATAGCTACCCTGTAGCTACATATCCACATGCGCAGATTCCTTCAAGCGATATGGTTGATCCAGTTGTTGCGTGGATGACTGAAAAGGATTATTTGGCAAAACCATTGACCTATGACGCTTCTACTGGATATTTTGGCTAAATCTGGCCGCTAAACCTATATTTTTCATGGTTCTTGTAAACGCCTTGCGTCATTAAGTTGACGTGAGGCGTTTCTGCTTGTATTCTTCAATATTTGTAAACCATCGTGAGGAGTATTTCTCTTATGCGTGAGAAGTTAGAAAAAATTATTGAAAGTTATGATGAGCTTGAGGCTCGTCTTGGAGACCCGGCTGTATTGGGTAATCAGAAAGAATATACACGTTTGTCTAAAGAGTTTGCCAATCAGGGTCCACTGGTTGCAAAGGCTCGTCAGTATGTAGATGCATGTCAGGAGATTGAAGACGCTAAAGAAATGTTAGGCGATCCAGACATGAAGGAATTTGCCCAGGAAACCATTTCTGCTGCTGAGGCTATTTTGCCAGGTCTTGAGGATGATATTAAATTCATGCTTATTCCTAGTGACCCAGCAGATGAAAAGGATATTATCGTTGAAATCCGTGCTGCTGCTGGAGGCGATGAGGCTGCTATTTTTGCCGGCGACTTGTACAAGATGTATCAGCGTTTTGCTGACGCTAATGGTTGGAAGACAGAAGCCATGGATGTTTCGGCGTCTGAGGCTGGAGGATTTAAGGAAATTCAATTTAAGGTCAAGGGTGATAAGGTCTATTCTGTCATGAAGTTTGAGTCTGGCGTACATCGTGTACAGCGTGTTCCTAAGACTGAAAGCCAGGGTCGTATTCATACATCCACTGCTACTGTTGCAGTTTTGCCTGAAGCGGATGAAATTGATATTGAAATTAATGAAAACGATTTACGTATCGATGTGTATCGTGCTGGCGGTCCTGGTGGACAGTGTGTCAACACTACCGACTCTGCTGTACGTATTACTCACTTACCGACTGGTTTGGTTGTACAGTCTCAAGACCAGAAATCTCAGCTTCAAAACAAGATTGCAGCCATGGGTGTTTTACGTGCACGCTTGTACGAGAAAATGTTGGCTGAACAACAGGCTGCAGAGGGCGCTGAGCGTTTGGCTCAGATTGGCTCTGGTGATCGTGCTGAAAAGATTCGTACCTACAATGGCCCTCAGGACCGTGTAACCGATCATCGCATTGGCTATAACGGAACTTATAATGGTGTATTGTTAGGTGATGGCCTGGGTGATGTTATTACTGCATTGCAGGCAGCTGATCGTGCTCGAAAATTGGAGCAGGCAGTTTAATTGTTGCACATACGTAAATGTACTGCCCGCGAAAGTGGGCAGTTTTTGTATATGGATGCGTTCATCCATAGAGTGGATTAGAAACATGAATAACGTCTGGACAATTCAGGCAGCGCTTAACTGGTGCCAAGGATATCTTGAGCGACATAATGATCCAAACCCTCGTCTTTCTGCGCAGTGGCTTTTATCGTATGCTACCGGGTTGTCGCGCATTGAGGTCTATACAAATTTTGATAAGCCTTTATCTGCTGACGAGCGTACTTTTTTGCGTGACGCAGTAGTACGTCGTGGAAAAGGGGAACCCTTGCAATACATTCAAGGCGAGGCATTTTTTCGTTACCTGTCGATTAAAGTTCGTCCAGGTGTTTTGATTCCACGTCCTGAAACCGAGACATTAGTGGAAGAGGTTATTACTTTTTGTAAAAATAAATCTCAAGAACAAATTGATGTTATTGATTGTTGTACTGGTTCCGGCTGTATTGCATGTTCTATCGCTTCTGAACTTTCTTCTACGCATGTTATTGCAACAGATATTTCTGATGATGCGCTTGATGTGGCACGTGAGAATGTTGAGATACTTCATCTGAAGAATCGTGTAGAGGTTATTAAGGCTGATTTATTAAGTGTTTGCGCCAATAATTCTGCTGATGTTATAGCAACTAATCCTCCGTATGTCCCAATTGACATTATGAAGACAGTTCCTCGCGAGGTTGCTCAATTTGAACCAGAGCTTGCTCTAGCGGCGGGCAATGATGGCCTTGATATATACAGACGCTTGGTACCAGAAATGATGCGCGTTTTGCGCTCTGGTGGCATGTTTGTATGTGAGTTGCATGAGACTTGTCTTGATGTGGCACGTGAGATAGCAGCCAATATAGGTTTTGTTGATGTGCGTATAGTGAAAGACTTAGCAGATCGTCCACGTTTTATTGTGGCATATAAGGAGGCGTAAATGAGAAACCCTGAACATTTAATTCGAGATTTAGATGAGGCGCAAGTTGTTTTGCAGGGGTTTCTGGGTGACAATACGCCCAAAATTGGCATTATTTTAGGAAGCGGATTAAATCCTTTTGCAGATCAACTCAAGGATGCACGTGTGCTAGAGTTTCATGATGTACCACACATGCTTTCCTCGACAGCTGATGGTCATCGTGGCCGTTTTGTTTTGGGCCGTGTTGCAGATGCATCTAAACATTCTGTTTGGGTTTTGTGCATGCAGGGTAGGCTTCATGGGTATGAAGGTGCGTCTGCAAGTCAAGTTGCGTTTCCTGTTTGGCTTATGGGTCGTATAGGTGTATCGACTTTAATTACTACCAATGCTGCTGGTGCTATCAATCCTGCGTTCAATGTTGGCGATTTTTGTGTGATGACTGATCAGATTAATCTTACTGGTCGAAACCCTTTATGTGGCATTGAACCTAACTTAATGTTCGATCGCTTTGTTCCTATGAAAGACGCGTTTGATCCTGCGCTACAAAGCCTTGCATTAAGCGTGGCATCCCAATGCGATATAGTACTTCATCAAGGAGTGTACGCTGGCCTTTTAGGTCCTAGTTTTGAAACTCCAGCAGAGATTAAAATGCTTGAGATACTTGGGGCAGATACGGTGGCTATGAGTGTATGCGAAGAGGTTATAGCTGCTCGTCACTGCGGTATGCGTGTACTAGCTGTATCACTGTGTTCAAACAAAGCATGCGGTATTGATGGAGCTGACCCTTGTGGCGGTGAGGTTATGGATGTTGCCGTATCTCGAGAAGACGAATTTTTACGTCTTATGGCAGGTATAATCTTGGGCATATAGATTGCGTATGTCTCGGTGCATACAAGTGACTCGTTGTGCGCATAAGGAGCTTCTTATGAGGATTTTAGTTACTGATAAGATTGTTAACGAAGGCTTGGAGATTCTCGCAAAAAAAGGTCATGATGTTGATACATTGTATGACCTTTCGCATGAGGAACTTATTGCGTGTGTTGAGCCTTATGATGCTTTGATTGTACGTAGTGCCACTACTGTATCTGCTGATGTTATTGCGGCAGCTAAAAATTGTAAGGTTATCGGTCGTGCGGGCGTAACGTATGACAATATTGATGTTGATGCTGCAACTGAGGCGGGTATTATTGTATGTACGGTGCCTACATCAAACATCGTTTCTACCGCAGAGCATACCATGGCGCTAATGTTGGCTGCTGCGCGTGAAATTCCTGCAGCAGATGAAAGTATTCATTCTGGTGAGTGGAGTCGCGACTTTTTTATGGGTCGTGAGTTATATGAAAAAACCTTGGCTATTTTTGGTTTGGGTCGAATTGGTGGACTTGTCGCTGAGCGCGCACGTGCTTTTGGTATGCGCGTGGTGGGATATGATCCGTACTGCTCTGTTGCTCGTGCACAACAATTGGGTGTTGTTTTGGTTGATGACATGAATCAGATTTTGTCCATGGCGGATTTCATTACTGTTCATGTTCCTTTAACAGATGAAACGTACCACATATTCTCATCAAATGAATTTGCTCGAATGAAAAATGGCGTCATTATTGTCAATACATCTCGTGGTGGCATTATTGACGAGCAGGTTCTTGTTGACTTTATGGATGCGGGTAAAGTGTATGCTTGCGGTATCGATATGCTTGAGCATGAACCATATGCACAATCCCCTCTTATGGAATATGATCGTGCAGTTTTAACTCCTCATTTGGGGGCTAACACTGAAGAAGCTCAGATGCGTGCTGGCACAGCAATTGCTCGTTATGTATCTAATGCCCTTGAGGGGCTCGTTGTTCCAACGGCTGTTAATATGGTGGATGCTGAGATTAATGATGCGGTAGCAGTTTATATTCCTGCATGTCAGATGTGTGGAAGTATTATAACGCAGATTTTAGGTGAAATCCCTAAGACGTTATCTATTGCGGCAGCTGGTGCTTGTGCAAGTGATTTGCAGGTATTGTCGGCTTCTGCGCTAGGTGGCATGCTTTCACGTCGTGGTCAGATTTCTGTCTCGTCAGAAAACGTAGACGCAACTGCTCTTCGTCATGGAGTGAAGATTGAAGCATTTATCTCTGCGGATTCTCGTGGATATGATTCTATTGTATCTATGGAAGCTGATGGACTTGAGGTGTCAGTTAGCGTTCCTACCGCTATGCATGAGATACATCTTATTTCTGTTTTGCGTTATCGATTAGATGTGGTTCCAGGTGAGCATTCGCTTATTGTTCTATATCCTGACAAACCCGGTCAGATTGGTATTATTGGTACTATTCTTGGGGAAGCGGGTGCTAATATTTCCACTATGGCTATTGGAAAACGCGCCAATACCTCAGAAGTACTAGCTTTTATCAATATTGAAGAAGATGTTTCGAGCGAAGTTGTGGCGCGTGTTGCTCAGTCTGTTGATGCAAGTCACGCATGGTCTATACGTCTATAAAAGAGCTTGCAGCCTAAAATTCGTGTATTGCCTGTTCTTTTTCGATGATTGTATGAAGTAAGCGTTTAAAATATCTAAATATTCAGTATGATTTACGTAGACGAGTTCGAGCGGATTTTGTGCTTACTTGACGAATCCGCTCGCTATATTTTTTCGTGTGTTAAAATGTCTGCTTGCATATTTCAGTAGAAAAGGAATCTTATGTCGTTTATGGATATATTCAGCAACTTGGGTGGCATTTTTGGTGGCGTGTCTACCGATCTTGCTATTGACCTGGGCACTGCTAATACCCTTGTCGCCATCGAATCAGAGGGCGTTATCCTTAATGAACCTAGTGTAGTTGCTATTGAGAAAAGCACACATCGCGTTTTGGCTGTTGGCCGTGAGGCTAAACAGATGATTAACCATACCCCTGAGGCATTTTCTGCAGAACATCCATTGCGTGATGGTGTTGTTGCTGACTACGATGTTACTGAAGCTATGCTTTCTGCTTTTATTAATAAAGCAATTGAACGCAGGTATCCATGGCAGGCTAAGCCTCGCATTGTTATCTGTATTCCTTGCGGTGCTACATCTGTAGAAAAACGTGCTGTCTTTGAAGCTGCTATCCAGGCTGGCGCTCGTCAGGCATACCTGATTGAAGAACCTATGGCTGCGGCTATGGGTGCAGGTCTTCCTGTTACTGAGCCTACTGGTTCTATGGTTGTTGATATCGGTGGTGGTACCACTGAAGTTGCTGTTATTTCTTTGGGTGGTATCGTAACGAGCTCTTCATTGCGTATTGCTGGTAATAAGCTTGATGAGTCTATCGCTATGCATTTGCGTGATTTGTTGGGTATTAAAATTGGTGAGCGTACGGCAGAAATCATTAAGATTAAGATTGGTTCTATTCTTCCATTTGAAGATGGTCGTGAAAAGGACATGATTATTTCTGGTCAGGACGTTATCACTGAGCAGCCTCGTGAGGTTACCATTCAGTCTGAAGATGTTCGTGCTGCATTGCAGGATCCGATTGATGAAATGGTCGTCCATATTAAAGAGACTTTTAAAAAGACCAATCCAGACTTAGCAAGTGACATTATTTCTAATGGTATCTTGTTGACTGGTGGTGGCGGTTTATTATCTGGCTTGGATCGTTATTTGACTCAGAAGTTGGAAATTCCTGTATGGACCAGTGACACGGCTTTGACGAATGTAGCTATGGGCTGCTTGGGTGTTTTGAGTACACCGTCTGCTCTTAAACAGACCCTTATGCGCTCTAAGTAGTTCATACACCGTTGAGATTGTGGATTAACGGTAAGGAGAAGTATTAAAACGCATGGTTTTCAATACGAACAATTCCAAACAACATAATACTTTCAACGTAGGGGGCAACATTGTTTTGGTTGCCCTCTTAGTTGTCTCCCTCATTTTGGTGTTTGTATACACACGTGAAAATGATTCGGGTGCGCTTCATAGTACGCAAGGAGCCATTTCAGGTGTAGCTGCACCTTTTAAATTTCTTGGTGGTGCAGCAGACTCTGCTGTTTCTTCTGCAGGTGATGCAGTTCAAGATGTCCTTACGGATGATTCTTCATATGCAGCGCTTATTAAGGAAAACAACGCACTTCGTGCTACGGTGGCTCAATTGACCGAAAGCCAGGTTGAGGTAGAACGGTTGCGTGGATTACTAGAGCTTAAAGAAACGTATTCTTTAGATATGGTGACAGGTAAAGTTATCGATCGGAAATCTGACGCTTGGAATCAGGTTGTTTCTGTCAATATTGGCTCATCTGATGGGGTAGAGCTTGGTCTTCCTGTAATTGGCTCTACTGGTCTTATTGGCCAAGTTGTTGCTGTAACTCCTGCGACTTGTGATGTTCGTTTGCTTACGGATCCTAAAAGTGGTGTGGCGGTTTTGATTCAATCGAACCGTGAACAGGGCATCCTTCGTGGGTCATTAGAGGGATTGTTATATCTCGAAAATATAGATCCATCAGTAACAGTCTCACAAGGTGACGTCATCATGACTTCTGGTATGGGTGGATTGTATCCAAAAGGTATTGTTATTGGTACGGTAGCTAATATTGAAAGTTCTGCGGGCACAACTGATCGTAAAATTATTGTGACCCCATTATCTTCTGCAGATCCTCTCGAGGAGGTTGCGGTTATTACCAAGATGAATTCATCTTCTGACTCTCAGAGTCAATCTTTGGACGGTGAGTAATGAATCGTGATTCCATTATTATAGGTATTGGCGGTATTGTGTCGTTGTTGTTGCAGATTATTGTGGCACCAACTATTTCTGTTATGTTTGCTATGCCTAATTTTATTTTAATATACGTGGGTATTGTTGCCATGATTAGACCTGAGGGATGGGTCTATGGTATGGCGTTTGTATTAGGACTTGCATATGATTTGCTTGGTAATAATCCAGTAGGTCTTATGGCTGCATTGTTGTTGATTGTGGTATTGTTTGCAAGCCGTGCATTCTTGCTATTCAATAACGATACAGTCTTTATTCCTCTGATGGTATCTATGGTCTCTTCGATCTTGGTTGAAGCTGTGTATGCTATGTTCTTGCTGTTGTTTGGGTTGGATGTAGCGCTAGGAGATGCGCTATTGTTGCGCGCTCTTCCGTGTGCATTATATGATTGTGCTATGGGATTAATTATCTTTCCTATTCTTACCCATTTCTTGGTTCCGCTAGATAATCACTTATCTGTTACCCCAAGTACAACCACTATTCGTCTCAGGTAGGCGCGTATGACCAGTGCACTTATTGCAGCAGGTATAACCATCGTTATTTGCATGGTTATTGGACTTGCATTTGTTTTTAGAAATAATCGTCGTAATGGGCCCTCTGTAAAAAGTAGTCCATTTTCGAAACATTCAACTTCAATTGGCGGCTCTTCTGTTCCTATTCAGACAACTGATTCTACGCAATCTGCTACTTCTAAGCATCAAGAAATGGCGGGTCTATCTGAACGCTTGGCCCCTCGTTTTGCTGCAGTAGGGGTGTTGGTTGTTGCTATTTTTGGCGCTCTGACTGCTCGCTTATGGAGCTTACAAGTCTTATCTGGTGAAAAATTTGCACAGGAATCAAAGCAGAACCTCTTAACTACCATTAAAACCCCTGCATCTCGTGGACGCATTTTTGATGTAGAGGGCTATGAGCTAGTTTCAAATGCTTCAGTACCTACTATTTTGGCTGATGTTGATGTTGCGAAAGACCGTAATGTTATGATGCGTCTTTCAGCCTTGGTGGGCATTCCATACAATGTTGTGCGACAGCGTATCATGGATGCAAGTGCTGGCGCTCAAGCGCAGCGTGTTGTGGTACGCGGTGCAAGGTTTAGGGATATTTCATATATTGCCGAGCATCCCGATGCGTTTCCAGGCGTAGTGGTTCAGGAGAGAACACATCGCGTGTATCCGTATGGCGCACTTGCCGCTCATGTATTAGGGTATACCGGCCTGGTATCTGAAAACGATCTCGAAAATGTTCCTGTAGGTATGGATTATCAATCAGGTGATGAGGTAGGCAAATCAGGTGTTGAGGCATCGTATGAAAAGATGTTGTTTGGTGCGCATGGTGAGCGTGTTGTTGTTGCGGATGTTGATGGGCGCGTTCGTGAGGTTAGAAGTGAAACGGCGCCTACTCAAGGAAACGATGTCTATCTGACGCTTTCTGCGCGTGTGCAAAAAATTGCTGAAGATGCGCTGGCTCATATGATTGCTCCTCAAGGTGCTATAGGTACAGGAAAAGGCGTAGCTGGTGCGTGTGTTGCTATGGAAATTGAGACTGGCAACATTGTAGCTATGGCTAATTTCCCAACATTTAACCCTGAAAGTTTTGTTGGTGGCATTACGCAAGACGCATGGAACCGATACACCTCTACCGATTCGCAAAATCCTTTAATGAATCGCTGTATTGCGGGTACATATCCTGCTGCATCTACCTTTAAGGCATTCACAGGTATGGCAGGTCTTCACTATGGTTTTGCTGATGCTGCAAAAATATGGGATTGTAATGGTGCATGGGATGGCTTTGGAGAAAAGTATATTCAGCATTGTTGGGATCTTGATGGACATGGCCCTATTGATTTTCGTCGTGGTATCGTAGTCTCATGTGACATTGTTTTTTATAGCATTGCTAAAGACTTCTATGATGCTCGAGCTCGAATTGGCGAAAACGCTATGTAGGATAACATCAAAGAATTCGGCCTTG
>RCNH01000379.1_pt1 | contig 19025 bp, 22 predicted proteins | sample 2041161 | NCBI WGS metagenome assembly RCNH01 (sample SAMN09708215, study PRJNA481090) | Feces metagenome, whole genome shotgun sequencing project. | biome: feces | host: Leptonychotes weddellii | place: Antarctica: Sion Island | collected 2010-03-01 | reverse complement strand
CCCAAAACCCCTTTCCGATGCCCCCCCCCTTGAAGCAGGCACAAAAAAAGACGAACTACTTTTCCAAGTAATTCGTCTAAGGTAGCGGGAGAAGGACTCGAACCTCCGGCCTCCGGGTTATGAGCCCGACGAGCTACCAACTGCTCTATCCCGCGATATATCTTTAGATGTTATCTATCATCGTGATTGCGAGTGCAAAGATAAGGCATATATTTGGTGTTTGCAAATATTTTGATGATAAATTTTTGACAACTTTTCTTTTGCGTTGCATATTACATTGTAAATCAGTGAGATAAATTTGTAAAATATTTTTGCAAATTTTCCACCGCTTTGCGCTCCTCTCTCGAAATCCGCCCCATGGTACTGCCTTATGCCAGGTGTGCGGCAACAATTTCCGAGAGGTCGCACACCTCTTTCTCCGTACCGCGCCCCACAGCCTTCTTGCAGAGGGGGCAGGCGGTGACGATGACCTCGGCACCCGTCTCCTCCAGCTCCGAAGCCATGTTCTTCGCCAACTTGACCTGCTGTTCGTCCGAGATGGCGAGGTTGGCCACCGAAGAACCACAACAGAGCGAGTGCTCGCGTGTGTCGCGCGGTTCGAGGAGTGTACCGATGGCCTCGATGACCGCACGCGGCTCGTCATAGATGCCGTTACCGCGTCCCAATTCGCAGGGGTCGTGGTAGGTGTAACGGGTGTCGGCCTTATCGACCTTCAGTCGTCCGTTCTCCATCAGACGGAGGATATACTCCGAGTGGTGGAGCACCTCGATGCCCTCCAGGTGGTAGTCCTCCTTAAAGACCTTCAGACAGATGGGACACGAGGTAACCAGGGTGGTGATGCCGTGCTTGCGGAACAACTCGGTGTTGTACTCCATCATCTTGTGGGCGGCATCGGTCTCGCCGGCCAGTTTGAGGGGACGACCACAACATACGCCGCCGCTCTTGTCCGCCCACCAGACCTCCTCGCCCGATGCGGCGAAGATACTCTGCATGGATTTGAGAATACGGGGGGTGAGCAGGGTCATGCAACCGGCAAAGTATCCCACCTTGCCCTCGCCTGTCGAGCGGTCGAGCCCCTTGAAATACTTGTAGCGGCGTTCGCTGGGCAGGTTGCGCATCACATCGCGCGAATTGATACGCAGGGTGTTGAGGTCGATGCCCACGGGACAACGCTCCGTGCATCGTCCGCACATCAGACAGTTGTCGGCAGTGGCGAGACGCAACATCTTGTAACGGCGGTCACGCAGGTAGTAGACCGACTGTACGGTGTTGATACCCAGTACGCTCTGCAACTGACAGGGGTCGATACAGATACCGCAACGCGAGCACGCCTCGGTCTGGAACTTGTCGTAGGTCGATTCCTTTTCGCCCGAACGGAGTCCGTATTTGCGCAGGAAGATGAGGGGCACCTCGGTGAAGATGTGCATGTAGCGCGAGAAGGGGAGTCCCACGAAGAAGACACCCAACACGATGGAGTAGAACCACCATGCCACGGACTCCATCTGCATGAGTGTGCCCTCCGACAGATGGGCGCGGAGCAGCTCGCCGGTGCTGCCCGTGAGGAAGCTGCCCCCGCCGTAGAGTCCCGATGTGATGCTCTCCGCCACATAACGTGCCGGGAAGATGAACCACAGCGCCGAGAGGGCGATGCGGTCGCCCAACACGTGGTGAGTGGTCTTGCGCATACCCATGGCACGTGAGTACATACGTTTGCTCCACGCCAGTGTGACACCCGACAGCACCATGCAGAGGAAGAGGTCCATCAGAAAGGCGAAGAGGGGTTTGTGCTCCAGCCCCACGGCGAAGTATTTGAAGAAAACATGACCCTGAAGGGGCACATAACGGAATCCCAGATAGGCGATGGTCTCCGCCCAGCCCACGGCAATGAGCAGGAACCAGCCGAAGGCCAGTGACATATGCATGTAACCCAACAGCGGATTGACCTTGTAGATGCGTCGGTGGATGAGACACTCACGGAAGGCCTCCCACACCGCCGCGAAGGTTTTGCCTGTGAATATTCCGCCGGCAATCAGACGCTTGTCCCTGCGGGGCAGGCGGTAGAGCCACGTGCCCCACTTCCAGGCGATGACCACAAACATGAAGATGGCGCCCAGAATGAACGGAATACAGAATGGTGCGTAAAAATTCATCGTCAGAAATCTCCCAATTTACGTTTTAAGAGCATCACCACACCGCGGGTGTTGATGCCTCGCGGACATACCAGACGGCACTTGCCGCAGAGCATACATTTGCTCATCTCCTCGTAGGCACCCTGATACTCGCCACGGCGCACGAGGGTGTGTACCCTGCGGAAATTGAACTCCGTGAGGTTGCCTGCCGTGCAGACCGCCGTGCAGGAACCGCAACCGATGCAACTCTGCAACTCGGGCATCTCGTGCAGAATCTCATCGCTTTTGTTCAGGTTGTTGAGGTCCATGTTGATGGCGCGCGGTTTCGAGATGCTGAAACCGAAATTGATGGCTGCCATGACTTATTCCGATAAATATTGGCACACGGCATCGGCTGCCGTGGTGGCTTCGTTGAGTGTCTCGCCGATGTTCTTGGGCGAGGTGATGGCACCGGCGTAGAAGATGCCGTCGGTGTTGCTTTTCATGTTGTTGAGAAACAGGTCGCGGGGCTGCATGAAGCCGCTGGGCGACTGGAGAAGTCCTGCGGAGGCTGCCAGCGAGGAGTTGTCGTCGTTGGCACGCATACCCACCAGCAATACCAGCATATCGACACTCATTCTTAAGGGGCGACCCGTGAGGGTGTCCTCCGCCTTAATCTGTATGCGACCTTCGAACGTTTCGCTCGCCTCGGAGATACGTCCTCTCACGAAGTGGATGTTGTACTTTATCTGTGCTTTGCGGTACATCTCCTCGTAGCCGGGGCCGAACATACGTATATCCATGTAGAAGTTGAAGACATCGGCATCGGGGAACAGTTTTTTCATTTCCATGGCCTGCTTCACGCCCGTCACGCAGCACACCTTCGAACAGTGGTGCTGGCCGACCTTCTCGTCACGCGAACCCACGCAGTGGAGGAAGGCGATACGCTTGGGACGTGAGCCGTCCTTCATGGCGACCTTGCCCTCGTTGAGCATGCGCTCGATGTCCACACTCGTATATACGTTGTCGTAGATGCCGTAGCCGTACTCCTCCTTGATGCGTGCATCGAAGAGGGTGAAGCCCGTGGACATCACCACCGAATCACACGCGAGGGTCTCGCCCGTGGAGAGGGTCACGCTCTTCGAGGTGAAGCTCTTGACCTCGGTGGAGGTTCTCACCTCGATGTTCTGCTGGTTGATTTTACTGCGCAGGGCGATGAGTATCTCCTGTGCCGGCGTGAAGGTCGGGAAGAGAACGTGCCAGCCCCTGAGCTTGCCGCCCAGCTCCGACTCCTTTTCGATGATGACGGGGTCGATGCCCTGTGCCTGAAGGTGGAGTGCCGTCTGCATTCCGGCCACGCCTCCGCCTATGATTGCTACTCGTTTCATTTATTGCTTCATGTCGTAAATGGTATCGACGGGGGCGCAATTGACCACTGCCGATGCCGGTTTGCCGATATATTTTCCGTTTCTGCCGAGGTATTTGGCGGCAGGGTCATACTCGATGCCCATCTTGTCGAGCAGCGGCTCGACATCGACCTGGTGCATCTGCATACCCAGTGCCCAGGGATCGTAGCCCAGCACCAGACCCGCCATCTCCTCGTAGGTGAGCACCGGAATGCCGTGGCCGTTCTCGCCGTAGGTCGTACCCTCCATCTCGGCGATGGTGTACTGCCATCTGTCGAGGAACATCGAACAACCGGGGCAGTTGGCCACGATGAAGTCGGGTTTGTAGGGCGCCATGCTCTCGAGTTTCTTGTGGGAGTTGGCTATCGAGTAACCGCGGTTGGCCTGCACCAGATAGTTGCGGAAGCCGAAACCGCAGCAGTGACGGCGTTCGGGGTAATCGACACACTCGCCGCCCCACTCTTCGACCATGCCTGCCAGCACGTAGGGAAACTCCGAACCGCCGACTCCCGCCTTGGGGAAAATCTTGGCGTAGTGGCAACCGATGTGGTCCACCACCCTGAGGGGTTCGCCCGTCTGCACATTGATGAGGCGGTGCTTGGCACGCGCACCAATCTCCCCACGGAAGTGATACATCACATCGGAGGTGTGCGCCATGCATTTGGGAATGGTAAATTCGCGGCCTGTGGCCTTGTAGAGGTTCTCGCGGGTCTTCTCCTCGGTTTCGGGAAACTCCTTCCAGGTTTCGAGAATCTCGGTGTAGATGCCGAATGAGGTGATGCACGAGGTGGTGAAGTTCTCCAACCCCGACTCGTTCATCAGCGAGAACTGACGCGCCACCACCGTCATGGTGGTCTCCAGCGGCACTACATCGGAGTGATAACCGATACCCGTGCAGGAGGAGTGTTTGGGGTCGTCGTAGAAATTCTTGCCCAAGTCGTTGTGCATGATGTCCAAAAAAGCCTTCTCGCTTCCGGGAAAGAAATTCTGACGGATACAACTGCGTCCGTAGTAGTAATCGTCATCGGCAATGAATTTCTGATATTCGTTCCAACTGTTTCCTTTGGCTCTCATTGTTCTAATAGTGTTCGTTACTGTTTTTGCAGAATACATCCATCATGTATTCGTCGTCGGCACCGTTCTCGTAGCCCATCTCGCGGGCTTTCTTGTCGGAGTAACGCTCTATGGTGTCGAACATCTCCCTGCCGCCGCTGACCTCGAAAATGCGGTGGAGTTCGTCCATCGATTGCTGGTCGATTTTGCGCAGCGCGCCGGCACCCTCCTTGCGGTAACAGGGGGTGAACTGTTCGTAAACATCGTTGTCGTGGTCGAAAATCCATCGCCATACGGTACCCTGCTCGGGGTGGAGGTCGGGGTCAATACCCTTGGGCACAAGGCAGTAGCCCGTGCGGAGGATATTGTCGCCCACGGTGCGTTTGAGGGCGAGCTGCTGGCGTCCCTTCTCGCTCTCGACAAAGAAACCCAACTTCTGGGAGAGGGTTCTCAGGGATTGAATCACATAACCGGGGGCATTGCCGCGCGGACAGCGCGGACGGCACGACATACACTCGCCGCAGTACCAGATGGTATCGCTCTTGAGGAGTGCTTCGATGGCATCATCGTCTCTTGTTTGTACTGTGTTGACAATCTCGCGCGGGTCATACTCGTAGAACTCCGCGGCAGGACATACGGCGGTGCAGACACCACAATTCATGCAGGCGTGGAGACCCTCGCGCATGCGCACATCCTTCATCAACATATCGAAATATTTACCCATAATCTACCGGGCAAAGGATATAAAAAAACCTTTGCGATGCGCAAAGGTAAGGATTTGCCCACTGGCAAAGGGTAGTATAAATACCTAATTTTTTTTCTTCGAGTAGTGTTCGAATACAAAGGGGTAGGGATATTTTGCACCCGAAGAGTGATATTCCGACTCTCGGAGGACCCATTTGTCGGTATCCCAGTCGGGGAATCGGGTGTCACCCTCGTAGGAGTGTTTCACGCGGGTGAGATAGAATTCGTCCGCCTGGTCGAGTGCCTGCCGGTAGATTTGCGCACCACCGATGACGAAGACCTCCTCATCGGGCGAAAAGAGGGCGAAAGCCTCCTTCAGAGAGTGCACCACCTCGCAACCCTCAATCTCGAGAGCCTGTCGTGTGATGACCACATTGCGGCGGTTGGGCAGCGGACGACCCAGCGATTCGTAGGTCTTGCGACCCATGATGACGGGGTGTCCCGTGGTGATGGCCTTGAAGTGTTTCAAGTCTTCGGAGATGTGCCACAGCAAATCATTCTTGTCGCCGATGACACCGTTTTCGGCTATGGCCACGATAATCGAAATCATAGTGATGCGTTGTTAGGTTTAGAACGACATGGGAGCCTTGATGGCAGGGTAGGGGTCGTAGCCCTCCAGCGTGAAATCCTCGTAGCGGAAGTCGAATATCGACTTCACCTCGGGGTTGAGGTGCATGTGGGGCAGCGGACGCGGTGTGCGTGAGAGCTGCTCGCCGACCTGCTCGAAGTGGTTGAGGTAGAGGTGCGTGTCGCCCAGCGTGTGGATAAATTCTCCGGGCTTCAGACCGCACACCTGCGCCATCATCATGGTCAGAAGGGCATACGAAGCGATGTTGAACGGCACACCGAGGAAGGTATCCGCACTGCGCTGGTAGAGCATACACGACAGACGACCCTCCGCCACGTAGAACTGAAACAGCACATGACAGGGGGGCAGGGCCATCTCACCGATTTCTGCCACATTCCATGCCGAGACGATGATGCGGCGCGATTCGGGGTTGTGGCGAATCAGCTCCACCGCCTGCGCGATTTGGTCGATGACCCCTCCGTCGGGACGGGGCCACGAACGCCACTGATAGCCGTAGACGTGGTTCAAGTCGCCGTAGCGGTAGTCCTCGATGGGCGAGGATTGTCCGGCGAGGGAGAGAAACTCCTCGCGCGATACGGGTGTGGTGTTGTGCGCGGCGCAACACTCGTTATAGTAGCGGTAAGCATCGTTATCCCAGATGTGAACGCCGTTCTGCACCAGATAGGCGATGTTGGTGTCGCCCTTCAGGAACCACAGCAGTTCGTGGATAACGCCCTTGAGAAATACTTTCTTGGTGGTGAGCAGGGGAAATCCCTCGCTCAAATCGAAGCGCATCTGATGACCGAATACGCTTTGAGTGCCTGTACCCGTACGGTCACCGCGAATGACACCTTCGCGGCGTATGCGTTGCAACAGGTCGAGATATTGTCGCATGATTTAAAACTTTTTAAGTTCCAGCACTCCGGCATCGGTCATCGCCGCGTAGGTAATCTGACCGTGCCAGCAGCCGAGGTGCACCACATGGAGTCCCTCCTCGCGGTAGTCGCGCGGATAGTGGAGGTGACCGAAGACAAAATGGTCGATTTTCTCGTGTCGGGAGTAGTTGCGGGCGTATTCGATGAGGGGGCAGGTGATGCGCTCGTCATACATCAGTCCGTGGCGGTTGTGCGACTTGCGCGAGCTGCCGCTCCACCACTGTCCGAACTTCAACGCCCAGTCGGGGTGCACCAGCCACGAAAAGAGCCAGCGGAGCACCTTCGAGCGGAACACCGTATTCATGAATTGCAGCACATAGTGACCCTGAATCTGCATGTTGTCGCCATGTGCCAGAAAGAGTCGCTGTCCGGCCAGCTCCACCACTTCGGGGGCGGTGTGAATCTCCATGCCACATTCCCTGGCGAAGTAATCCTTGACCCACATGTCGTGATTGCCGGTGAAGAATATCACCTTGATGCCCTTGTCCGAGAGTTCGGCGAGCTTGCCCAGTGTGCGGACAAAGCCTTTGGGTACCACGCGGTTGTATTCGAACCAAAAGTCAAACACGTCGCCCAGGAGATAAATCTCGCGTGCATCGTGGGAGATGGTGTCCAGCCATCTGACAAAGTTGCGTTCGGTCTGTCGGGAGAGCGCTTCATCACCGGCTCCCAGATGGATGTCGGATGCGAAGTAATACATTAGAGTGTCAGTTCGGAGAGTTTCTGTTTGAGTTGGTCGCCGTAGATGTCCTTTGCCACAATCGAACCGTTCTTGTCGATGAGGTAGTTGCTCGGCAGACGCTGTACGTTGTAGAAGCCCACAGCGGTCGAGGCACGTCCGCGCAGGTCACTCACCGAAATCCAGGGCAGCTGCTGCTCCTGTACGGCGGTAATCCATGCGGCCTTCGAAGTGTCCAAAGATACCTGATAGACCTCAAAGGGGGTGTTGGCCTTGGAATATTGCTTGTAAATCTCCTTCAACTCGGCGTTGAGCACGTTGCTGTTGCCGGCCTCTGCCGTCCAGAAGTCGAGCAGAACGACCTTGCCCGTGAGTGACGAGAGACGAATCTTCTTGCCGTAGATGTTGCTCATCTCCAAATCGGGGTAGCCTGCCTCGGTGATTTTCTCGGTGAGGCTGATGCGTGCTTCCATGCGTGCAATCTCGCTCTCCAGCGACAGGAGGTACTGCGATTCGGGGTAGTTCTCCTTCACGGCTTCGGCCACGGTGCGGAAGTAGACCACATCGCTGTCGTCGCTGAACAGGTGGGTGTCACCCGGCAGACGCTGGTAGAGGGCATAGATGGCCGCCAGATTGGCCTTGTGCTCGATGATGAACTTCAGCTGTGCCTGACGAATGCGGTAATACTCGTCGGAGTAGGCTCTGATGAGCTGGTCGCGCTCCTCCTTCGAGAGGTTGGCGTTCACCTTCTCGGCGATGTCGTCGAGTTTGCGGGCACCGCCCACGAAGTCCTGATAGAAACTTCTCAGAAGTTCCGACTCCTCGGAACCCGATACGGTGTAGTTGCGCAGGACGCTGCCCATCGAGCTGACATCGACACGGTCGCCGCCTGCCAACAGAAGGGGAATACGCTCGCCCTCGCAAACCAGATTATAGAGAGACGGGGTCGGTGCCACGTTCTTCAATTCGAAATGATAGCTGCCGTCATCGGAGAGGGTGGCGGTGTCGATGATGCTTTGTTTGAGGGTGGAAACCTGCTCTAGATAGAGGTTCTTGGTTTCGCTGCCCACAAAACGGCCCGATATTTTGACCGTGGAGGAGTGACAACTGCTCAAAAGAAGCGCAGCAGTTGAGAGTACGATAAAAAAGAGTTTATTCATCTAATTTTTTGTTTTCGCCGTTAGTAAAAGCAAATATAGCAAAAAATCTTTAAAAACAAGTGCTATTTATTTCTGTGTATTGCGGTAAGAACCGCTCTGTTTTGAGAAATTGCGGTTGTTCTGATAGGGGGTGCGACCCTTCTGCATACGCTGTGTGGTGCGGGGCTGTGAACTCTTGACGTAGCGTGTCGTATAGTGCTGTTTATACTCGCTTCGGAGATTGTTGAGTGCCTCTTCATCGATTTTTATGTTCCCGTCGGACATATTCTTTAGGTCTTTTATGATCACCTCGTTGTTGGGGTGTTCCTGGTTATATTCGTAACTCTTGGTACGCATATAACGGGCGAGGTTGTCGATGGCGTATGTCACAGCACGGCTATTTTCTTCCGTGGAGAGACTCTGCACCATTTTCTCGACATATTTGCCGTAGTGCTTGTAGCGGATTTGCGACTGGGGGTAGTCGAGATGACGGGGTGTGATGGTCAAATCCTCACGCGAGGGACGCGGGTAGGGCGAATCGACATCCAGCTGAAAATCAGACATGATGAACAGATGGTCCCACAATTTGTGGGTGTAGTCTGCCGTGTCGCGCAACAGGGGGAAGAGGTTGCCCATGACGGCAATGACGGCTTTGGCCTGACGGTTGCGCTCCTTGCGGTCCTCGATATCGAGCAACGAGTCAATCATCTCCTGGATATGACGACCGTATTCGGGCAGATGGAGTTTGCGCCGCGTATAGTTGTAGTTCTTTCTCATACTTCAATGATAATGTATCCATTCCTCCGTTCGGACGCCGGTATCCGACTCCGAGACATTTGCAGTAGATGGATCTTTCGATTTTTTACCCTCATTTCCCCATCGTGACGGGCAGTGTGGAAGATTGGTTTTATCCCCGGGAATGTGATAACTTTGGGACAAAAGTAATAAAAAATCATAAAAAATACATTATGGTAAAGGTTTTAATTTTAGACTATTCAAAAAGTATGCGAAACACCCTCCGCGAGCGTCTGGAATACGAAGGTTTTTCGGCAGAAGCGGTGAGAAACGGTGCGGAGGACTTCATACCCAAACCTGTGGATATGAACCATTTGCTCAAATCCATACGCCGCACGGTAGATGGCGGCGAGGGCGATGTGGTGAGCCGGTCACGCGGTCGCCGTGCGCGCAGACGAGGGAGATTGTGGGCATCACGTCACCCATCGCGCAGGTGAAGCGACTCATCGACAAGGTTGCCCCCTCCGAGGCGCGTGTGCTGATTACGGGTGAGAATGGTACGGGCAAGGAGCTGGTGGCGCGCCAACTCCACCTCAAGAGCCGCCATGCCGATGCCCCCTTTGTGGAGGTGAACTGCGCGGCTATCCCTTCCGAACTCATCGAGAGCGAGTTGTTCGGCCACGAGAAGGGGGCTTTCACCTCTGCCATTCGTCAGCGCAAGGGCAAATTCGAACAGGCGGACGGGGGAACGCTCTTTCTGGACGAGATTGGCGATATGTCGCTCTCGGTACAGGCGAAGGTGCTGCGAGCGTTGCAGGAGCACAAAATATCGAGGGTGGGCAGCGACAAGGACATCTCGGTGGATGTGAGGGTCATTGCGCCACGAACAAGAACCTCCGCGAGGAAATCAAGAAAGGCACGTTCCGCGAGGATTTGTTCCACCGCATCTGTGTCGTACCTCTGCGTGTGCCGCCCCTGCGCAACCGCAAGGAGGATATTCCCCTCTTGGCGGAGCATTTTCTGAAAAGCATCTGCGTGGGCTACGCCCTGCCCTGCAAGACAATGACCGTGGAGGCGGTCGGGGAGTTGCAGAAGATGCCGTGGAGCGGTAATGTCCGCGAATTGAGAAATGTGGTCGAACGGTTGGGCATCTTGTCGGGCGATACCATCACGGCGGACGATGTCGTGCGCTATGCCTTTACATAGCTTGGGAACAGCGAGATATGTAATAAATATAAGTGGAAATCCCGACTCTCGAACAAAAAAGAGCGCAACATCTCTCTTGGAAAATGTTGCGCTCTGTGTCTTTTTCCGAAGGGTTGCCCCTTTGGCGGATTAGAGTCTGTCGAGAATCTCGGTAGGGTGGTCGGCGATGTGGTCGGCATGGTTCTCCACCAGCTCCTCACGCGAACGGAAGCCCCACGAAACACCCACCGAGCGGACGCCTGCGGCACGGGCTGTCTGCATATCGACCCCCGAATCACCCACATAGAGCACCTTATCACGCTCGACACCCGTCATAGAGAGAATGTCATCGACAATCTGCGGGTCGGGTTTGAGAGCCACGCCCTCGCGCTGACCCAGCACGGCGGCAAATTCCGTGTCGGGGAAGAACAGACCGACCAGCTTCTCGGTGCCTGCCTGAAACTTGTTCGAAGCCACTGCTACACGTATGCCGCGGCGAGAAAGCTCTCCGAGCAACTCCGTGATACCCTCGTAGGGACGGGTCAGCGTGTCGATGTGGGCGGTGTAGTACTCCACAAAGTCGCGGCGCACCTCGGCCACAAATTCGGGCGTGCGCAGCTCCTCGGGCAGGGCGCGCTCCACCAGTCGCATGATGCCGTTGCCCACAAACGAGCAGTACTCCTCAAATGTGTGCTGGGGGAGCTGTCTTCTTTGCAGCACCACCTCGCAGGCCTTGGCCAAATCGCCTATCGTGTTCAACAATGTTCCGTCCAAATCGAATATCACCAAATCGGTCTTCATAGCTTTTAAAAAATTTTTTTTCGGAGCAAAATTACTAAAAACTCACGCCCGAGGAAATTTTAAACTCCAAAACCTCCATATTTTTGGGTGTGGGGTGGTGTATATTCGGGATTTTTGTTATTTTTGGAATATCGCTTTGTGTATAAAGGATGAAGAGAGTATTGCTAAATGTTTTTTATTTCTATCGTGACGGTTTTCGCGAGATGACCCTCGGACGCAGTCTGTGGATAATCATCCTCGTGAAGCTGTTTATCATGTTCGCCATTCTGCGCGTGATATTCTTCCCCAACCAACTGGCCGACAAGACCGAGAGCGAGAAGGCCGCCACGGTGATGGAACAGCTCACCCCGTAGTCCCTCCCCACGGAAGCGAACACCAAGAAAACCTATTTATTCACCCCAAACGAACCTTCCTCCCCCTGCGGAACGGGGGTTCGAAAACAGAGTAATAACCTTATTATGTTTACCGATTATCTGCAAACGGTCGACTGGTCGCGAGCCCAGTTTGCCCTGACGGCCATCTACCACTGGTTCTTTGTGCCGTTGACCCTGGGTCTGAGTGTGATTATCGCCATCATGGAGACCCTCTACTACCGCACAAAAGATGAGTTCTGGCTGCGTACCACCAAATTCTGGATGCGCCTTTTCGGTGTGAATTTCGCCATCGGCGTGGCCACGGGTATCATTCTCGAATTTGAGTTCGGTACCAACTGGTCGAACTACTCCTACTTCGTGGGCGATATCTTCGGTGCGCCGCTGGCCGTTGAGGGTATCCTTGCCTTCTTCATGGAGAGTACCTTCATCGCGGTGATGTTCTTCGGCTGGAAACGCGTCTCGAAGGGCTTTCACCTCACTGCCACATGGCTCACTGCCATTGGTGCCAACCTCTCGGCGCTGTGGATTCTGGTGGCCAACGCATGGATGCAGTACCCCACGGGCTGCACCTTCAACCTCGAAACCGTGCGTAATGAAATGACCTCGTTTGCCGCCGTGGCTCTCTCGCCCGTGGCGGTGAACAAATTCACACATACCGTCACCTCGTCGTTCACCCTCGCCGCCCTCTTTGTGGTGGGTGTCTCGGCGTGGTATCTGCTCAAGGGTCGCGAAACCCGACTGGCGAAGAAGAGCATCAAGGTGGCATCGGCCTTCGGTTTGGTCTGCGCCCTGCTCACCGCCTTCACGGGTGACCGTTCGGGTGCCATCATCGGCCGCGTGCAGCCCATGAAGCTGGCTGCCATGGAGGCACTCTATGAGGGTCGCACCAACTGCCCGCTGACGGCCTTCGGTCTGGTTTGTACCGATGATTATACCAATGGCGAGCAGACCCGCATGAAAGTGGAGATTCCTTCGCTGCTTTCGCTGCTCACCTTCCGCGATGCCGATGCCTTTGTTCCCGGCATTCGTGATTTGGTGGAGGGCAATGCCGAGCGCGGCATCATGTCCACCGCCGAAAAGATGGAGCGCGGTAAGCGCGTGGTGGCCGAGTTGCGCCGATTCAAAGAGGCGAAGGCCATCAACGACATCGAGGAGATGACACAGGTGAGAAAACTCTTCGACGTCTCGACCGAGGAGGGTAGTGCCTTCATGAAGGACTACTATCCCTACCTGGGCTACGGTTACCTCTCCTCGCCCGAGGAGGTTGTTCCCCATGTGCCGATGCTCTTCTACTCGTTCCGCTTGATGGTGGGTGCCGGCACGCTCTTTATCCTCATTCTGGCTCTGGCATGGTGGTTCAACCACAAGAACATGATGGAGAAAAAACGCTGGTTCCTCCACCTCACCCTGTGGTGCATACCTCTGGCTTACTTCGCTTCGCAGGCCGGTTGGGTACTCGCCGAGGTGGGTCGTCAGCCGTGGGCTATCCAGGACCTCATGCCTGTGGGTGTGGCGGCTTCGAAGATTCCTTCGTCATCGGTCAGCGTCACCTTCTTCATCTTCGTGGTGCTGTTCACCGCCCTGCTGATTACCGACATCAGTATTCTCGTTCGTCAAATTAAATCGGGTCCCGAAAAAGAATAACGCTATGGATACGCTTACACTTCTTCAACACTATTGGTGGTTCATCATCTCGCTGCTGGGCGCATTGCTGGTCTTCCTGCTCTTTGTGCAGGGCGGTCAGTCGTTGCTCTACACGCTGGGAAAAACAGAGACCGAACGCGAGATGATTATCGGCTCGCTGGGTCGCAAATGGGAACTCACCTTCACCACACTGGTGACCTTCGGCGGTGCGTTCTTCGCATCGTTCCCCCTGTTCTACTCCACCTCGTTCGGTGGTGCTTACTACGTGTGGATGACTATCCTGTTGGTCTTCGTCATTCAGGCAGTGAGCTACGAGTATCGCAAGAGAGCTCACAACTTCCTCGGCGAAAAGACCTTCAATGCCTTTCTGCTGATTAACGGTGTGGCAGCACCCCTTCTGCTGGGTGTGGCTGTCGGCACTTTATACACGGGTGCCAACTTCTCGGTTGATCGTCTGAATCTGGCAAACGGACTGGGTGGCGAGTGCGTCATCTCGCAGTGGATGTCGCCCTGGCACGGTCTGGAGGCTGTGGCCGACTACCGCAATGTCCTGCTGGGCGTGTCGGTGGTGATGCTGTCGCTCATGCTGGGCTGTCAGTATCTGATTAGCAGTGTCGATAGCGACACCATCGTGGCTCGCGCCCGCCGCAAGATGATGATGGCGGCTTCGGTCTTCGTGCCTGTCTTTGTGGTGTGGTTGCTGGTGACCTTCTCTTCGGAGGGTTACGGTGTCACCGCGGACGGTATCATCACCGTTGAGGAACACAAGTACTTCAAGACCCTCCTCGATATTCCGATGCTCTTCCACCTGCTGTGGATGGGTGTGGTGGCTGTCCTGGCGAGCCTCTATGTTGCCTATAAGGGTCGCCGCTGGGCTATCCATCTGGGCGGCATGGGTACGGTATTCACCGTGCTGTCGCTGTTCCTCTGCGTGGGCTGGGGCGATACCGCTTACTACGCATCGCTGACCGACCTGCAATCGTCTCTCACGATTTACAACTCCTCGTCGAGTCTTTTCACCCTGCGCACCATGGCATATGTCTCGATTTTGGTTCCCTTTGTGGTGGGCTACATCGGCTATGTGTGGTACAAGATGGACAGCAAACGCATCTCGAAAGAGGACGTGGGCTATTAGTCCGAAGGGAAGATAACCGCATAAAAAAATACCGAACCGTTTTTCGCGGTTCGGTATTTTTTTGTATGAAAATCCGTTGTCGGCCTTTCCTTACTCCTCCTGCTTGTGACCGAAGGGGTACTGATGGTCGTGAACGTCGTCGAAACGCATACCCGTCTCGTAGGTCTTCATCGCGCGGTGGCTCATACCCATCGACGAGAAACCGCCGTCGTGGTAGAGGTTCTGCATGGTTACCTTGCGGGTGAAGTCGGAGAAGAGGGTGAGGATATAGTTGGCACAATCCTCTGCGGTGGCATTGCCCAGGGGCGACATGCTCTCGGCAAACGACATCAAATCACCCAGACCCATCACGCCGCTGCCGGCTGTGGTCTGTGTGGGCGACTGCGACACGGTGTTGATTCTCACGTGCTTCTCACGGCCGTAGATGTAACCGAAGCTGCGGGCGATAGACTCCAACAGCGCCTTGGCGTCAGCCATATCGTTGTAGCCGTAGAGGGTGCGCTGTGCAGCGATGTACGACAGAGCCACGATAGAACCCCAGTCGTTGATGGCGTCCTTCTTACGTGCCACCTGAATGGCCTTGTGGAACGAGATAGCCGAGATGTCGAGGGTCTTGGTGAGGAAGTTGTAGTCCAAATCGTCGTAGGTGCGACCCTTACGTACGTTGGGCGACATGCCGATGGAGTGGAGCATGAAGTCGAACTTACCGCCGAAATGTTCCATGGTCTTGTCCATCAGATTCTCGAGGTCCTCGACGCTGGTGGCATCAGCCGGCACAACAATGGTGTTGCACTTCTCGGCCAACTGTGAAATTGTACCCATGCGTATGGAGACTGCCGTATTGGTCAATACGATTTCGGCGCCCTCCTCAACGGCTCTTTCAGCCACCTTCCAAGCGATGGACTGCTCGTTGAGAGCACCAAAAATCAGACCTTTCTTTCCTTTCAGTATTTGCGAACTCATCGTATAATGGTTTAAAATTTCCGACAAATGTAACAAAAATTTTCCGAGTTTTATATGTTTTTAAATAAATAACGACTTTTTTACCACGATTTTGTCCTGTTATTCCCTTTTGGGACAGCAGGGCGCGGGGCGGAGCAGGGCGCGGAAAAGGGACGAAAAAAAGGTGCAGCCGATGTGGCCGCACCTTTTCGTGGGGGAGTGTCCGCCCCGGAGGTTTTCCGCTTATGGTCGTTGTGGTGGAGTGGGGGTGAGTGCGAACGTGCCCCATTGTTTTCGGACTCTATTTTTTGGTAGCATCTCCCTTTGCGAGGCTGTTCTCCTTTTTGGGGGTGTTGCCCTTTGCAGGGTCGGTCACCGGATGTTCGATGGCTTCGCACTGCTCGAACTGGCTCTCCAGCTGCTTCATAATCTCCTCGTCGCTCTGCTCGTTGTGGTGACTGTTGTAATTGTACTCGATGCGGAGTTTGTCAAAATGGTGGAGAGGCAGGTGCTCGGCATTCATTTCACGCGCACCGAAGAAAATCAGCGCACCGAGATTGATGACCCACAGCAGGAAGAGTATGAGTGTCACCTTGCCCGATGAGCGGCGCGAGATGAGCCATGCGCCGATGATGTAGAGCAGGATAACGATGGGCAGGAAGGCCGCCGCAGTCGCCAGCAGAGCCACGAGGGGCGAGCAGGTGATGGGGGTCGAGAAGAACATGCCCGACGAGAGAATGGTGACAAATCCCGAGATGAGGGCGAAGGCGGTGATGGTGAGCAGGAAGATGATAAATCCGGCAAAGAGCTTCAGCAGGACGAGTATCACGCGACCCAGCAGCGACACGGCTTCGGCGATGAGGGGTTTGGCGGTGCGGTCGGCATCGGTCTCCGAGGCCATGGCAGCCACCGTTTTGGTGGTGATGGGCTGTCCCTCCATCTCCAACTTCTGGCGTGCGGTGCGAGCCGTCGGTATGACGAACCACATGGCGATGTAGAGCAGAATGACGAGCGAGAACGATTGGAGGAAGAGGTGACTCAGCGACTCCAGCCCGACAATGTCGAAGAAGATACCCAGCAGGGGCAGACTGAAGACCGCAAGGCGGATGTATGCCACATCGATGTTGAAATAGCTGCTCAATCCCGAGCAGACACCGCCCAACTTCGCACCCGACATATTGCGGTAGAGACGCTTGGGGAAACGCTCCGTGTGGGTGTGGGTGGCGCGAGGTTCCTCCTCCGAACCTTCGTGGATATCCTCTGCCGAGCCCAGCTGCCCGATGATGTTGCGCACGAGGGGCAGTCCCACCACATGGGTGTTCTCCTGTGCCGAGAGTATCAGCTCGGCGATGCGTGCCTCGATGTCGGCGATGATTTCCTTGCCGTCGGGATTGTCGGCGTAGGAGTCGTTCAATGATTTGAGATAGCGGGTCAGCTCCTCATAGGCATCGGTGTCGAGGGTGAAGGCGATACCCGATATACTGCATTTCTTAACTTCGTTCATGATGATGAAAATTAGGGTTGTGGGTTATTTCTTTTCGACATCACCTCCCGATGAGCGTGTGGCATTGACCGAGCAGTTGCCCGTGTACTTGATTTCGGCACCCGATGAGGCGGTGGCGGTCAGCTTGTCGGTGCAGTGGAGCAAAAGGTCGGCACCCGATGAAGCGGTGGCGGAAGCGTTCTTGGAGATGAGTTCATCGGCGGTGATGGTCGAACCGCTGGAGGCCGTGAGTTGCGTGAGCTCGCATTTGCCCTCCAAACGCAGGTCGCTGCCGCTCGTTGTGCTCGCCACGCACGACTTGAGGTCGGCCTTCACCCTGATGTCGGCTGACGAAGAGCCGCTGATGGAGAGGTCGTCACCCTCTATCGTGGCATTGACATCGGCACCCGACGATGCCGAAATCTTGCACTGCGTGGTGTGAACGGCGGCGTTGATGTCGGCACTCGATGCTGCCGAAATATTGCAGGACTTGCTCTGTACGGCGGTCGCAATCTTGCCGCTCGAGGCGGCGCGGAGTGTCATCTTGTCGGTGCGCAGGAGGGTCTTGGTGTGAATGTCTGCTCCCGATGTGGCCGACAACAGATTGATGTTGCCGTTGTAGGGGAGGAATATCTCTACCGTGCAACGCGAAAGGCTCTTTACATTCTCGTTGATGGAGAAGGTGAGTGTGCCGTTCTCAGTCTCCGCGGTCACATAGTCGATGAGGTTGTCGTCTGCCGAGATGACAATCTCCTGCTTGTCGCTGCGGTCGATAACCACATTTACACCGCGTGCGGCGGCTACCTGCGAGTATTCGGGAACGGGCAGGGTGCGGGTGGTCATCTGACGACTGCCGACAATACGGCGCGGTGTCGATGCACAAAGGGTCTGAGTGCTGAACATAAACAGCAGCAACGTGCTGAGCGTTGCGATGATTTTGCGTGTCATGATGGTTGTGTTTTAGTGAGTTGTGCTTCTCGGGCGGTTATTTTCCGTGGCGGATTTTCTCCACCTGCAAGACCATGTCCTCCCATGCCTGGTCGAGTACGGACAGATATTCGCGTCCCTTGTCGGTGAGCGAGTAGTATTTGCGCGGAGGACCCTGCGGAGACTCCTCCCAGCGGTAGGTGAGCAACCCGGCATTCTTCTGTCGGGTGAGCAACGGGTAGAGGGTGCCCTCCACCACAATCATCTCGGCCTCTTGCAGCTCGGCGATGATTTTGGGCGCATAGGAGTCTTCGCGGGAGAGTATCGCCAGAATGCAATACTCCAGAATACCCTTGCGCATCTGTATTTTTACATTGTCTGCCGGCATAATATTTTGTTTTTGGAATTATTGACGGGGAATGATGAGCCATAAAATTAGGTAAATCCACAGCGAGAGCCCTCCGAAGAGAATGAGCAGGAGGGTGGCGATGCGAATTACCGATTTGTCGAGACCGAAGAAGTCGGCCAGACCGCCGCAGACGCCTGCGATGACGGCATCTTTCGAACGATAGAGTTTTTGTTGTGCCATATCTTTGAAATTTTATTTGTTATCTGTTTGGTGAATGTTGAATTGTCGGGTCTCGGCTTCGGGAATGACAATCCACGCGATGATGTAGATGTAGATGCTCATGCCGCCGAAGAAAATCAACAGCAGGCAGATGAGTCGCACGAGGATGGGGTCCCAACCGAAGAACTCCGCCACACCGCCACACACACCTGCCAGCGAGCGGTTGTGTATCGAGCGGCGCAGTTTGCGGCGAGGTTCCTCCTCTTCCTCCTCTTCCTCCTCGCGGTGCTCGCCGGCGGCAGTGCCGAAGTAGTCGGGCGAGCCGATTTGTCGCATGGCTGCCTCCACCATCTCGAGGGTGACAACGCGCATGGGCGACGTGAGCTTCTCGCGCAGGATTTCGGCTATACGCGATTCGATGTCGGCCATTACCTCGTCGGCGTCCTCCTCCAGACGACTCTTGATTTCATCGAGATAATTTTTCAGTGTGCGGTAGGCATCCTCATCGAGGGTGAAGGCCACTGAACCGATGTTTACATGAATGGTCTCTTTCATAACGGAGAATATTAAGTGTTGTTTATATCTTTCTGATGGCAAAT
>RCNH01000378.1_pt1 | contig 19065 bp, 23 predicted proteins | sample 2041161 | NCBI WGS metagenome assembly RCNH01 (sample SAMN09708215, study PRJNA481090) | Feces metagenome, whole genome shotgun sequencing project. | biome: feces | host: Leptonychotes weddellii | place: Antarctica: Sion Island | collected 2010-03-01 | reverse complement strand
ACAATAATGAATCCCCAGAAATCAAGGCTGTAAATACTGAGTGCAGGATGGAACCACCAATACGATCCACCTGCGATAAGCAGCAATACGACAAGTAACAAGATTCGATCACGGAGCTTCCAAGACAGGATATTCTGCATCCAGCTTGAATCTAACTTAGTAGTATCTTCGTATACCGTGTTAGCATCTTCAAACCAGTCCTCTGGGTTAAAGCGTATTTCCATATAGTCCTCCTCTTATAGGGTGTGGGCAGGTCTTAGTATACCACGCAAGAAGACCCCTCTGACTCCCGGTGGAGCCAGAGGGGTCTTTAATTAGCTAGGAAAGTTGTATGAAAGCTTGTCAAGCCACAGGACAAAGCTTCCCTGCATACGCCTTATAGAAAAGAGGCTCGAAGCTATAAAGCCCCCTCTCTTGTATAGTGCTTGCAGGTGAGCACTCAAGCTAGCGAAAGCTTATAGCTTACACCCTTATGCAAGGTGTAAGCGCTAAGAAGCGCTCAGACGACGCAGAACATATTGAAGAATACCACCATGCTGGAGATACTGCCCTTCAGTAGGAGTATCGATACGCGCAATCATAGTAAATTCATGCTTCGTCCCGTCAGGCCTATTGGCGCAGACAGTAATGCGAGAAGGGTAATTTGCCTGAGATGAAACATCAGGAGCAGCAATGTCAAAGCGCTCGTATCCCGTAAGCTTGTGCGTCTCCACGCTTTCGCCCGGAAGAAACTCCAGGGGCAAAATACCCATGCCGATAAGGTTGGAGCGGTGGATGCGCTCGAAACTTTCTGCCAAAACAGCACGTACACCTAAGAGTAAGGGGCCCTTAGCTGCCCAGTCGCGCGACGAGCCAGAACCATACATCTTGCCTGCGAGTACCACCAAAGGAAGCTCATCTTCAGCATAACGCTCAGATTGCTCGAATATGCGCGTCACCTCATCCTTTGTAAAATCTCGCGTCCAAGCTCCCTTGTATCCAGGGCTGAGCTTATTTTGGAGCTTTACATTGGCAAAGGTTCCACGCGCCATAACTTCATGATTGCCACGACGAGTACCATAGGTATTAAAGTCCTCATCCTTGACCCCTCGCTTGCGCAGGTAGTCAGCTGCAGCACTGTCGGAAGCTATGCTTCCAGCAGGAGAAATATGATCAGTTGTAATAAAGTCGCCTAAATGCAAGAGCACGCGCGCATCAGCGATGGGCTCAAGCTGCGCCGGCTCGAGCGTCATGGAGTCAAAATAGCTTGCGCGTCGCACATAGGTGGATGCATCATCCCAGTTAAAAACCTGACCTTCGGGTGCAGGAAGGGCCTTCCAGTGCGCATCGCCATCATAGAGATGCGCATTAGCCTGTACATATACAGAAGGTGCGAGTACATCAGCCAAGAGTTTGGCAATTTCATCCTGATCTGGCCAAATATCATCTAGGAATACAGGGCTACCTTCTTGATCTAGCCCCAGTGCTTCCTTTGCAAAATCAAAATCCATGCGACCCGCCAGGGCGTAGGCTACCACCAGAGCAGGAGCAGCAAGGTAGTTTTGCGCAACATCAGGAGAAATCCTGCCCTCAAAGTTTCTGTTACCAGAAAGCACGCTTGCAAGTTCGATCTGATCAGCCACGGCACTTACACGGGGCAATAGAGGGCCCGAATTTCCAATACAGCTCATGCAGCCAAAACCACAGGTATAAAACCCGAGAGACTCAAGATCTTTCTGCAAGCCAGCTCGTGCAAGAAGGCTCGACGTTGCATGACTGCCCGGTGCTAGGACACATTTAACCCAGGGCTTTGGTGTAAGACCACGCTGTGCAGCACGACGTGCCAAAAGTCCACAGGCAAGCATCATAGCTGGGTCTGTTGCTGTAGTGCAGCTGGTAATGGCTGCAAGAGCCACTGCCCCATCTTTGAGCTGGTGCTTTTCTCCTAAGATATCGACTTCAGCACAGGGAGACTCTCCCCCTCTGCGTGTTGCACACACAGCAGAAATATGTTCTGAAGCTTCCTGTGCCGAGATATAATCCTGAGGCCGGGAAGGGCCAGCAAGAGCAGGCGTGATGTCAGAGAGATTAAGCTCAAGAACAAGGGCATAGTTTCGATTCTCACTAGGATTGTGCCACAGGCCTTGAGCCTTAGCATAGGCTTCCACTAAGGCACACTGCTCGTCTGACCTGCCAGTAAGCTGCAAATAGCTGATAGTTTGTTCGTCTATTGGGAAGAAGGTGGCCGTTGAGCCATATTCCGGCGTCATATTGGCAATGCAGGCGCGCTGTGTGGCAGTAAGGGAGGCGACACCTTCGCCAAAACATTCAACAAAAGCGCCAACTACTCCTTGCTCGCGTAAAAGCTGGGCTAACTTTAAGGACACATCCATTGCGCTCGCGCGGCCTGACAAGTTTCCCGTTACATGCAGGCCTACAACACGAGGCACAAGAATGGTGATGGCCTGGCCTAAGGCAGCAGCCTCAGCTTCTATACCACCCACACCCCAGCCCAATACGCCAAGACCGTTGGCGGTAGGAGTGTGGGAGTCAGTACCTACCAGGGTGTCAAAATAGGCAAGAGCAGGAGCATCTGGTCTCAGGCGAGTCATTACAACCGGGGCAAAAGCCTCAATATTGAGCTGGTGACAAATACCAGCACCCGGTGGCGTGATGCGCACATTTTTGAACGAGGACTGAGCCCATTTAAGAAAGCTATAGCGCTCCTTATTTCGTGAAAATTCAAGCTCTTTGTTGCGCTCAAGAGCGGAAGCACAGCCAAATTCATCAGCAATAATGGAGTGATCCACCACCAAATCACAGGGTATCTGAGGATTGATGCATGCTGGATCCCCACCTAACTGGGCACAGGCTTCACGCATGACAGCAAAATCAACAAATACCGGCACGCCGGTAAAATCCTGGAAGAGCACACGTGCAGGACTGAATTCAATTTCCTCACCTGCTGTACCTGACGTGGCCGCTTCTACTATTCGGCGTGCACAGGTGGCAGCACGTGCAGGATCGTCGATCGTACGCAGGCAATTTTCCAACAAGACACGTAAGGTGTACGGTAACTTGCTGGCACCTTCGTGCTGCAGTATAGGTACATAGTGATACTCTGCTTCTCCAACGCTTAGCGTGGCATATGATTCTGCCATGCTCATCCCCCTCGTCTGATATATCTTCTCACCGTGTGTAGCTGTTGTCTTTTTCATACAGTTAAGGCAAACACGTGCTGTATTGGCGTAATGAGTTCGCAAAAGCTATACGCCTGTCTTACAAGCTGCAAGACAAGGGCCTTACAGCTCTTCTTCTAGTGCATCTACTAGAGCCTGGGTAAATTCTGAACAGCGTGCAGCTGGCTTGTTGCTACCCGTAGCCTTGCGAATGTCTGCCGTTAGGGTTTCTCCCTGCATATATACCTTTTGTATGGCGGCGCGAATGCGATCAGCACAGGCCTGCTCGCCTATATAGTCAAGCATCATAGCCGAAGACAAAATATGAGCTGTTGGATTAGCCACATCCTGACCTGCAATAAGAGGGGCCGAACCATGAACAGGTTCAAAAATGGCATAGTCCTCGCCCATGTTTGCCCCTGGAGCTATGCCAAGGCCACCGACAAGACCTGCTGCTAGATCTGAGGCGATGTCGCCATACAAATTAGGCAAGACCACAACGTCAAACTGTCCCGGGTCGATAACCATATTCATGCAAAAGGCATCTACGATACGTTCTTCAAAGACAATATCAGGCGCATAGTTTTGCGCACAATCACGCGCAACGTGCAGGAATAAACCATCGGTACACTTCATAATATTTGCCTTATGAACTGCACACACTTTTGAGCGACCCTGGGCCTGTGCATAGGTAAAGGCATAATCGACAATGCGCTGTGATGCAAAATGAGAAATCGGCTTAATAGAAATACCCGAATCTTCTCGTATCTCCCCTGCTCCGCGCTGAGAGCACAGGCGTATTACAGCTGCAGCATCCGCTGAGCCTTCTTCAAATTCTATGCCGGCGTATAAGTCTTCGGTATTTTCTCGAATAATTACCAGGTCAACATTGGAATAGCGAGATGCGATGCCCGGAATGGAAAAGACCGGGCGCACATTGGCATACAGATTAAGTTCTTGACGAAGGGCAACATTGACGCTTCGAAATCCACTGCCTACGGGTGTTGTGATGGGTCCCTTGATTGCAATTTTATTTTTGCGTACCGATTCAAGTGTTTCCTCGGGAAGAGGTGTGCCCGTTTTTTCAAGCATGTCTGCTCCTGCATGGGCCACTTCCCACACAATGTCTGCCCCCGCAGCCTTGACAACACGCTGCATGGCCTGGGATGTTTCTAATCCGATACCATCTCCTGGAATGAGCGTAATAGTATGTTGCGCCATATGTATACCCTCCTTTATGTGTCTTAAGGGAAATCTTACTTGCTACTAGAGTAAACCTATCTTGATAATCTAAAAGGCCAAGAGGAGAGATTTATACCAGACGTAACACAAAGGCACTTCAGCAGGTCGAATACAAAAAAAACGACCTCACCTGTTACTAGGTGAGGTCGTTTCTTAGAGCAACGGTTTCTACTTAAAGAAGCCGTCGTAATCATGCATTTTGAGCTGTGATTCAATCTTGCTCATGGTGTCTAGGGCTACACCGATCATAATCAGGATGGAGGTGCCTCCGAAGGCCTGAATAAGCTGGTTGCCAGAGAAGTAGAACAAAATAGAAGGAATTACAGCGATAGCTGCGATGAACAATGCACCGGGCAAGGTAACGTGGCTGATTACATCCTGGATGTAAGCTGCGGTAGCGCTACCAGGACGAATGCCTGGAATAAAGCCACCCTGCTTCTGCAAGTTTTCTGCGGTGTCTTCTGGATTAAATACCATAGACGTGTAGAAGTATGCAAAGAATACAATCAAACCAGCTGTAAGAATCCAGTTAACCCAACCGGTGGTAACTGAATCAGCAAATGCCCTCATCCACTCAATGTTGAAGAGAGCTGCAAGCTGTGCAGGGAAGTACAAAATAGCACTTGCAAAGATGATAGGAATAACGCCTGCGGCATTAACCTTCAAAGGAATGTAGGTGGTCTGACCACCCATCATCTTGCGACCCTGTACGCGCTTTGCGTAAGTTACGGGGATACGACGCTGTGCTCGCTCAAAGTAGATAATCGCTGGGATGCACACCAAAACAACGATAACAATCATTACAGTGATTGCAATGCCCATTCCCAAATCTGCCTGCAAGTTAATCGAAGAGAAAATTGCAGAAGGTACGCGGCTTACGATAGAGGTAAAGATGATCAAAGACATGCCATTACCAATACCACGCTGCGTAATCAGTTCGCCCATCCACATGATAAGTGCAGTACCAACCAACAAAGTAAAGACAACCAAAATGTCGGTTAGAGCCTTAGGTACTTCTGGAGAAAATACTACACCGTACTGAGGGGACTGGAACAAGAACAAATAACCAACCGCATTCAAAAGACCCAAACCAAGGGTGAGGTAACGAGTTACCTGAGTAATCTTTTTGCGGCCAGATTCGCCTTCTTTGGCCCAACGGCCAACAGCAGGGATAACGCCCTGCATCAACTGCATAATAATGGATGCGGTGATGTAGGGCATGATGCCTAAGGAAAATACAGAGAAGTGTGACAGAGCACCACCAGTAAAGAGGTCGATCATAGTCATTGATACACCAGACTGGTTAAATGAATCTGCAAATTCCTTAAAAGGAATGCCTGGTACAGGAATGTATGCACCAAGACGATAGAGGGCAAGAATTGCTAATGTGAATAAGATTTTCCGACGAAGATCAGCTACCTTGAATGCGTCAACAAATGACTTTAGCAAGGGAGTTCAACCTTTCCGCCAGCTGCTTCAATCTTTGCCTGTGCAGAAGCAGATACCTTGTCAACCTTTACGGTGAGAGCCTTGGTGAGTTCACCATCGCCCAATACCTTTACCAAGTCGTCGGTGGACTTGATGATGCCCTTAGCCTTCAATGCTTCGTTGTCAACAACTTCGCCAGCTTCGAACTTTGCGTCCAAACGGCTTACGTTAACGGGAACATATTCCACACGATTGAAGTTGCGGAAGCCAGGAAGCTTAGGAAGACGGCGTGCCAATGGAGTCTGGCCACCCTCAAAACCTGCGCCTTTACCGCGACCAGCACGAGAGAGCTGACCATTCATACCGCGACCAGCAGTTTTGCCGGTGCCTGAAGCAGGACCGCGACCGAGGCGCTTACGAGCCTTAGTTGAACCTGCAGCAGGGGTAAGATCTTTTAATTCCATGTAGTACTCCTTTTTCGCTATCCCTATACAACCGTATGCCGTATAGGGCGCTGGTAGCTCGCCACCAGCAAACTTAATTATATGGTGAAAGGGCGATGTAACCATCGCCCTTTTTACCCATCATTTAGATTTCTTCAACCTCGATGAGGTGCTTTACTTTGAAAATCATGCCGCGAACGCAGTCATTGTCAACCTGGTCAACGGTGCGACCAATCTTGCCAAGACCCAATGCCTTCAAGGTTTTACCCTGGTCGGCAGGACGAGATGCAGCACTGCGCACCTGCTTGAGGCGCAAAGTCTTCTCAGCCATTAGTTCTCCTTCTTGAAGCCGTAAATCTCAGCTACAGAGAGACCGCGACGAGCGGAAACTTCTTCAGGGCTCTGCAAATTGCGGAGGCCTTCAGCGGTAGCCTTTACGATGTTAAGTGCGTTGTTGGTACCAAGAGACTTGGTCAAAACGTCACTTACACCAGCAAGCTCGAGGACTGCACGAACTGGGCCACCAGCGATAACGCCGGTACCTGGGGTAGCTGGCTTCAAAAGAACGCGGCCAGCACCATATACGCCCAAAATCTCGTGTGGAAGAGTCTTTTCTGCAGTCAGAGGAACAGTAAACATGTTCTTCTTAGCATCTTCGATGCCCTTCTTGATGGCGTTAGGAACCTCAGAGGATTTACCCATACCAACGCCAACGCGACCATTGCCGTCACCGACAACAACCAAAGCGGTCAAGGAGAAGCGACGACCACCTTTAACTACTTTAGATACGCGATTAATAAAAACTACGCGCTCCTGAAGCTCAGGAACGGCAGCCTGGTTTTCTTGCTTACGAGCCATAAACGAGAACCCCTCCTAAAACTTCAGGCCTGCTTCACGAGCGCCGTCAGCCAAAGCTTTGATGCGACCGTGATACAGGTTGCCACCACGGTCGAATACGACGGTGGTAACGCCAATTTCTTTTGCCTTGTTGCCAATGATCTGGCCAAGAGCTGCAGCACCTTCAACATTGGAACCCAATTTGTTGGTTGCTTTGAACTCAGGACCCATGGTAGAAGCAGCGCAGAGAGTCTTGCCTGCTACGTCATCGATTACCTGAGCATACAGGTTTGCGTTGGAGCGGGTTACGCACAAACGCGGACAGGTTGGTGTGCCAGAGATTTTACCGCGAATACGGGTGTGGCGACGACGCAAGCCTGCTTGTTTTGCTTGAAGCTTTTTCATCTTCTATCCCTTCAGTCTAAAATCAGTTTGCGCTGTGGTAATTAGTCGCCCTTAGCAGCCTTGCCAAGCTTACGACGAACCTTTTCGCCTTCATAGCGAATGCCCTTGCCCTTGTAAGGCTCAGGTTTACGCCATTTGCGAATGTTTGCTGCGAACTGACCGACCTCTTCTTTGGAGATACCAGAAACGATGATTTCGTTTTGGTTTGGTACTTCAAAGGTGATGGTCTCAGAAGGTTCAATGATTACTGGGTGTGAGAAACCGAGAGACAACTCAAGGGACTTACCCTTAAGAGCTGCACGGTAACCAACGCCAACGAGTTCGAGCTTTTTGCTGAAGCCAGCAGAAACGCCCTGAACCATGTTAGCAATAAGAGTACGAACCAAACCGTGGAAGCTGCGAGCTTCACGAGAGTCGTCCGGACGGGAAACGATAATTTCTTCGCCTTCCTGAGCGATGATCATCATCTCAGGGAAGGTGCGGGTCAATTCACCCTTAGGGCCTTTAACCGTAACGGTGGTGCCGTCGATAGTAACTTCTACACCAGCAGGAACGGTAATGGGCTGTTTGCCGATACGAGACATATGTATTCCCTTTCCTTTCCTACCAAATATAAGCGATTACTTCGCCGCCAACGCCAGCAATGCGAGCGTCGCGGTCGGTCATAACGCCGCGGCTTGTAGAAATAATAGCGGTACCAAGACCACCAAGTACGCGAGGAAGCTCATCTTTGCCAGCATAGATACGCAAACCCGGTTTAGAGATGCGCTTGATGCCGCGGATGGTGCGATCGCGTTTTTCACCGTACTTAAGGGTGATTTCGAGGGTGTTGCGAGGAGAGCCCTCTACAACCTCAAAACCTGCAATATAGCCCTCTTCATGCATGATACGGGCAATTTCGACAAGCTTTTTGCTTGACAGCATTGCTACCGTCTGCTTGCCTGCGGTATTTGCGTTACGCACGCGCGTAAGCATATCCGCAATAGGGTCATTCATGCTCATTGTTTCTCCTTTGGTTCATGATGAATCGATCAGCTGGTTCGGTCCTACCCTTAGCAAGACCGCCTAGACCAAATCGATACACCTGCCATAACACAAAAACTTAGGTAATTACCAAGAAGCTTTGGTTACGCCGGGAAGTTCGCCTTTGTTTGCAAGCTCACGAAGACATACACGGCACAAGCCAAATTTGCGGAAGTAGCCATGAGGACGGCCACAAACGCTGCAGCGGTTGTGTTGACGTGTAGAGAACTTCGGTGCGCGCTTGGATTTAGCGATCATCGATTTCTTAGCCATTCAAATCCTTCTTTCCTATAACTAACTCGTTCATGAGTATAGTTGCTTATTTCTTGAATGGGAAGCCAAGCATGTCAAGCATAGCCTTGGACTTCTCATTGGTGTCAGCGGTCGTTACGAAGGTAATGTCCATACCGCGGGTGCGGTCAATTTTATCATATTCAATCTCAGGGAAGATCAACTGTTCGGTAATACCCAAGGTGTAGTTACCGCGACCGTCGAAGCTCGTTGGAGAGATGCCACGGAAGTCGCGTACACGAGGAAGGGCGGTTGCCAGCAAGCGATCGAGGAATTCCCACATGCGGTCGCCACGGAGGGTTACTTTACAACCGATAGGCTGACCTTCGCGGATCTTAAAGCCTGCGATGGACTTGCGTGCGCGGGTAACAGCTGGCTGCTGACCGGTGATGATACGCATGTCGTTTACAGCTGCGTCCAACAACTTACGGTCAGAAGATGCTGCACCAACACCCATGTTTACCACGATTTTTTCAAGACGTGGAACCTGGTTGATGTTTTCAAGCTCGAGCTGCTTGAACAACTCAGGAACAACTTCGTTCTGGTATTTTTCTTTAAGGCGAGGAGTTGCCATAGAAAGATATCCTCTCTTCGATGAATTAAACGCTAGATTACTGACCTAGCGTCCCTGGGTTTCCAGGGTCATAGTACTACTACATAAGCATACATGCTTAAAGGCGCGTAGAAAATACGCGCCTTGTTTATTTTAATCGATAGCCTTGTTACATTTCTTGCAAATGCGAACTTTTTTGCCATCTTCACGATTAATCGATACGCGGCTAGCTTCGTTGCACTTAGGGCAAACGAGCTTTACGTTAGATACATGAATAGGTGCTTCGAAGTGAGCAATGCCACCCTGAGGGTTTTGCTGAGTTGGACGCAAAGCCTTCTTTACCATGTTTACCTTTTCAACAACTACGCGCTGAGAGGTAGGAACGGTGCGCAATACTACGCCTTCTTTGCCCTTATCTTTACCAACGAGAACTTTAACCTTATCGCCAGTTTTGATATTCATCTTTGTCATCTAGTACACCCCCTACAGAGTTTCTGGTGCCAAAGACACGATCTTCATGTATTTCTTGTCGCGGAGCTCACGAGCAACAGGGCCGAAAATACGGGTACCCTTTGGTGCGCCCTCGTTGTTGATCAAAACGCAAGCGTTCTGGTCAAACTTAATATAGCTACCGTCAGCGCGACGAACTTCTTTTTTCACGCGAACGATAACGCAGCGAACAACATCGCCCTTTTTAACATTACCGTTAGGGAGTGCTTCTTTAACGCTGCAGATAATAACGTCACCAAGACCAGCATAGCGGCGCTTAGAACCACCGAGAACCTTGATGCACTGTACTTTGCGAGCGCCAGAGTTGTCGGCCACTGCGAGCATGGATTGCATTTGAATCATGACTTAATCCTTTCCTACTCTAGGAATAGTTTGCATAAAACTATTTGGCCTTCTCTACGATTTCTACGAGACGCCAGCGCTTCATACGAGAAAGCGGACGGGTCTCCATAACAACAACAGTGTCACCTACACCAGCTTCGTTGCGCTCGTCATGAGCGTGAAGCTTCTTGGTGGTGGTAATCATCTTGCCGTATACAGGATGCTTTTTACGCTGTTCAATACAAACAACGCAAGTTTTATCGCCAGCCGCGCTTACTACAACGCCCTGGCGAACCTTACGAGAATTGCGTTCTTCACTCATCTCTTAACCTTCTTTCAGTTCGCGAGCTAGTTAGCGCTCAGTTCACGGGCGCGCATTTCAGTCTGAATGCGAGCGATATCCTTCTTTACCTGCTTAACACGTGCAGTGTTGTCAAGCTGGCTGGTAGCCATCTGAAAGCGCAGGTTGAAAAGTTCTGCGCGTGCTTCATTGAGTTTCGTCTGCAAATCTTCAGACGAAAGTTCACGAATCTCTGCTGCCTTCATTTATTCCTGCCCTTCTGACTCGCGCGTGACGATCTTGCACTTGATAGGCAATTTGTTGATAGCCAAGCGGCATGCTTCATATGCAACCTCATCAGGTACACCGTCGAGCTCGAACAAGATACGACCAGGCTTAACTACTGCAACCCAAGCCTCAGGAGCACCTTTACCCTTACCCATGCGGGTTTCAGCAGGCTTCTTGGTGATAGGCTTATCAGGGAAGATGGTAATCCAAACCTTACCGCCACGCTTCATGTGACGGGTCATTGCGATACGAGCAGCTTCGATCTGACGATTGGTAATCCAATGTGCCTCGAGGGCCTGGATAGCAAAGGAACCATGATTAATACGGGTGCCGCCCTTGGCCTTACCCTTCATGGAACCGCGCTGTACCTTGCGGTGCCTTACGCGTTTAGGAGCTAACATTTACTTTGCACCCCTCTCGTGACGAACATTGCGACGACGGCTTGGGCGTGCGTTGCCTTCCAAAGCAGGCTGTGGAGCCTTCTGACCAGGCAAAACTTCACCGTGGTATACCCAAACCTGAATACCGATAGCACCCATCTGAGTGCTTGCAGTATGGAAGCCGTAGTCGATCTTTGCACGAAGAGTATGCAGAGGAACACGACCTTCGCGATACCATTCGCGACGGCTCATTTCAGCGCCGCCCAAACGGCCGGAGCACTGAATACGGATGCCTTCAGCACCGCTCTTACGAGCAGACTGAATAGCCTTGCGCATAGCACGACGGAAAGCTACACGGCCTTCCAACTGCTCTGCAACGCTCTGAGCGATGAGGTTAGCATCGAGCTCTGGGCGCTTAACTTCGATAACTTCAACGGAAACAGGGCCGTTTGCGATGCCAGAGAGCTTCTTGCGCAATGCATCGATTTCAGAACCCTTCTTGCCGATAACAACACCAGGACGAGCGGTCAAGATAATAACCTTGATCTTGTCGCCAGCGCGTTCGATTTCTACACGAGAAACTGCTGCGCGCTCGAGTTCTTTCTTCAAGAACTTGCGGATTGCCTGGTCATTTTCAAGGTTCTTTGCATAGTCCTTGTCTGCGAACCAACGGCTGCGCCATTCTTCGGTAATACCAAGACGGAAGCCTGTTGGGTTTACTTTCTGACCCATTAACTATGCCTCCTCTCGAGTTGCAACAATAATGTTGATGTGGCTGGTGCGCTTCATGATACGGGATGCGGAACCACGGGCACGTGGGCGCATACGCTTCATGGTTGGGCCTTCGTCAACAAATGCAGTCTTAACTACGAGAGCGTCAGCATGAACGCCATGCTGGTTTTCTGCGTTAGCTACAGCAGAGTTGAGAACCTTTTCTACAACTTCTGCAATACCGCGGTTGGTGAACTGCAAGGTTTCGCGAGCTGCTGGAACAGACTTGCCGCGAATTGTGTCAACAACAATGCGTGCCTTGCGAGGTGATACACGCACGTAACGTGCTGATGCTTTAGCTTCCATGTGTCACCCCTCCTATTTCTTGCTCTTTACATGGCTGCGGAACAAGCGAGTTGGAGCAAATTCTCCGAGCTTGTGACCAACCATAGATTCAGTTACATATACTGGTACGTGCTTGCGGCCATCATGAACTGCAATGGTGTGACCAACCATTTCAGGGAAGATGGTGCTGGAACGAGACCAGGTCTTAACAACGTTCTTTTCGCCGGCTGCATTCATCGCGTCAATGCGATCAAGAAGGCGAGGCTCAACGAAAGGACCCTTTTTTAAACTTCTACTCACAACTACTCCTTATAGCAATATGCGCTATTTCTTGCGACGACGAATAATCAAGCGGCTAGAAGCCTTTTTACGATTACGGGTAACATAACCCTTGGTGGGTACGCCCCAAGGAGTAACTGGGTGGCGACCTGCGGTCTTGTTCCTACCCTCACCACCACCATGTGGATGGTCAACAGGGTTCATAACAGTACCACGAACGGTTGGGCGAACGCCCTTCCAGCGGTTGCGGCCAGCTTTACCAAGCTTGATGTTTCCGTGTTCACCGTTGCCAACCTCGCCGATGGTGGCGCGGCAGGAAACCAAAACACGACGCATTTCGGAAGAAGGCATGCGAAGAATTGCATACTTGCCTTCTTTACCCATGAGCTGAATGCTGGTACCAGCAGAACGAGCCAATGCTGCGCCCTGGCCTGGCTGCAATTCAACAGCATGGATGGTGGTACCAACAGGAATGTCGGACAATGCCATAGCATTACCAGGCTTGATGTCAGCGCCTGTGCCACTCATGATGGTATCGCCTACATTCAAGCCCTTTGGGTGAAGAATGTAGCGCTTTTCACCGTCTGCATAGTGAAGCAAAGCAATACGTGCAGAACGATTTGGGTCGTATTCGACAGTTGCAACCTTGGCAGGAATGCCATCTTTGTTGCGCTTGAAGTCGATTACGCGATAACGGCGCTTGTTGCCGCCACCCTGGTGACGAGTGGTGATACGGCCGTTGTTGTTGCGACCACCCTTTTTAGGCAAGGGCTCCAACAAGGATTTTTCTGGCGTGGTGCAGGTGATTTCAGCATAATCTGAAACCGTCTGGAAACGCCTACCTGGACTGGTCGGCTTGTACGGTTTTACTCCCATTTTTATCCTTTCCTCGGGAACTGTCTGCTGTGAGCTCGCATACAATCCCTTTGACTCGGTGTGGTCTCGATTGCCGCTTAATGTTTCTTGGGAGGTTAAACATTTACGACTCCGAGCTACCACGCGCCCGGGTGTATCCATACACACGGTAACGCAACGGTAAATTATATTCGTCTTTGCGTGTAAATGCAAGACCCTTGTAAAAGCCACAAGTTTTACACAAGCGAAGGCCTTTTAGGGGGTGCCCATCCACACATTAGCCCATGACCCTCCCCTAGCATAGGAATGCCCCGGACAAGAGGGGCGTCCGGGGCATTGCAAGATAATTGCCTGTTTATTCGACTGACTTAAGGGATGTGACCATGTCGACTCGTGAGAGTCTTGGTTTGAGGAGTAAGCATGAGCATCCGGCAAAGATCATTGTAGCCAGCCAGGCAATTACATAACTTGTGATGTGAATATCTCGACCAAACATGACGTAGTTGGTTTCTGCTGTCTGGGCGACGAACTGCTCCATGCCCGTACCCAAAAGCATTCCAAAGCTTGCGCCAATAAGGCTTAACATAAGCACCTCACGAAAGATATAGGCATCTACTTCGCGAGGATAAAATCCCAATACCTTTAGCGTAGCGATTTCGCGCACGCGCTCACTAATATTTATGTTCATCAAATTATACAACACAATAAATACAAGCAGGCCTGCAGATACCACCAAAAGCGCTACGATCATGTGAACACTTGAGAGCATTTCAGTATAGGAAGTAATAAGCTCATCATTTTCTGAGTAGGTTTGAACAGAGTCCAGTGCTCGAAGCGCAGGCGCAGGACTTGCCTGGGAGGTATGAGCATAGCGAATAAGGTAGTGGTCAAATACAGGTGCAGCTGAATAAAGCTGCTCATAGACACGAGGGCTTATATAAACATAATTACCCAGGTAGTTTTCTGTAAGCGCACTCACTTCAAGTGTGTGACTTGTTGTGCCCTGCTTTCCTAGAGCATCAAGCTCAAAAAGTTCAAAGCTGCTCCCCGGACCGAGATTGAAATCCTGGGCTAGCTTTTCAGAAAGAATGGCACCATCCGTCATAAGATCTAAAGTCTCTGACTGATTACGTGTGCGCAGGCTTACAAAGTCAGAAAATGCCTTGGGGTCTTCTATTACAACAAGCTGAACAGGACGAGAGTCGTCTCCCTGGCGTATAAGCAGGTTAGATTCCTGTACGCGCGTGTAAGAAGCGACAGCAGGGCTTGCGTCTAGCGATGCTTCAAAATCAGAAGCATCTGCTCCTGGTACAAGGGCGGCTCGTGCATCAAAGTGCTGTATGCGATCAAACTGGTAGCGCGTAATATCTCCTACGGCATCCGCTAGTCCAAGGCCTGTAAGCAATAAGGCGCTCGACCCTGCAAGACCAAGAACCGTCATAAAGAAGCGTCGTTTATACCTAAATATATTACGCAGCACCACCTTCCAAGAAAATGAAAGATGTTTCCATAAAGCCGTGCGCTCGGCAAGGATCTTCTTACCACTACGAGGAGCCTTAGGCAGAAGAAGAGCCGCAGGCACCTCAGAGAGTGTTGTGTAACACACTGCACATACAACTGACAGCACGAGCACGAGCCCAATCGCTACAGCAAATCCAGCCTGTGCAAGGTCAAAATAAAGGGGTGCTTCAGGAATGCTATATACAACAGCATACGCCTCGTGAATAATGCGTGGCAAAAGCTGGCTGAGCACGCCTACACCCACAAGGCCGCCAAGCCCAGCTGAGGCAAGACCATAGATTAGATATTTGCTCGCAATCTGAGCAGAGCTCATGCCTAAGGCCTTTGCAGTGCCTATAAACAATCGCTCGTCTTCGATAAGGCGTGTCATGGTAGTTAGGCTTACTAACAAGGCAACTGCAAGAAACAACACGGGAAAGACTCCGGCGATATGCTGCATACGCTGGGCGTCAGCTTCGTAGCTAGCAATACCTGGGTTGCTGTCTCGATCAAAGACCGTCCAATTTGGAGGAGGCAGGGCACCCACGCTCGAAAGCGCAGGGGTTAAGCTGTCGCCACCATATGCACCAAGTGCTTCTTGGTCGCCGGATGGGGTTGTAGCAAATCCAGGTTGGGCAACATCCCCCGGCGTATTGGATGCAGGCGAGCCTACTAGTGTGGCTGCTAGCTCCGAGGAAGCACTAGAAACTAAGCCTGCCTGCTCAGCACGGCCTTCTGACATGTTTGAAAACCGGGCAAGCATGGCTTCCAAGCGCTCCTGGCGGCTTGCTTCTTGCAGGGACCCAAGTTGCGCTTCTATACGTGCCGAAACTTCGCTCACATCTTGTGTGTTATCTACTGCAAGATAGAGGCTGGTGACAGGCGCGTCCTGCGTGAAGGCCCGAGGCAGCACCAAAAGGCTCTGGCGCAAGGTACCACCGCCAACACGGCTGGGTCCCATCATGGCAGAACTTATAAACAGGGGGCTCTCTACCGTACCCACAAGAGTAAGGGTGTCGCTTGTAAGCGGCAGCTTAGAACCAGAAGCGGGAACCAGGCCAATCTCTGAACCAAGGGGAATGGTTTCCACTCCTGTCGTACGTGCAAGCGCCACACACTCGTGTGGGCTTGTAGGCATGCGTCCTTCCACAAGATGCACCTGGTTTAAGGCCTGTGTACCATGGGGCACACACAAATCTGAACTTGGCAGGCTTGCGAGCTGTGTTGCATAGTATTCATCGCCAAACAAGGCCAGGACATCCTGTTCATGTGCCTGCATAAGGCTTGCAACACCTTCAAGATCTGCAACCCTGGAAGCATCCTTATCGCTAAATCCCTGGTCAGATACAAGCCGAAGATCAAAAAGACGGCTGCTTTCGTAGTAGCTTGTGGCAGCATTTCGCATAGAAGGCCCAGCCATGCCAAGCCCCGCATAGAAGCCCGTACCTAGGGCCACAATAAAAACTATGGCAAAAAAGCGTGACAGGCTATGCCGTATGGTGCGGAAAACATCCGTATAAAATACCCGCTTCATGGCCCATCCCTACCATTCAATATCGCTTGCCTGCATAGGATGTGATTGCAGGGTACACGACTCGATACTGCCTTCATGCACGGTAAGTACCCGGTCTGCCATGGGTGCAAAGGCAGCATTATGCGTGATGATGACTACCGTTTTTCCAAAGCGCTGCGCCGCATCCTGCAATAAACCCAGTACAGCCTGGCCCGTCTTAAAATCCAAGGCACCTGTCGGCTCGTCACACAGCAAGAGCTTAGGGTTTTTTGCAAGCGCTCGCGCTAGGGCCACACGCTGCTGTTCCCCACCTGATAACTGAGAGGGAAAATTTGACAACCTGTGCTCAAGCCCCACCTGTTGCAGTACATACGCTGGATCAAGGGGGTCACGACAGAGCTGACAAGCAAGCTCAACATTTTCAAGAGCGGTAAGATTTTGTATTAAATTATAGAACTGAAAGACAAAGCCGATATCGTGGCGACGATAGCGCGTAAGGCCAGATTGTGACAAGGCAGAAATTTCTACACCATCAAGGGTGATAGTGCCTGACGAAGGAGCATCCATACCGCCAAGCAGGTTTAGAATTGTTGTTTTTCCGGCACCAGAAGGGCCTACGATTACAACGCATTCTCCCTGCTCAATGGTAAAGTTTACGCCTGTCAAGGCAGGCACATCGAGCTCGCCTGCGCGATATATTTTTGAAACATCACAAAACTCTACGAATGCCATAGCTGGCCTCCTTGCGAAATACGTCTAACGAGACGCAGTAATGTATGTTCTTATTTTATCACCTTACAAGCCCCATTTATACCAGCACCGTCAGAGTGCATAAAACTTCGCTTATGAATTTTTTACCTAGAAAATACAGTGAGGGGCTCATAATCAGGTATTATCAAAGGTATGAATACTCACATGCAACAATCATCCCCCACAACGCCACATGAGCCCACGCAAACACAGCAGGACGCTCAAAAGCCCTGCGTATTTGTTGTGCATGCATCTGTCGGATCTGGGCATCGCAGTGCTGCTTTTTCTATTGCAGAAGCACTTGAAGAGCTACGCGATACCCATCCAGAGGCCCTCGGGTCAATACCCAAAGATTACGATGTAGAGGTAATCGACATTCTGGATTATGGACGCATTGTATTTGATGGCGATAAGGCAGCCACCATGTTTACGGGCATTACACGCCCCATTTATGACCTAACCTGGCGCTTTACCTTTACAGGTAGGCTTCTTTGGGGTGGAGGCACCCTGTTTTCTCATGCCATGTATCCAAAATTTACGAAGCTTGTTGCCAAGCGCAAGCCCTTTGCCATTGTAGCCACCCATATCATGGCTGCGAATTGCGCCGTTGGTGCACGCATGATTACGAAGCAACACTTCCCCATTATCAGCGTGCCTACCGATTATGAAACAGAAGGCTTTTGGCCTCATAAAGAAAGTGACGCCTTTTGCGTTGCTACAGAAGCCATGGCAGAAACTCTGCGACCCCGCCGTGTGCCTGAGCACAAGATTTACCTAACAGGCATTCCTACACGCCGGGGATATAGAACAAGCCACAATAAGCAGGCAGCGCGTGAGCAGTTTAAGCTGCCCCAGGATAAGCGCGTTGTACTTGCCTTGGCAGGAGCCCACTTGCCCACACCCTATGTGCGCTTTAGAAAAAGCTTAGACGAAATGCTCCCAAGCATGCATGCCCTGCCTGACACCTTGCTTGTTATCCTGGCAGGTAAGGACAAAGACTATGCCCGCCACCTCAAGCGACAAATTAAGCAGTATCGATTAGACAATGTGATTGTGCTTGACTATGTGACAGACATGGCAAGCCTTATGGCAGCAGCCGATGTTGCAATTTGTAAGTCAGGCGGACTTACGGTAACGGAATGTCTGTGCAGCTCCACCCCCATGATTTTGATTGGGCAGGCCTACGGCCAGGAAAAGGTGAATGTTGTCATGCTTACCTCCCAGGGCGCTGCTAAACACGTGACTACGGCACGAGAATTGTTTGAAGCGCTTAAGAGTTTTTCAGAAAATAACGAGGTCATGAAAGCCCTGCTTATTAACGGAAACCTCATCCGCCGCCCTCAGGCAGCCCTCGACATCGCACAGATCACTCTTGACCTAGCACAGGAAGCTCAGGCTGAGCCTAAGTCCCATCCCTGGAGACTCATGCGTCTGTACTGGGGCAAACAACCTGCACATACACGCTAGTTATGATCCCTCTACAGCACAAAAGGCATGGCCCTCATTCTGAGGACCATGCCTTTTTTCATGCCTTCCACCTGTGTGGAAGAGCGTCTAAGTTGCAAAAAGCCTAAGGCTAAAGTTTACAAACCCCTACGCTGCCCTACGACGACGTCGGCGAATAACATAGGCAAGACTTGCAACACAGGCAAGAATACCTGCTGCTGCAAGGGCTCCAGCATACGGAGCTTCTGCCATTGAGGCCAAGCCCGTAAGAGGAGCTAATTGGTTTCTTAAGTTGATGTCAAAACGCATAGTTTTTGTATCAACAGGAAGACCAAAATGTACAACTAAGTCGGTGTCGGACAAGGCTGGTAAGGTTTTATCAACGCTATACAAGCCTGCTCCATCAGTTTGCGCTCCTGCATGTACAGTATGAGTTACTTCCATGCTTTGGGTAATCGCATCCTTCTGGTCTGACACAACCGTACATGTCAGTGAGTAATCCTGCGA
>RCNH01000377.1_pt1 | contig 19073 bp, 24 predicted proteins | sample 2041161 | NCBI WGS metagenome assembly RCNH01 (sample SAMN09708215, study PRJNA481090) | Feces metagenome, whole genome shotgun sequencing project. | biome: feces | host: Leptonychotes weddellii | place: Antarctica: Sion Island | collected 2010-03-01 | reverse complement strand
CTGAATACCCTGAAAGAGTACATCACCGGACAGGCATCCGATGGCTGGGGCGAAGGGTTCGAGCAGCATGAAATCGAAACCGCAGATGGCGAACTGTATGTCCACCTCTGGGATTCGGGTGACTGGAGTATCGAAACCGAGCAGGAACGATTTGCACTCAAACTGGCTGAGGGGCTGCCTGATGTCTGCTTCTCCATCTTAAAATCCACTGGCGAACTGATTTGTGTGAAGAAGGGCGAAAGCGGCTACTACCACTCGAACTACAATACACCTGATAAAGAGTACAATATGGAGTTGGCAAATGAGTTGAATGAAAGGCTGGGTGTTACACCAAAACAGCGACGGGCAATGGAAAATGGTTCCATGTTTGGCTGGACGGTTCCTGCTGCCGACCCTGCCCATTACGATGCGGAGGGCATCCCGATTCGGCCGGGAGAAAGAAAAGCACCCGCCAGATCATTGGAGTATCAGTATGAACAGGCAAAATTCATTGGGCAGTCCTATCGACCCGGCATGAAAATCGTGCTGGATGAGAAAATGGAAGATCCCTACTGTGAAATGCCTGCCGGATTAACCGGTATCGTGGATTCTGTTGACGATTTGGGGCAAATTCATTGCCATTGGGAGAATGGTTCTTCGCTGGCGTTGATTCCGGGTGTAGACCATTTCCATAAGGATATGACACAGGAGTCTGCGATAGAGAGCAGCGAGGAACAGGAGTCTGATTTAGAATTGTGAGGTGACTCGATATGAGAAGAAGCGCCGCTGCGTATCATAAATTTACGGAAGATGAGATCCGACAAGCAAACAGTGTGGATATTCTATCCCTTGCCCGCAGTTATGGATATGAGCCGGAAAAGGCAGGCCGCAAAGCTGTCCACATGAAGCACAGCGGCGGGCTGTACATCTTTCCGGAAAACAACCGTTTTTTTCAATGGACGGGTCCGGATGAGGGGACGAAAGGAGGGGCGATTGATTTTGTCATGCGGGAAGAAAACCTATCCTTCCCTGAAGCGGTGGGCAAGCTGATCGGCAAAGAGTTTTCTCAATCCATCCGATCAGCGGTTCCTTATGAGAAACCGCAACGGGAGCCGCTGATCCTGCCTGATAAGGCAGATAACATGAAGCGAGCCTATTGGTATCTGGTTTCTGTCCGGGGCATCAAACCCAAAATTGTCAGCCATTTTATGAATCGGAAGATGATCTATCAGGAAAAGAAGTATGGAAACTGCGTGTTTGTGGGCTACGATGCCGAAGGGACAGCTCGATACTGTTCTATGCGGGCGGCCAGAGAAAACAGTCCGTTTAAGATGGACGCAACCGGCTCCGATAAGAGCTACCCATTTTTCCATGAGGGAAAGACCGATCTGCTGATTGTTACCGAAGCACCCATCGACCTGATGAGCCATGCTTCGATTGCCGCTGACTTCTATGGGCGTGACTGGACGCAGGATCACCGTATCTCTACGGGCTGCCTTTGGAGTGGAGCCATTGATCGCTATCTGGAAGGCCATCCCCAAATCAAGCGGCTGGTATTTGCAGTGGATAATGATTATCTTGCCCGTGATAACAATGGGCAGCTGCGAAATTGGGGACAGCTTACAGCGGAAAAATGGATCAAAGAATACACCGCACAAGGATATGCCTGTGCGGTCCATATTCCGCACCTGAATGATTTTAACACCGATCTGGTGGAGATGCGGAAGGGGCGCTCCGCAGAGGATTTAGACCGTCAGCGTATGGCGGAACTGGAAATGGAGTTTGATAAGGATGCTGTGGAAGAAGCAGAACAGGATGTGGAGGTGTAAAAATGGCAAAGATACAGACCTTTGATTTGGGGCGATGGAGTGAGCCGGATGAGAATCACCGTGTCAGCCTGCTTGGCATGGCCGATGCTAAAAAAACCTTTGAGGAACTGAAAACACATCTTGCAATCAATGGGCTTCTTCCTGATGAATACTTTCTGTTTTCCGATGAAAGCAACAAATCAGATGGAGAACTGCCCATATTTGGAGAGGCTATCTGTCTTCCCAATTTTGGAGCCAGCGAGGGCATCTATTTGGATATATGGCTTGAATGCCATAAAAGCAACGGCACTCCATTCTTCGTGAAATTCGCCACTGGAAAGACACTGGGAGAAACGGCAGATGACTATTACCGAATGTTCCGTATTGCCGCCGAATGTTCCCTGATGCTCAATGGGCATGGACAAGCCTATGAGAGAAATAATGTGGATATTGTGCTGACGGAAAAAGAGGCGGATGCCGTGGCAAACTCCGTGGAGTTGGAACTATGTGCCTATCAGGAACCAGAAATGGAAGCTCTGCTGTCCTCTGCGCTGGACAAGATCACCTGCATTTCCTATGCAACAATCCAAACTGTAACCTGTCATGGAAAAGATGATTTTTCCCTCTGGACGGTAGACATCCCCACAGATATGCTCCGCTCCATTTTGAAGGAGGGGGCAGAACGGGTAGAGTCTCTGGAGAACCTGATGGACGGCATGGACACAAAATCCGGCTGCGAAATGCGGCTTCTCACACGGGAGATGAATGAGAACTTTGCGTTCTATATCATCCCAGAACAACTTTCTTATTTGCAGGAATATTCCACCCAAGGATGCTCCGTCCGTGGAAACAAGGAGCAGATTATGGAAGAAATTTATACTGCGCGGGAAGCTGCAAATGGAATAAGTAAGGAAACATATCAGGAGGTAGAGATATTCGACCAGCCAGCTCTATTTTCCAATGGGAGAGTAAATCCCGATGATCTGCCTAACGGGATATGCTGTTATGATTTGCGTGGATCAGACTATGATCCGGGCTACCCTGTTTCAGTAGAGAAAAAGGTGGTGGTCAATCATGCCGGGTCCCTGCTGACTGTAAAGCCACTGGATCTTGATGAACGTGGGTGCCGGATGCTTACAGAGGATGAGGGGCTGAATTTCACAGGAGGTTTTCTTACTCTCCAACAATTTATGCAGCAGGAAGCCAGCCGTTCTCCCTGGAATGACCAGCAGGAGGAAATTGCGGAGGATATGGAACTGGATGATGAGCAGGATTCCGAATGGGGGCGTTGAACAGCCAGACTTCTCTTTTCATCCGTATCTCTCTGCCTCCTTGTGGGGCATCCGCAACCAGAAACCGCAGGCTAGGTCCTGCGGTTCTCGGTTAAGGCAGGAATAGCCGTCATACCTGACGGCAGGCTGACAGCTTGAAAGCAGTGCTTTCAACAGTTTTTTGAGGATTTCACATGGTATGATTTTTTGATTCTCGTGTGATTTTTGTCATACTTCAAAATGAAAGTCATACTCTCTCCGTTCTTTTCAGTTCTTGTCGCTTCTAATCACCTATACTGACAAGAATGGTTAGAATGTGAAAAGTATCTTGTCAGAGTGTCGGTTGATCTGGCGCTCTTTCTATTTGGAAGGAGGATTGATTTGAAGGAATCGCCCATTAAGACCGAGCGCAAGACGCTCCATCTGCCGGAGGATACCGTTCGGGCGCTCAATAAGCTGGCTGCCAAAAATGGGACGGACTTTTCCAAAGAAGTGCGCAGGGCGATTGACGAATATCTGGATTTGGAAACCACCGCCGAAAATATTGACATGATAAACGGGGTCATCCGGCAGGAACTCAGCGGGCAGCTCAAGGCCTTGGGAAATCGGCTGGCTGGACTCATCAACCGCCTGACGATCATATCGGCTGCGGGCTATTATGCCAACATTGCCATTATTGCAGACCTGATTGACCAAGACCGCTATTCGTCTTTTGAGAAAATCGAGTCGGCGGCCCGAAAGCGGGCATTGGCGTTTGCCAATCAAAAAAATGTGGATGCGCTGCGTACCTTTATGGATGACGAAGAAATGCAAAAAGCCATCCATGCTGTACAAGGAGGTTTCCATGTCGATTCTGATTTATAAGCAGCGGCACCGCCATCCCAACTATAAGAAAACGCCGAAAGGCAATTACGCGCACATCGGCTACATTGCCACTCGCCCTGGTGCGGTGAAGAATGAGGGGATGCGACACGGATTGTTTGGCAAGCTGGAGCCAGGGGCAGTCAAAGAGTTTGACACCTGGCAGGAGATTGCCCGCATGGTTCGGGAACTGTCCTATCGCCGGGTCAATATGTATCGTGGAATCATCTCTTTTTCACCGGAAACGGCTGTCGAATTGGGGTTGTCCGATCATAAGGCATGGGAAGATTATATCGACCGCCATATTTTGACTATGGCAAAGTTCAACGGAATCCGGGTGCAGGATTTGCAATGGGTAGCCGCCCACCACAACGAGAAAGGTCATCCCCATATTCATGTAGTGTTCTGGAATAAAAATCAGCAAACCATGGTCCCTTTTGTCCATCCAAGTATCCCGGATAAAATCCGCAGGCAGCTCATTCGGGACACCTTTGCCGAGCGCATCAAAGAATATTGTGAGGCCAAACAAACGGCAAAGGAACAGCTGTCAGCGACAACGGAAGACATGATTGACGAGTTTGAAAAGTACATGGAGCAGCTTCATCCGCAGGAGTATCGCCGCCTGCGGGAAGCGTTTGGGCGGATCGAAGATGATGAACTGGGGACTTCCCCTTTGGACAGCGTTGTTGGCACAATGGAGATCGCTCCCTATATCTCACGCCTGTTCGCCCTGAAGGAGAAAATGCCGAAAAAGGGACGGCTGTATTATAAATTGCTGCCGGAGGATGTGAAAGCCGAAGTGGATGCTTTTGTTGCCTGTCTGAAAGAAAACAACGAATACATCCGCAATTTGGTACAGGACTACGCAGAGAGCAAGACCCGTCTTGCCATGCTCTATGACACTGATCCGGCTCACATGAAAGAGCAGCAGGAAAAAGCAGTTGCAGAGGCCGATAAACTGATCGCCAATCAGATTCTTGATGTGATACGCACCATGCTGCGCAAAGACCGTGAGGTTCAGTCTTTTGAATATACGCAGGCCCGCAAAGCCTATTTCACCGAACAGATGATTTGTGAGATTCTAATTGCTTTGGAACAGAACGCTGTGAGCCTTGATATGGAATATGATGATCGGCAAAAGGCGATGAGTACCGATTTGTCAAAGGCAGCTCGGAAGGAATGGTATCTGCGGCATAAGGATAAAGGCATGGAGCTATAGAAACCCGCAATTAAATATATTGTAGAAAAGTTTTGCGTATATAAACCGCAAAACTAATTGACCGCCTGCATATTTTGCGGTATAATAATTACAAATGGAGGTGGTCACGATGATTGACAGACCGTTATATGTGGATAAGATTATGGCCTATGTAGATACTCCTTTTGTTAAAATCCTTACAGGAGTGCGCCGCTGCGGAAAATCTACCATACTGAAAATGATTATGGAAAGGCTGAAAACAGAACGAGGTATTTCAGATAACCGCATCATAAGCTGCCGTTTTGATTCTATGGAATATGAGGATATGACGGCGAAACAGATCTATACCCTATTAAAAAATCAGCTTTCCACCACAGAAAAGACCTATTTGTTTCTGGACGAGGTTCAGGAAATCAAAGGATGGGAAAAGATTGTAAACTCGCTGGCATCCGATTTTGATGTTGACTTGTATATTACAGGCTCCAACTCCAGAATGATGTCCTCTGAAATAGCGACCTATCTCACTGGTCGATATGTCTCCTTCCGTATTTTCACCCTGTCTTTTGGCGAATATCTGATGTTCAAAAGCAAATTCACCAATGTTGGAGAGCCGAAAACAGAACTTGCCAATTATGTTCGCCTGGGAGGGTTTCCGGCAACTCATTTGCAGGCGTATTCTCAGGATGAAATCTATACGATTGTCCGGGATATATACAATTCCACGATCTTTTCGGATATTGTAAAGCGAAATCAGGTTCGGAAGATCGACCAGCTGGAGCGTGTTGTAAAATACACCTTCAACAATGTTGGCAACACCTTTTCCGCAAAGTCGATTGCGGATTACCTGAAAGCGGAACATCGGGCCCTTGACAACGAAACGGTTTACAGCTACTTGGATAAGCTGGAAAAGGCCTATCTGCTTCATCGCTGTTCAAGATATGATTTGCAGGGTAAGGAAATCCTGAAAACACAGGAAAAATTCTATCTGGCTGATGTTGCCTTACGATACAGTGTTCTCGGCTATAACGCAGACAGCGTTGCTTCCAGCTTGGAAAATATCGTGTATTTGGAACTTTGCCGACGGGGATACACAGTCAATGTGGGGAAAACCAGTGATGGCGAGATTGATTTTGTAGCAGTCAGACAGAACGAAAAAATCTATGTTCAGGTTACGCAGGAGATCAACTCGGAAAAGACAGAAAAGCGAGAATATAACCGTTTGCTTGAAATACCTGATAATTACCCCAAATTTGTTCTCACAACAGATGAATTTGCCGGTGGGAATTACGAAGGGATCAAAACAATGCACATAGCGGATTTCCTGCTCAGTACGGAGTATTAGCATCGAAGCCCAGATGAAACTCAGTGGAAATCTACTATTTATCGCAAAAAGTCCCTTGACAATATTAATATTACCATACAGAAAGCAGTCCTGCGGGGCTGCTTTTTGTGTTTTCAGATGATTTCTGAAAAACCAAAAGTGACCGGCCACCCGGTTTCAGAAAGGAGGAAGGATGATAACTGTGAACACCTCATATAAGCAAAACGGTGTGCCGGTGTCGATTCCGAGCGGTTCGTATGGCATGATTGGCCCTCTGACGGTTCACCCATATGAATATCCCAAAGGACATCCCTGCCATAACTGCCCCTACACGCTGCGCACCTCAGTCGCGTCCTGTATGTTCCCGGAACGAAAGGACGGAGGCTGTTTCTGGTATGATCTGAAAAACAAGCGACGCCCGCCGCTGCCTGCGGTTTATCCTAAAGACCGAGTAGCAGCAGAGCGCATTTTTGCTTTTATCGAAGTTCTTGAAAATGTGATGAAACGAAAAGGCTATCCCGAAAGGAGGAAACCGATTGCGAAGCAAGACTGATTTTTACAGGCTGTTCTTTGAGCAGCTCTCCCGGCGCGGCTTTGATGTGAAGCGGTCCCAATCTTCCGATTACATCGCTGATATTTATTTCAAGAATCAGCTTGTAGCTTACTTCTCCAAAGCCGACACAGTGATCCAGAATCCCTTTGTCGCAGTCAAAGATAAGGTCATTCGCCTTATCAATGACACAGCCCAGAACACAGCGAACAAAGCGGGCATCTGCCGTGACTGCCCCTATACGGATGCCAATGAGAAACTTCCCAATGGTTCCTATAAGCTGGCAGAATTCAACGGTGTGACCCTTGCCTGCAAGGAACATCATCTGTTTGGATATGTGTTCTCCACCTACCGTACTGTCCCAGACTCCGGTGAAATGATGGCCCGCCAGATTTTTTATAACAAGGAATTTGCGGGGCAGGATTTTGCTAAACGGAGCGGACTGGTGGATGAGCGGGCGCTGTTCACCGAAGAAGAACTTCGGGTCCTCCATGCGGGTTTGGTGAAAATGAGCATACTCGATCAGGATGTTTCCAATGAGGCCCGTGAATCGGTGGAACGGATTCTTGACAAAATCGAGGACATCATCCCGGAACTGCGGGAGCAGGAACTGGAATTTGACTTTGATATGGAGTTCGGCCAGCAGGAAGCAATGGAGATCGGAGGATAGAAAGCATGAATGGCAAAAGAAATCAAACCATCGCTATTGCCCGTTTCCTGATGTATAAATACGGGCTGAGCCAACAGCTTGAAGGCATGACGGATGAAGAGTATCTGGAACATCCCATCGGGTTGGATGTGGGCGAGTATGTAGCTGACCTGATGAAATACTGCCCGGAGCATATCGTGGATCAGGTCATGGAGCATCAGGATGCTCTTTTGCGGCGGCTTGGTACGGATTATCTCACTGTTATAGCCTATATGCCTTACGAGGAGGATGGAGGGACAAGGTATGCGTGATGGACGCCCAAACCCCGATATTTGGGGAAATATCATCACCTGTGGAGAGATCGCTGTAGGTATTTATGAGATCATCGGCACAAACAAACGCGGACTGGAAGTACCAAAGGCTGTTGCCGAGCAGATACTGCCGGATTCCGTGCTGGAACAGGCTGAACCGGATGGCGAGAACTTTTGTTTTACTGATCCGGTTTCCAGTGCCATCGCTGCGGATGCCCTGCTGGAACAGGAGCTTGTTACCGACCCGCAGGCTGCAATCCGGTTGGATGCGATCCGGCAGCTTGATGATGTGGCCTATGATACCGCTTTTGAACCGCCTGTTTCAGATTATGAGATGGACGGGCTGGACTTGGAAAGGTAGGTAAAAAATTGAGATTGGTTTATATTTCATCCCCCCTGCGTGGGGATGTGGAGCGAAATATTCAAAAAGCGAAAGACTACTGTGCTTATGCGGCATCCTGTGGTGTGATTCCGCTGGCTCCGCATACTATTTTCACGCAATATTTGGATGATGCTGTACCAGAGCAGCGGGAGCAGGGATTGGAGATGGGGCGTGATCTTTTGTGGCGTTGCAATGAACTATGGATTATGGGTGACAGGATTTCTTCTGGGATGCAAGAAGAAATCGAATGTGCAAAGAAAGCCCTCATACCGATTTTATATGTATCAGAAGAAAAAGTGCGGGAAAAAATTAAAATCCGCCAACAAGACGATATTTTGAAAGAGTCTGACTGCATTATTGGAAGCGATCAGGACGACTACATGAGGAAGATACTTGTTCTTAAACCGGATGCCTATGATATGACAGCCGATGATTCCCTGTGGTATGCCCGTGATGGCTTTGGCTGCACCTATGGGGCCAGAGGACAGGCTGTGTATGCGGAAAATCTGCTGAATGGTCGGTATGTTCATTGGGAGCGGAGAGATTTTTATGGCATCGTCAAGCCAGAAAGCCTGAAAAAATGGCTGTTGGATAAGCCTATCCGAAATGAAATTGCTGAAGAACTCACCAAATTCGTTACCTCAGACCTTATCAATAACGCAAAGCAGAACGACACTTCTTGCGGGTATCCCTTCCTAATTGGCTATGCCCCTGCGGAGAATGGTCAGCATGAAGCATTTTATCTGGAACCCGATCCGATCAATATTGCATCCTTTATTGTAAAAATGGGAGAAGAACGGGGCGATCTGATGCTTTGTACCCCATTGGATACGCCATTTATGAACACCTTTGGCACATTTATTGATCGCTGCGAGGATCAGGAGTTTTTACAAAAGCATCTGATGCCAGTTCTGCTCCCCATGCAAATGGGTGAAAAGGAGCCACAGGAAATCAAATTTGCCAAAAATCAGGAGAATGAAGTATTTTGTGATAGCTTTGAGGACGAGGATGATATGGAGTTATGAAAACAAAACCCAAATTGATGGTATGTGGGCTGATCTTTGTTTCCGGCGCGATTCTCAACCTGTTTTTCTCAACAGCGGTTCATGGTCTGCTGACAAGAGAGATTACCCGGCTTTCACTTCTCCCCATCGGGGACTGCCTTGCCAGCCTGTTTTCCAGCTGCCAGCACCTGATGTTGTATCTATGCCTGCAAGGGTTTATAAGTGTGTTGGCGGTTATGTTCTTTTTTACCAATATGAGGCCGTATGAATCAGACCTGGACACGATCACCCCGGAGATTCAGACGCCCAGAGCCGTAGGACAATACCAGCATGGTTCGGCCCGTTGGATGACCGATTCCGAAAAGGATAAAGCATTTGACAGCTTTACGCTTGATCCGCACGATCAAGCGATCCGTCAGCTTTTAGAAACCGGCTATGACGGTTTGGAGTTCCTGAAGCAGAAGAAGGAGGCGATAGATTGAAACTGACATTACATCCCAAAGGTATCCCCAAGCAGGAGCCTTTGGAGAGAGGCCCGGCACTCAAAAAAGGCGGTATCGCAGTAGGGATGCGAAAGGAAGGTGATAAAGAAAAAATCTATTTTGTCGGTGATGACTGCCATCTGCTTTGTGTCGGCGCCACCCGTTCCGGCAAATCCCGTTGTCTGGTGTTGGAGAGCATCTGCCTTTTGGGCCTTGCCGGAGAGTCTATCTTCTGTTCTGACCCTAAGGCCGAATTATTCCAATACACATCAGAGTTTTTGAAAAAACTGGACTATGAGGTACTGGTTCTGGACTTCAAAAACCCGGCTAAGAGTATGCGCTACAATCTGCTCCAGCCTGTTATTGACGCGATCAAGGAGGGCGATACCGACCGGGCGGAGATGCTGGCGTGGGATTTGACCAACAATCTGGTGGGAAAGCCGGAGGGTGAAAAGATTTGGACAAACGGTGAGTGTTCGATTATTGCAGCCGCCATCCTCTGTGTGGTGTGTGATAACCAAAAGCGGCCGGAATATCAGAATATGACCAATGTGTATTGGTTCATTTCAGAAATGTGCCGCACGATTGGAAATAAGATGCCTTTGTTGGAGTATGTCAAAAAACTGTCCCCATCCCACCCGGCACGGGCGCTACTGTCCATTTCCGATGTAGCGCCATCTCGTACCAGAGGCAGCTTCTATACCTCTGCCCTGACCACTCTGCGGCTGTTCACCTCCAAGTCCATCTATGCCATCACCCATACCAGTGATTTTACGCTTGCAGATATGGGCAGTAAAAAACAGGCCCTTTTTGTGATCCTGCCGGACGAGAAAACAACCTTTTATCCCATTGCTTCTCTCATCGTATCCCAGCAGTATGAATTGCTGGCAGAGGCGGCAGACCGGCGCGGCGGCCGTTTGGAGCGGCGTGTCAACTTCATTTTGGATGAGTTCGGCAACTTCACCCCCATCAACGACATGACCAACAAACTGACTGTGGCAGCAGGCCGTGGGATGCGATATGCGCTGTTTGTACAGGGGTTTGACCAGTTGAAGGAAAAGTACAGTGACAACATCGCAAACACCATCAAGGGGAACTGTCAGGTTTGGGCGTATTTACAAAGTGATGATCCGGAAACGCTGCGGGAAATGTCGGACAAGCTGGGCAGTTATACCACATCCAGTTACCAGCTTTCTGCCAGTAACGGAAAATACACCACCCCCTCTACCTCCCAAAGCGTCAGTCTGACGGAAAGAAAACTGTTAAATGCTGACGAAGTGCGGCGTGTCAAACGACCCTACCAGATCATCACCAGCCGTGACCATCCTGCGATGATGTATGCGCCTGACCTTTCTCAATGGATGTTTAACAGGATGCTGGGGCTGGGCGATATGGAGCATAACCGAAAGCTGCGGGAGGAACGGGAGCAAAAGCGGCCCATCCTTACGGATACGAAAAAGGAAATCACCCTCTGGAATATCTGGATCTACTACCAGAAGGATATTATGCGCCGCTTGGCGGAACAGAAAAATGCCGGGGGGAATATCCCGGAACAAGAGTGATTAGGAGGTATTTAATGAGAAAAAGAATCAAACAGACATTGGATAGAGCAAAAAAGGCTGTCTGGGCGGCAAGTGTTATGATCTCCACACTTGCCGCCTCTTTTTTTATGTCCGCACCGGCTTACGCTGCCGGTGTGCAGGACAGTCAGATCGTCAAGGGAACCGAGAAATTGATTGGTGATCTGACAACCTGGCTGATGGTTCTGGCTCCGGTGGTGGCTGGTCTGCTGGTCATCTACTTTTGTATTCGGCGTGGGATGGCTGATGAAATGGATCAGAAGAAGTGGAACAACCGCATTATGGTGGCGGTAGTTTCCTGTATCGGTGCTGTTTTGGGGTCGGCCACACTCAACCTGATCCTTGGCTACTACAAGTAAGCCATGACCGATTTCGTAGTATAGGTGGTCATCCACCTTGCTAAATATTTTATTTTTACAGGAGGACAATTTTATGGCAAACTTTATTCGCAACGCACAGATCAAGGCTTGGACTTCCATGTGGAGCGCAAGGCAGAAGGTTCAGGAGCTGACTGGCCGCACGAAGAATGTGCTGGCCGACCGCGCCGGTCAGGGTACATTGGATGTGGCAATCACCGTGCTGATTTCCATCGTCTTGGGTGCGCTGATTTTGGCTGGTCTGTACCTGATCGTAAACAGCACCGTGCTGCCCACCATCACCAAGCGTATTGAGGATATGTTCAACTACAAGGGCTGATCGTGCGTGAGATCAGCCCTTACCATTTCTATCAGGAGGTTCTATTATGCAATTCAAAGCAGAAGTGAAAAAACTCTTTACAGGTCCTGACAAGCTGCGGGCGGTATGCACGGTCATTCTGGATGACTGTTTTCTGGTGAAAAATGTGCGTGTGGTGGAGGGCGCAAAAGGACTGTTCCTGTCGCTGCCCAGCCGTCGCAATGTCAAAGGAGAATGGACAGAGTATTGCTTTCCAATGACCAAAGAACTGCGAGCCGAGCTGACCGCCACTGTACTGGACGCATATGAAGCCGCGATTCAAAACGAGGGATCTGCTGTGTGCTGATGGTTTATCGTATTCCAATCTCTGTTGGGGGCGGCATTTGCCGCCCCCATGAGAGGAGGTGGCTGTTGATTGGAATATATCCTGGTGCTGCTGATCGTGGCTCTGCTGAATGGAGCGATTGCCTACATTGATGGGCTGATGGAAGGGATCATCCCTCTTACCCTGTACGCGGAACAGTATATGTCTACCTTGGCTGGGGTCGATTTATTTCAGTCTCTGTTTGACATTGTGTTTGGCTTTGGTGTGTCTCTGATTATATTGAAATTTCTGAAAAAGGGGTTTGAAACCTATGTGCTATGGTCCGATGGAGACGCAGATGAGGAACCGATCAGCCTTTTGACAAACTTTTTCAAGGCAATGGCTGTTGCGATCTGTTTCCCGACCATGTATGGCTGGATGGCGAATATCGTTGAGGAAATGAGCGACAAAATGATGGAGGCCATTGGTCTTGCCACTGCTTACGATTGGGCGGGCTGGGTATCCGGCATTTCGACAATGGGACTTGTGACAGCCATCTTTGGCCTTGTATTCATCATTGTCTACTTCATCCTCTACTTCCAGTTTTTGATGCGAGGGCTTGAAATCCTGATCCTTCGGGTAGGGATACCGCTTGCCTGTGTCGGGCTGATCGACAATGACAAGGGGGTGTTTAAGCCCTATATGAATAAGTTTTTTCAATCCGCGCTTTCTGTCATTATCCAAGTTGCCCTTGTAAAACTGGGAGTGGGACTGATGATGAATATGCACATTTTCTGGGGCGTGGCCTGTATGATTCTTGCGGTGCGGACACCGAAGTTCCTTCAGGACTTCCTCATTACCACTGGCGGCGGTGGCGGCGGTGCCATTGTCAACAACGCATACCATTCTGTACGGCTGGTGCAGATGGTCAAGGGTATGGGAAAGTGAGGTGATGGCCGATGGTGACAATGGACGATATTTCAAATGCCATCATCCTGCTGATTCGTGTGGGAGCGGCGGCCCGTTTCATCTACTGCATGGTTCGTCTGACCGCTGCCGAAGAACAGGCGGCACAGTACAAAAAACGCGCCCGCAATACGGTAATTTTCTATGTGATTGCAGAATCCATCTGGCAAATCAAGGATTTGATTCTTTACTACTATTCTTAACAGGAGGTGCAAATGGACGAAGATTTGAAACTCTATATCCCTCTGGGGGTGAAGCCGGAGACAGAGTTGTTTACCGGCTTTGGAAAAAAGCAGCTGCTTCAATCTATTGTGGGGTCCCTGATGATGGGCGGCATTGCGGCTCTGGTATGGGGTCTTACTGAAAATGTAACAACCACCGTTATTCTGGCACTGTCTGGGATCTTTGGCTCCGTGATGATGACGACCAAAGACCAGAGTAATTTATCTGTGGTAGATCAGGTGCAGAACATGATCCGCTATTTGCGCGGACAAAAAGTTTATCCATATCGTTATGGAGATGAATGGGGGGTTCAATGATGTACGCAACCATTCCGGTATATTATCCGTCTCTGGAGGAAGCAAGTCGAAGCCATGAGGCGGCTTTGTGGTGTGAAAGCTATAACATCAATATGTCCTGCCGCAATATGATTCAGGATAAGGCCATGACCGCTATGAACATCCGGGAACTGGATTTGTTCATCCGGGAACTGGTCAGCTGCTATGGTGTGGATCGAGCCATTTATGTATTGTCACGCACCATCCAGTATTCCGAATGGGATTCCCGATTTGAACAGGCGGTTCTTGATCGTGCCGGAAGAACTGCCTTTCCGGATGCCCAGACACCGAGAGATGAAAACCATGTTGACCCGACTGCCCGATATGTTGTAGAGATCGACCCATGTGTTGTGAACGCCGTCTTTGTTAAGCTGATGGAATTGGAAGATGAGCAGGAACAGACCAACAATATAGAGGATCACAGACTGAATGTGCTTAATGAGGATATGACGGCAGAACTGTGAGGCTGCCGATGGAACAAATGACATTTCTGGATTTCTTTGCGGGTATCGGTGGTTTCCGCAAAGGCTTTGAACTATGCGGGATGCGCTGTGTGGGGCATTGTGAAATTGATAAATATGCCGACCGCAGTTACAGAGCCATTCATAATGTAAAGGAGGATGAATGGTATGCAGCCGACATCACAAAAGTTACCCCAGCAGATCTCCCCAAAGCAGACCTGTGGGCAGGAGGATTCCCGTGTCAGGACATTTCGGTCGCTGGCCGTCAGCGAGGGCTTGACGGAGCAAGAAGTGGACTCTTTTTTACACTTGCTGGACTCGTCCAGAGCCAAAGTCCTGAAAATCGCCCCACATGGATTGTCCTTGAGAATGTTAAGAATCTCCTATCCATTCATGGAGGATGGGACTTTGCGACCGTTCTCGATACGCTGGCCACACTCGGCTACCATATCGAATACGGACTGCTCAATACAAAGTATTTCGGCCCCCCTCAAAATAAAGAGCGAGTGTTCCTTGTCGCTTGCCGACATCCTGGAGCCAGATGCGGACCCAAAATATTTCCTGTCTCCGCAGGCAGTGGCAAAGCTCTTATCCAACTCATAGGCGGGATGCAGGGGCAGCGGGTCTATGACCCGGCTGGTGTCAGCACCACCATGGCCGCGCAATCGGGCGGCTGGGGCGGCAGGACTGGTCTATATTGTGTGGGATATAATCGGAAAACCGGGATTGAAAAGGAGTTGGAGGTTGCGCATACATTGACCTCCAGTGATTTCTGGGGAATCAATCGCAACCAGACACAGAACGCCGTGTTTATCGACCTGTCTGCGGGAAAGCAGAAAACAACACAATGCGCACGGTGTATCAAAGCAAAGTATAACAGCGGGATCACCCATCGAAGCGGAGAAAATTCCGGAGTGCTGATCGTGCCACCGGATACAGCGGAACAGCCGACACTTTCTTTTGTGGATATTTGTACCGGAAATGCGAAACTGACAAAAGAGTGCCGCTGTATCTTGTCCGCTCATAACCGCACAGTGAGTAATTGGGGCGGCAGTTCTGGTGTATTCTATGGCTGCCGTGCCGTTGTGACCCCGGATCGGGAGGAGAAACGGCAGAACGGCAGGAGGGTCAAGGACTGTGGAGAGCCATCCTTCACTGTCACAGCACAGGATCGGCATGGGGTACTGCTTCAAAATTGTGATGCGTGTCCCTACGGCATGAAGATTCGGGAAGCGACTAAGAAAGGCTACGACATCGCCCGCTGCGGTGACAGCATCAACCTCTCTTTCCCAGAGAGCAAGACTCGGCGAGGACGGGTCGGCAAAGACCTTTCTGCGACACTGGAAACCTCGTGCAATCAAGGCACAGTGTTTGCCGGGTGTGGTCTGATCCGCAGACTGACCCCCCGTGAGTGCTGGCGTCTGCAAGGCTTTACAGATGAAATGTTTGAAAAGGCGCATGCCGTCAACAGCGACAACCAGCTGTATCGACAGGCGGGTAACTCGGTAACGGTTCCTGTGGTTTATGCGGTTGGAAAACAGATCATTGCCGCACAAGAGGCATTGGAACGTGGAGAGTAAGCTGTGATGTTTCAGAAAAATTGGAACCCGTGGCCTATCATCATCGGCATGGCGGTCGCAGTGACCGCCATCGCCGTATTCTATCGACCAATCATATGACGAGGTGATTTATGCTGGAAACTGACGCATTAAAAGAAAAACTGGAAATGGAAATCCATCACTTTTCCCAGCCGCCAGAGGAACTTTCTTCCGGCGGCTCATATTATGAGCAGCTCCAGACCATGCTCGCAATTCGGGATGAACTGGAAAATATCCCATTGTGTGATATTCAAAGGGATATGCTGCTTTCGATGGAGAATGTACTGGAATCAGCGTGGTTGTTCCGCAACACACCTGTTCCGGATCGCTGTATGAACCCGAACAATATCAGTGAAGTGGTTTACTATTATCTCATGGATGAAGGGAGCAGATACAGGCGGCAGCTTTTATATGACCGGGCAAAAGCGGAATTGGATGCAAGAATGGATGAACTAGCGAACCTTCCCCCAAAAGAAATCCTGGATCATGCGTATGAAAAGGTGTATAAAGAAGAATTTCTGCTTTTGCTGGAGGATGAAACAAGTGATTGGGATGTTGATCTTTTATTAACCTACTCTCAACCGCTGGCTGTCCTTTATACCGAATGGCTTGAGAATGACTACCATCAGACAGACAATCTCCGGCAAACGATTTTGGATGCGGTAAAGCGGCGTGAACAGGAGGTCCGTTCCGTTCCATTTATGAAAAACAGAGAGATTCCAGAAGAATTTTCAAATTTTTATGCGCTTCATGGGGAAGAAATTGAAAACAGTGATCTGGAATGGGACGAGGGAGAGGAACGATGAGTCCCCTGTTTGTAAAGGGCGTGGTTTTTGGACTGTTGTTGGTCGCAGCCGCGCTCTGGGACATGAAAAAGCGAGAGATCCCAAATCTGATTCCGGCTATGATTTTCGTTTGTGGTTTGATTGGACTGCGCCCCGCCGCTTCTGTGGCGGGGCTTTTTGTCACAGGAGGTCCGTACCTGCTGGCTGCCCTGCTGACGCGTGGGAAATCCGCATCCATTGGTGGAGGTGATATAAAACTGATGGGGGCTTGTGGCTTTGTTCTGGGTGCGTGGCCCGGTTTACTGCACAGCATCCTTTCTCTGACTTTGGCTGTGCTGACAGGGATGCTGCTGTTTGGAGCACGCAGACAGGACTTTTCTTCCATTCGGCTGCCCCTTGCCCCTTTCTTTTGTCTGGGTGGCATCACTGCTTACTGGCTGGCGGCTGCGTCCGCTGTAATTTGAATCAATGGAGGTATCAATTTGAACAAGAATATTTTCAGAAATCGGACGATCATCGGTGCGGTCTGCATCCTGCTGTCCGTTCTGGTCTGCTTTGGCATCACGCCCCTTTTCAATGCGGGATTGAAGGCTCAGACCGAAGCGGTACGGGTGAAAACCGAGGTGATTCCCCGTGGCACATACATTACGGCAGATATGGTGGAGGTTTATACCAGAGGTGTATCCGGCATGGATGTCAGCACCGCCACATCACTGGATGAAGTCGTGGGACGATATACCGATGTGGAACTGCGTAAAAATACGGATGTGAACACTGGCTGGCTTTCTTCCGAGCCTCTGACACAGTATGAATATCTGACTCGTCTGGATGGTTCTAAGGTGGCGATCTCCGTTACCATTCCTACATTTGCCAAAGGCGGCTCCGGAAAGGTGGAATCCGGTGACATTATCATGCTTTTTGCAACCGACAAAGATACCGGAGAAACCACACAGCCCCCGGAACTCAGATATGTAGAGGTCCTCGCTGCCACCCAGAGTTCCGGAACGGATAAGGAATACCAGATGCCGCAGGAGGATAAGAAAAAAGAAAATCCGGAAGAAACCCTGCCCGCAACGATCACACTCTTGGTCAACACCGAGCAGGCGCGGATTTTGGCAAATTTGGAGGAATCTAATAAACTGCATCTGGCTTTTGTCTATCGTGGAACACGGGAAAATGCGGAGAAATTCCTGACTTCGCAGGAGAAGTTTTTTGCCGACAAAGGGATGGATACAGAAAATGGCGTACAAAGCACAGTCCCCGATGCACCTGAAATGACCGATCACACAAGCGACAAAACTGTGGAGCAGGAATCCGCTGAAAAACAGGAGGTTGAGAATGCCGATGGTGAATAAACAAAAACAGATGCTTGCCGTGTGGGGCAGCCCTGGGTCTGGAAAAACCGTAACTGCCATCAAGCTGGCTGTGGAATTATCCAAGCAAAAGAAAAATGTGGTGCTGGTATTTACGGATGTGACAGCCCCCGCACTTCCGGCTGTGGTAAACGAGAAAAGACTGCCGGATGTGTCTGTGGGTGAACTGCTGGCAGCTCCCGGAATGACGCAGGAGCAGATCCTGAAAACCTGTGTCCCCTGCGAGAAAAATCCCTATATCAGTTTTCTGGGATATAAGGCCGGAGAGAATATTTTCACTCATGCGGAGTACGGGAAGGAAAAAGCGGTGGATATGCTGGTGATGCTGCGGCATATCGCAGATTATGTGATCGTGGACTGCACCAGTCTTTTGACCGGTAATGTGCTGGCAACAACCGCACTGGAGGTGGCGGATGATGTGCTGCGGGTATGTGGCTGTGACCTGAAATCCATCTCCTATTTTTCATCCTATCTGCCTCTGGTTGCAGACAGAAAATTCAAACCGGAACGGCATATCAAGGTGTTGTCCAATACACGCCCTTATCAGGGCGGCAGTGAATATGAGAACTCCTTTGGCGGTGTGAAATATCGTCTGCCGTATCTTCCCTTGCTGGAGGAACAGGCGGCGACGCTGAAACTGCTGGAACCGCTTTCCGGTAAAGAGGCCAAGACCTATGAACCGGTCATTGCCGCTATTGCCGGGGAGGTGTTCGGAAATGGCAAGTAATATTGATCTGTTTTTTAATACCGGCAGGAACAAGCGGACATTTTCCGAAGTCTTGGAAGAAATTCAGGAATATCTCGCCAGTAAGTATTCTACTCTGATTACCGACAACCCGGAGGAACAGCACCAGCAGATCACCGCATACATCGCAAAGTATCTCAATGATTACAGTCTGGGTGTTGAGGGAATGAGCCACAAGGAACTGATCGACAAACTCTATACGGAAATGGCAGA
>RCNH01000376.1_pt1 | contig 19087 bp, 14 predicted proteins | sample 2041161 | NCBI WGS metagenome assembly RCNH01 (sample SAMN09708215, study PRJNA481090) | Feces metagenome, whole genome shotgun sequencing project. | biome: feces | host: Leptonychotes weddellii | place: Antarctica: Sion Island | collected 2010-03-01 | reverse complement strand
TATTCTTCGGCGCATTCCCGGACCTGACCTGCCTCACTGGAAGCCAGCGCAGGCAGGGGGACAGTGCCCTCGTTTTCGGCGGCGTAATCGGCCTTGAGAGAGCAGAATGCTTTTTTCAGATCCAGATGTCTGGGACATTTAAGCGTACATTGTCCGCACTCGTTGCAGGAATAGGCAACCATATGATCCACCTGGTCCGGGCCTTCACTGAGGTACTTTGCAAAAAGTTTTTTCGGAGATTTTGTAAATTTTCCGAGCATCATGCATTCTCCCATGCACTTTCTGCACTGGATGCAGGCCGTTGCCAGATATTGAATTTCGCGGAGCGTGTTGTTGCTTACCATAATGTCCTTCCTTTGCGCCTGTGGTAGTTCCTTTTTACTTGACTTTTTTTAAAAGAAATCGGATAATATAACAATATTCGATTCATAACAATTAACAGGAGGTGCGTTTTCAGTGGGAGAAAGTTTTCTGAAATCCATCCAGAATGCCAAACTGGAGGAATCCGGTTTTCATTACACAATGTCACTGATCAGCGGCAAATACAAAATGGTGGTTCTGTATTCGCTGGCCACATTCGGAGTTATGCGATTTAATGAAATGCAGCGTTTTATCGGGACAATCCCCTATAAAACGCTGAGTGCGACCCTGAAGGAGTTGGAAACAGATCAGCTGGTGATCCGTACGGAATATCCGCAGGTCCCGCCCAAGGTAGAGTATCGTCTGTCCCCTCGGGGAGAATCTCTGATTCCAATTTTTCATGAATTATGTGATTGGGGAGAGAATAATCGCTTATAACTAAAAAGTGCGTTTTTTCACGACTTTTCTATTGTATCACGCCTTTTACGCGGTTTCCAGTACGAACTTTTTGGTAAGATACTTACGAAAAAGTAAGTTCCGGAAGTTTTGTATCAAAATTTCGGGGCAGCATCGGCATGCAGATGCGCGCGCCGGGGGCTTTTTTCAGATACGGCACAGGTTTGCAGCTGTGCCGTATCTTTTTGCTTTTTGGGAGCACCTGTGGGGAAAATTTCTGCAGGTGCCGGTTCTGTTTCGGAAAATGTCAAAAGCAAAACAGCTTTTTTTATGAAAAATACCCATATTCACCAAAATTTGATGGAATATGGGGAAAATGCGAGAAAACACTTGATTTTTCTCGGTTTTTAGAGTAAAGTTCTCAGATGTTGCATATCGAAAACAGAAAGGAGACAGGGCCGGAAATTCCAGCGGGGAATAGGCGTGCCCGAATAAGAAAATGACACAGGAATACGATTTGACCACAGGAAGCATCGGGCGAAAGCTGGTATCCTTTTTCATTCCCATTGCGGTAGGAACCCTGTTTCAGCAGTTGTACAACACCGTGGACGCCATGGTGGTTGGTAAGTTTGTCGGCACGGAGGCACTGGCGGCGGTAGGCGGAAGTGCTGCATCCATCATTGCACTCTTCATCGGATTTTTTGTGGCGCTGACAGCCGGTGCCAGTGCGGTGATCGCACAGCTTTCCGGCGCAAAGCAGGATGCCCACGTTTCCAAGGCGGTTCATTCCGCATTTGCATTCAGTATCGCAGCAGGTGTGGGCCTGACGATCATCGGAATTGCCATGACACCGACGGCTCTGCGCTGGATGCAGACCCCCATGGATACCATGGCGGATTCTGTGCTGTATCTGCGGATTTATTTTGCCGGCTCCGTGTTCATGTTAGTGTTCAACATGGGTTCGAGCATTCTGCAGGCGGTGGGCGATTCCAAACATCCGCTGTATTATCTGATTGCCTGCTGTTTCTGCAATATTGTTCTGGATCTGGTGTTTGTTGTGGGCTTGCACATGGGAATTTCCGGAGTAGCCTGCGCAACGGTGCTGTCCCAGATGGTCAGCGCAGTGCTGATCCTGCATCGGTTTTGCAAAATGAAGACCGCTTATCGGCTGATGCCTTCCCAAATGCGGATCGATGGTGCGCTGATGCGGAAAATGCTGGCCATCGGCATTCCGTCCGGCCTGCAGGCAAGTATGTACAATCTTTCCAATCTGATCATTCAGATTGCCGTGAATTCTCTGATGACTGTTGCTGTTGCGGCCTGGTCCATGTCCAGTAAGGTTGATGGCTTCTACAGCTCTATCAGCACGGCTCTGGGCGTGGCGGTTATGGGCTTTGTGGGGCAGAACTACGGTGCCGGCAGAAAAGACCGGGTCCGGGAGACCTTCCGTGTCAGTCTGAAGATCTTTATTCCCGTGACGCTGGTGCTGGGCAGCGTGGTGCTGGCGTTCGGAAAATTCGGCCTGCATTTCTTTATCGATGACCCGGAGGTAATTGCCTGTACCTGGGAAATTCTGCTGTATCTGGTTCCCTTCTACATTCTCTGGACCTTCATCGAGATCGTATCTGCCTCGCTCAGAGGTATCGGAGATGCGGTGGTTCCTCTGGTGATTACCGGTGTGGGCATCTGTGTGCTGCGTCTGATCTGGGTGGGCGGTGTGTTCCCGTTTTACCATACTCTGGGCGGCCTGACCATGTGCTACCCGGTTTCCTGGTTCCTGACGGCAGTGGCGCTGACCATTTATTACTACAGACAGGGCTGGTTCTCTTCCGGTTCCGACCGCAGAGGCAGACACCTGAAATCCGAAGAATAAACTGCTGCCCCGGAGAAATCCTCCGGGGCAGTTTTTGGTATAAAGAAAACCACTCGTTAGACGAGTGGTTCCGGAAAGCTTATGGCGATGTCTGTATAGGAAGCCCCCCGGTAAAACCGGGGGGCTTCCTGATTAAAATTTGGTATTACCCCGGTAAGGGGGATATTGGTACTGCCCATACACAGGGGCGCATTTCAAGGTGTGATTTTTCTTACATAACTTTAGACTACATAACCTGAAACGACGAACAATCAGGAAGAATGTTATTCAGCACCAAATAGAATGCCATCCAGTTTTTCCAATATTGCTGTGTCTTCCGTTGAGAATGCGCCATACTTGCTTCCATAGATGTTTTCAAAACGGAAACCATGAAAACCGTTACCGGTGCTTTCCCGTTCGAACTGATATGCAACATTATCAAGAATGATTTCGTGTGTTGTAATGTATTCCGGAATCTCTGATGGAACCCATACGTCACTGTGTATAATCGTGCGGAGCAATGCGGTGTCTGCATCGGAAAGTGTTACTTCTGTTTGTGCAACTCCGTCGGGATTCATTACGCGAAGCACTGCAGGTTTCAGGCCGGCCATTTTTACGCTGAGACGCATGAGAATCTTAGCTGCCTGTGCACGGGATAACGGGTCTTTCGGACGGAATTCGGTATTTTTATTGCCCAACATAAGCCCGGTGTGCCGCATAATATCAACGCTTGCCCGTGCATATGCGGATACCTGGTCCATATCGCTGTACGCCAGTTCAATCGGTTCATCATTCAAAAAATCTGCATGCGCATAGGTGGCATATCTTGCGATCACACAAGCAACCTGTTCACGGGATACCTTGCTGTCCGGCGCAAACGTCTGATCGCTGAATCCGTACACAATTTTGTGATGATGTGCCCATGCTACAGCATCGTAATAATAACTGCCCTCTTCCACGTCAGTAAACGATGTTTTGTCAGGAACCGCATGTTTGCCGTCCAGACGATACAGCGCAGTAACGAGCATTCCTCTGGTCATATTGGAATACGGAGAAAATGACTGATCCCCGACACCAAACAGAATTTTATTCTGTTGGCAATAATCAACGCACTCGTTATACCATGCATCCGTCGGCACGTCGGTATATATGTTGGCGGCAAACACAGCAGCGTTCGTTGATAGCAATGCCAGGATAAGTACCATTGACAAAATGATTCTGATTCTTTTTTTCATGACATAACCTCCTCAGATAGTTTATCAATATCCGGACTCAAAAATCACAAAAGAATCTACCGCAGGCGCACGTACAACATGTTGATCAACGTGCTTGGAAAGAATCTCCGACAAAGAGTACTGGTATAGTTCCTCTAATGATATTCTAGAATCTTTATTTTGATCAGCGAAAAGCGTTGTAAAGGTTGTTTGACTTGTCAAATAGTCATAGCCGCAACCTAAGCACCAGAATCTGGTTGCATTTCGGCTTGTGTCATATGACACCTCTTCTTTTCTGGAAGAACAAATAACTTTTATCCGGCTGCTTCCCCGTAATTCACCACTTTCAACAATGGAGTTGTTATCGTCTAAAATGTCGCTGGTGAAAACATCAGCATCAAACACATCACTTTCTCCATTCCCGGATTTTGTAATAAAGGTTCCTGAATGACATCCAGAAATGAACACAACAAAAGTGCCGTCGAATGAATCTATTTTTTGGCGGAGAAATGCTGGTGTGAGCGTATCATTGCTTGTGAAAAGTGCTAAACCAGATACACCTCCATGACTTGCACAGTACAAATAGCAAATATCTAATGGTTTTGCATTTCTGAAAGCCTCATTCATAGCAATCTCAAACTGGCTTTTTGTTATTTGGTCTCTTCCAATTGCAGAACTTGCGCCATAATGAACAAACAAGTTCTTCATATACGTAGCGCAATTAGCCGCATAACTCATATTGGTTGAATTTACTACAGCTAACCCATATTTTTTCTGATAGCGTTGATAGAACGCATAAATCTGACGGGCAATTTCACCTCGTGTTTCAGTTGCATGTCCAGAAATACGGGTGTCGAGAATAAGCCCGTTTTGATAAGCCCACCCTGCAGGGATTTTTGTCCAAGATGAAAAAGTTTCTTTGTTTGCAAGGGATGATGATAAAAATGCATTTAGATAGCTATCTCGAGAAGAATCCGAATTGGTAATGTACGTGCAATATGCTGTAAAGCGATATAAGAATGCAAGCGCTTCTTGATAAGTTACTGCCCGATTCGGTTCAAAACGGTTGTTTCCACATCCCGCTACAATTGCAATATTTGATGAAGACGCCCAACATACGGCTGCGTAGTAATACGCATTTTGTGGACAGTCAGAGAAGTCCTGTACGGTACCGCTTGGCTTTGGGTTATTTAACATTCGCCAAAGAATAGTAACCATCTGTCCTCTTGATAATTCGGAAGAAGGTGAAAATTCTTTTGACCTTACTCCGTACATAATTCCGTGCTCATACAAATAATTGACTGCCGAATAGTACGAATCAGAGGAATATACATCTGTGTAATACCTCGAGAGTGTATCAGTGGCATTTACTGGAAATATTGTAATAGAAAAGCATAGCGCTATGACTAATACTGCTGCTACTAAGGTTTGCAATTTTTTCATTATAACTCCTCCTAATTATTAGATTTCATAAAATAAGTATTTTAGGATATTGTTTGCTGTGGATAGATTATAATATTCTCTTTCCATAATATGCGATGCGTAGACATATAGAACCATAGCATCCCTCCCGTATTTATATGACATAACCTCCTCTTTTCTTTGAAAAATTTTGTGCGCAAGGAAAATTTTTCCCCTTAACTTCTATATAGCACTTATTTGTACATTTGTCAATGCCTATAGAAAACTATTTTTTTTTTATCATATTCAGTTGCAAAGCGCAGACGGCAATCTTTTGGCAGCTGGCGGACCCATACTTACACGCAAAGGCGACACCTGCATAGAAAAAACCCCCGGTAAAACCGGGGGTTCCATTTTGCTTATTGGGGGATTACTTCTTTTTACGCTTGCTTACGATCACGACCACAACCACTACGGGGACAAGAATGGCAATGACGATTGCAGCGATGGAGCCGGCGCTCAGGCTTTCACTCTCCTCGGAAACAGGCTCCGTGGGAGCAGGCTCGGTAACGGCAGCGGTAGTTTCAGGAACAGAAGGATCCTCACGGACGGCAGCTTCAAAGACGATTCTGCCGGAACCGTTTACCGTGCTGTAATCGGTGGTCAGGTTGGAATACTTTGCGGTCAGGGGAGAATTGGAAGCTTCTACCACGCCGTCGGGGAAGGCCTGAACATAGTTGGCAAGAACCATGTAGTCTTCCATCACGTAGTCCAGAACGTTGACAGCGCCGCTGAACATGTTGAAGCCGTCACCCATGTTGCGCAGGGTGTAGTTGTAGCCGGCCAGGTTGTAGTTGGCCTGCAGATCCAGATCGTCCCATGCGTTGGTCTCTTTGTTGAAAATCTTAACGTCATGGACGCGGTAGCCGCCGGTGGGAGCACCGACCCAGACTCCCTTTTCGTCCTTGACGGTGGAGTCGGGCCATTCGGTGTCGATCTTATAGGTCAGACCGGAAACCTGCAGGAAGCCGCCGCACTCTTCGCCGCTGCCGGCATTGCGGGCACCCCATTCCAGAGCATCCAGAATCTGCTGGCCGGTGACGGTCTGCAGACAGGCTACGTTTCCGAAGGTGTGAATGCTCTTGCAGGTCAGGAAGGAAATGTCGCCGGTGATGGCCTTGTTGCGGACACCGCCGCCATTCATGATGGCAACATCAACATCCATGCCCTTGCTGTCAAACAGATAGTACAGGGCATCGGCAGCAAAGTCGCCGGTGTTGGTTTCCTGGCTGCGGACCAGACGATTTTCACCGTCAAAGTTGTCCAGCGTCAGAGCGGTTTTGCCGATGACCCGGCCCAGCTCGCCCTCAATTTTGGAAACCCACTCTTCTTCCTGAGACTGAACTGCAGGATCGGCGGTATATTCGCCCTTGTACAGATCGGAAACCAGATTGTAGCCCACAACCTTGGTCATGTCCTCTCCGTGCTTGTCCTTCTGAACTTCGCCGTTTTCGTCCAGAACAGGTTCGGTGATTTCTTCTGTGGTGATCAGGTCGGTTTCAATGGAGCCGTCTGCGTGAATGAGCATCAGGCCGATGTTTTCAAAATAGGAGCCGGTCTGAGTCAGAACCACAGGATTGCCGTCCTTGTCATTTACGGTGTCCACCTTCATGGTGGTGTGGGAGTGGCCGTCGATAAAGGCATCCATGCCGGAGGTATGTGCGATGGTGGAGGTGCTGGTCCAGGGCTCGGAAGCGGTATCTACGCCCAGATGGCCCAGGCCGATGACCTTGGTTGCACCGTTGGCACGGGCATCGTCAACAGCCTTCTGAACATCGGCGTACAGGTCGGCACCATCGTCACCGCCGGAGATTCCGTAGATGTAGTTGCCTGCATCGTCCTGGAAGTAGGCGGGGGTGGACTTGGTGAAGGATTCGGGGGTCAGAACACCGACGATGGCAACCTTTTCCTTGCCCATGTCGAAGATCTTGTAGCTGTCGAGGACATTTTCGCCCCGGACGCCGTCTTTTTCATGGTAGAAGTTGCAGTCGAGGTAAGGGAATTCTGCCCATTCCTGAATCTGCAGGCAGCCGTCCATGCCGTAGTCGAACTCGTGGTTGCCCAGAGAAGCGGCATCATAGCCCACGGCGTTCATCAGCTTGACGACATGCTCGCCCTGGTCCATGGAACCGAAGGCGGTACCCTGAGAATGGTCGCCGGCATCTACCAGCAGCACATTTTCATATTGGGATTCCAGATCGCTTTTGATGTTTTTGAGAATATCGTAACCAAGAGGCTCGTCGATGTACGTATGTACGTCATTGGTGTACAGAATCACGACATCGTCGGCATTTTTGCCGGCAGCAAAGGCAGTGGGTACCAGCAGGGATACCAGCATCACGAGAACCAGAGCTGCACTGAAAAGTTTACGCATATTGTCTCCTCCTTATGAAAGATGATACAGAACCGAACATCCTCGATTCTTCCTTTATTCTACTCGTTTCTGCAGAAAAAAGCAACTGTGCAGAGGCGGTTGTGTGTAGAAAAAATTTCGTCGAATTTGGTCAGATTTTCTCCGGGAAGTCCAAAATCCATGAGAAAAGGGCCGCTGGGAAAACAGAAACTTTTGTCCTGTGTTTTCCGGGGGTTATCGGGAGATTCCAAGATCAGCCCTTGATTTTTACCATGGGCTGTATTATCATAAAAACAATCGAGCAGACAAAAGTCCTGCCATTTTCTCCGGCGACGGACCGACAGTACGGTGCCGGAATTTTCTTGCAGGATGCTTGCCAAAGGAGAATATTCATGGAAAATGAAAAACAATACAGGTCCGCACCGGAGGGACGGTCTGCCTGCAGAACAGCTGTAATGCTGCTCACCGCGTTTGTGACGGAGGCTGCAGTTTTCTTCCGGTTTTTCCCATATCCTACGGGACGGGTCCTGATGCTCATTCTGCTGCAGCCGCTGGTGCTGAATCTGATGCTGATGCTTCTGCCGGACGGCAGAAATCCCCGGCGGAAGTGTTCGAAGCCGGTTCCGCAGCCGGAATCCGAAGAAGAAACCCCCGGCAAGAAGGCCGGAAAGCTGCATAAGCTGTGCATTCGCCTTTTCCGGAAGCTGAAAGTGCCGGCGGGAAAAATCCGGAATGTATTTTTAAGGTATAGGATGCTCTGGTGCCTGCTGGCAGGCTGGGGGCTGGTGCTGATCCTGCACCTGCGGTTCTGGAAAAACCGCAGGCCCTTTTTCAAGCATCCGGTCAGTCCGGCCATTCCGACAGTGCTGGCGCTGGGTTTTTTCCTGCTGCTTGCGCTGGAAATCTGGATGGGCCACACGAAAAAGGAACTGTCCGATCCGGAGGGACGCTACGGCAGCATTCTGGGCAATCTGCAGAGCCAGCTGCGCTGGGAAAAATTCCTGTTTCTTGCCGGGGCTGTGGCGGCAGCCATGCCCATGCTGGAGCTTCCGGCTCTGTACCGGCAGTATTATTCTTTTCTGATGGTCTGGTTTGCCCTGCAGACGGCGGCTCTGGTGCTGCTGTTTGCCCTGCGGCTGATCAGGCATGAGCTGACCAGCCACCCGGACCTGCGGCTGCTGGTGCGTCACCGGAAAAAGGGAGATCTGAATCTGCTGGGATATCTGGAGGACAACACGGGAATCACCATGCGTTCTCTGTGGAGCATCGGTCTGATCCGGAAAACCGTACCCTATGCCCTGATTTTGGGAGCCTGCCTGCTCTGGCTGAGCACGGGTATCGTCCAGATTGCCCCCAATCAGCGCGGCGCCCTGTATCGGCTGGGCAGACTGTCGGACAGATGCCTGCAGCCCGGCCTGCACATGATTCTGCCCTGGCCCTTTGATGCGGTGGATGTCTACGATACGGAAAGCCTGAAGGAAATTACCGTCGGCTACACCACCGATCAGGAGAAAGGGGATAACCTGTGGACCGAGGCCCACGGCGGCGACGAGAATAAGCTGCTGCTGGGAGGCGGCAATGAGCTGGTTTCCATCAACCTGAGAATTGAGTATAAAATTGACGATCTGAACAGCTATCTGCGCTGCAGCAATTCGCCGGAGTCCCTTCTGGAATCCGCGGCGTACGAGGCAGTGACTGCCAATACCATCAGCACCGATCTGGAAACGCTGCTGGATGTTGATCGGGTGGCCTTTTCCAGGCATTTCGAGCAGGATCTGACAGAGCGGATCTCCAGATACGATACGGGCCTGCAGGTGGTGGATGTGGTGATTGAGAGCATCCACCCGCCGGTAGAGGTGTCCGAAGTTTATCAGAAGATCATCAGCGCCGGCATTGATGCCCAGCGGATTGTGCTCGATGCCGAGGCCAGGGCTGCCACTGTGGTGGCAGATGCGAAAACCACCCACGATTCGGATATCAATCAGGCCCGGGCCGCAAGCAGCGAGAGCATTGCCCAGGCAAGGGCTTCGGTATCGGAGTTTATGGCCAGTCTGGATGCGGACAAAGCCTATGGCGGAGACTACCGCTACTATAAATATCTTGAGGCGGTGGAAAGCGCGTATTCCGATTCCGTTCTGGTGATCGTAGGCGAGGGCGTAGACAGCTCCCACCTGTTTCTTGGAAAAGTACCATCATAAAAAGAGAGGGTCTGAGGGATGTTTCATAAAAAAGCAAAGGAAACAGGACGTCCTGTGAAAGTTCTGCGGTACATCGTGGCGGCAGTTGTGCTGCTGGTGCTGTTCTGGTTCGGCTTTACCTGCGTAGTGCGGGAGGGAAGCTGTTCGGTTATTCTGCGGCTGGGAGCCGTGCGCAAGGAAGTCACCGAGGCGGGGGTGTATCTGAAGCTGCCCTGGCCCTTTGAAACGGTGGTGACCTACGACGGAAGGCTGCAGTATCTCAAATCCAACCGGCTGGAAACCACCACCCGGGACAAGCGGAACATCATTCTGCAGTCGAGTGTGGTCTGGAAGGTGAAGGACCCTGTGCTGTACCACAACAGTGTGGGCATTAACAGCGCTGCCGAAACATATCTGAACGATCAGGTGTTCAGCGCAACCAACAGCACGATGGGTGCCTATGATCTGGAGGCGCTGGTATCGACGGATCAGGAAAAAATCCGCATGGATGAAATCCAGCAGGAAATTTTCCGGAGGGTGCAGGAAAACTGTGCAGAAAACTACGGCATCGACGTGGTGGATGTGAGCATCATGACGCTGTCGCTGCCCACCAACAACCTCAACAGCATTTTTGAGCAGATGACCGCCGATCGCCAGAAGGCCATCGACACCATTCTGGCAAATGCGAAAACCGAAGCCAATAAAATCGAAACCGATGCCGATGCAGAGGCTGCCCGGATCCGGGCGGAGGGCGTGACGAAGGCGGCGGAAATCAATGCCAAGGCAGAAACCGAAGTGGCCCGGATCTATGCTCAGGCCCAGTCGGCCAACATTGAGCTGTACAAGTTCCTCAAGGAACTGGACACCATTGTGAATTCTGCGGGAAAATCCACTATTCTGGTTGTGCGGGCCGATGAATACCCCTTCAGCGTGCTGCAGAAGTATGCCGATACCATGACTTCTGACAGCGATGAAACGGTTATCAGCGATCTGAACTATCTGCTGGGCAGACTGCCGGAGGATGACCGTGCGGAACTGGTGAAAGCCATTTCTGCGCTGCTGGCGGAAAAGTCGGCAGCTCTGGAGGAGCCGTAATGAAAAAGGGTTCTCTGTTTCTGGACATTCTCCAAAGCGTCACCCGGTATTTCGGGGTCATCATTACGGTGGTGGTCATCGGTATTCTCTGCTCGGGAATCCGGGTGATTCAGAGTGGAAATCAGGCAATCATTCTGCGCATGGGGAAAATTGTGGGAGATACCTACGAAGAGCAGGTCCACGGACCGGGCCTGCTGCTGGCATTTCCGTATATGATCGATGAAGTGATCGTAATTCCGGCGGACCGGGTTTTTGAGCAGAGCGTGGTGGTCCATGACTCCGGCTCCGGCACCGGAAAAACTTCGCAGACCGGCTACGTCATGACCGGTGACAACAACATTGCGGTGATTTCCGCTTCGGTCAAATACACCGTGTCCAATCCGGTCCGGTATGCACTCAATGTCCGGGATCTGCCTGCAGTGATTGACGGCTGTGTCAGCGCCGCTATGGTCTCGGAGGCATCCTCCATGCGGGTGGACAGCCTGCTGACCGACGAAAAGGACAGCTATGCCCGGGCGGTTCTGCGCAGGGCCTCGGAAAAACTGGATGCCATGGACGCAGGTATCCGGATCAGCAGCATTGAGCTGACCAAGGTGGCCATGCCCGAGGAGGTCCGGGAAATTTATGAGCAGGTCAATTCCGCAACGGTTCAGGTTTCGACTATGCTGGGCCTTGCCAGACAGTACCGGGAAAAGGTGATCCCGGAAGCCCAGGCGGCAGCGGATACCACGGTTTCTGCCGCAAACGCCGATTATGCCGGCCGGGTGGCGCAGGCCAATCAGGATCTGGCGGAATTCTGGGGCATTCTGGAAGATTATAAGGTCAATCCGGAGGGAGTCAAAAGCCGGGTATATTCCGAGAAAGTTACGGAATTTTTGAATAAAATCGGAGAAGTCCGGGTCGTGACCGACGGGAATACCAATCTGTTTCTGAATCCCGTGCCGGCGGAGGATGCCGTACCTGCCGAGAGCACAGCTCCTGCGGAGAACACGGCACCGACGGAAAACTCAGCGCCGGCAGAAAATACAGCGCCAGTGGAGGATACAGATGGAAAACCTTAACAACATGGGCGCCAGCAGCCTGCAGAGCCTGTCCCGGAACAATCTGACGGATGCGGCCCGGAAAAAGCTGACCAGGGAGATCATCAGCGCCATGCTCTCCCTGACCTGTCTGGCCGTGGGCCTGATCTATACCTATGTGCTCAAGGGGCAGTATGTTATTGTTCCCAGACTGCTGTATTTTACGGGATTTCTGATTGAGGGCGTGCCGGTGATCGTTACGGGCATCAAAGGCGTGTTTACGGATAACCTGACCAACGCCATGGAAATCCTGGTGGGAATTGCCATTGTGGCCAGCGCTTTTCACAAGCAGCTGATTCTGGCGCTGTTGATTCCGCTGATTCTCAATACCGTTCACATTCTGGAGGAACGGAGTATTATGGGCGGCCGGGATGTGATTGAAGGCCTGAAAAACATGCAGCAGGACACAGCAGTGCTGCTGGATGGAAACAAGGAAACCACCGTGGATGCCAAAACCCTGAAAATGGGGCAGCGGATCCTGATCAGACCCGGCTCCGGAATTCCCATTGACGGAGTGGTTCTGACGGGAGAAAGCCACATTGACGAAAAATCCCTTACCGGCGAACCGGAGCCGTCCCACGTCCGGCAGGGGGACCCGTTGTATGCCGGAACCGTCAATCTGGACGGTACCCTGACGGTGGAGATCCGGAAGGAATATGTGGATACTTCCTTTTCTCGGATCCTCAGATTGCTGGAAGATTCGGAAAACATCTCCATTCCTGAGTCCCGGATCGTGGACCGGTTTCTGGGGTACTACATTCCGTTTGTGCTGGCCATTGCCGCGGCGGTGGCGCTGCTTACCCGGGATGTGTCAAAGGCAATTGCCATTCTGGTGGTGTCCTGTCCCTGCGGGCAGATGCTGGCAAGCCCTGCGCCGATGATTGCAGCCCTGTCTGCGGCGACAAAGCGGGGAATCCTGATTAAAAATTCCAAGTTTCTGGAAAGTCTGACCCAGATCAAAACTGTGGTCTTCGACAAAACCGGCACGATCACAAGAGGCGAGCTTTCGGTGACTCAGGTGGTCCCCTATGGGGAAACCACGGAGCAGGAGCTGCTGCAGTATGCCAGAACCGTGGCCTGCGCCTCGTCCCATCCGGTTTCCAGAGCGGTTGTGGAGTATGCCAAAGATCTGGAGAACCTGCCGTGCAGTGCCATCCGGGAAATTTCTGGAAGCGGCATGGAGGGCGTGCTTTCTGAGGGCACGGTGCGTCTGGGAAAGGCGGAGTGGATTTCGGCCTGCGGCTGCCGGATTCCGGAAGATTTTTGTCCCGATTCCCCCGGAAGTGTCAGCTATGTGACAAAGGATGGGGTGCTTCTGGGATTTCTCTGTTTCAGCGATACCATCCGGCAAGGCGCTGCGGAGGCGGTGCAGGCACTGCGGGGGCTGGGCGTAGAGAAAGCCGTCATGCTCACAGGCGACCGGGAGAAAGCTGCCGGCTGGATCGGCAGACAGGCCGGAATGGATCAGGTATACGCAAGACTTCTGCCTGAGGACAAGCTGAAGTGCCTGAAAAATCTGAAGCCGGCGGAGGGAAAAATCCTGGCCGTGGGAGATGGTCTGAACGATGCGCTGATTCTCCGGGGAGCGGATGTTGGCATTGCCATGGGTGCCATGGGCAGCGATCTGGCGATTGATGCGGCAGACATTGCGCTGATGAACAACAATCTGGCCAACATCCCTTTCATTATGGATCTGGCGGTAAAAACCCGCAGCATCATCTACCAGAATCTGATGCTGTCTATCGGGGCCAGTGTGATCATGATTTTCCTGTCGGCCTTCGGAATTGTCAATGCCGTTTCCGGCACGCTTCTGCACAATGCAGGTGCCATTCTGGTGCTGCTGAACAGCTCCAGAATTCTGCGGAAAAAGGAAAGCTGACCCGGCAGAAAAAGACAAAAAAACAGACACGGATATCCGATGGGAGTCCGTGTCTGTCTTTTTTGGGGGAAAGTGACGCCGAAGCGGGGAAATCTGCCGGCTCTTGCAAAAAGGGAGAAAATTCGGTATAATTTTTCCATAACCCCGGTTGCAAACGCTGCAAACGGGATTTCACATGGATACCGGGATGCGTTTCAGTTCCGCACAGCGGCCTTTCCGGTTCAGCTTCTGACGGCGATGGCCTCAACTTCCACCAGAACGTTCTTGGGCAGTCTGGAAACCTCCACGCAGGAGCGTGCGGGGCAGGAAACAAAGCTCTCGGCGTAAACTTCATTGAACGCGGCAAAATCCCCCATGTTGTCCAGATAGCAGGTGGTTTTGACAACGTGTGCAAGGTCGGAGCCGGCTGCTGCAAGCACGGCTTCCAGATTTTTCATAACCCGGGCAGCCTGAGTGCGGATGTCGGAGCCTTCGATTTCTCCGGTCGCCGGATTTACGGGAATCTGTCCGGAGGTGAAGATCAGTTCGCCTGCGGTGATGGCCTGACTGTAGGGGCCGATGGCTGCGGGGGCTTTGTCAGTGTGGATTTTTTCGATGGATGCCATAGTGGTCTCTTCCTTTCTTTGGGGAGATTTTGAATACTGTCGGAATCAGTATAAAATACGAGAAGAATCCTGTCAAGCATCCGCCCTGCGGGGAATGGGACGGCTTGACTATTCGCTCCGGGACGGACCGTCCCGGCAGAATTCCGGGAGAAACGGCTGTCAGTTCCGGCGGAACAGGCCTCCGGAGTTTGCCTGCGGTCTGCCGGAAAACAGGAGGAAAATTTATGCTCTGGAAACTTGCCAAAGTCGGCAGAGATCCCGTGATCTCTTTTGCCGCAGATGAACTTGCACGTTACCTGAAAATCATGGATCCCCGGGCAGAGGTGCCTGTGTTCCAGTATCCCGAACAGGACCCCCAGATCCCGGCAATCTGGCTGGCGGTGGATCCGTCACTGCAGGCCGAGGTGAAGGACCCTGCGGCAGACGATGCCTACAGTATTTCGCTCCATGAGGGTACAGGTGAAATTTTCGGTTCCAATCCCCGCAGTGTGCTGCTGGGTGTATACCGGCTGCTGCGTGAGCTGGGCTGTGCCTGGGTCCGCCCCGGTGCCGATGGTGAGATGATTCCCCGGCGCAATCCGGAACACGATCAGGTCAGTGTCCGGGAAAAGGCTTCCTGCCGGCACAGAGGCATCTGCATCGAAGGTTCCGGAAGCTACGAGCATGTGCTGGATATGATTGCATGGATGCCGAAAATGGGATTTAACGCCTATTTCATGCAGTTTCACAATCCTGTGAACTTCTATAACCGGTGGTACGCCCATACGGCCAATCCCCTGCGCAAGCCGGAGCCGCTGTCCGCCCGGGAAGTGGAGGCTCTCCGGGATCAGACCATTCTGGAGATTAAGAAAAGAGGCCTGATGTACCATACCGACGGCCACGGCTGGACCTGTGAGCCCTTCGGCCTCCCCGGAGAATCCTGGGCACCGGTGGATATCAAGGTGCCTGCATCCTCAGTCAGGTATCTGGCTAAGATCAATGGCAGACGGCGGCTGTATCAGAACGTGACCCTCAATACCAATCTGTGCTACTCCAACCCCACCGTCCGCAGAAAAATTGCGGATGCCGTGGGAAAGCGCTGCCGGCAGACCCCGGAAATTGATTATGTTCAGGTCTGGATGGCGGACGGTATCAACAACCACTGCGAATGTGAGACCTGCAGCCAGATGCGTCCGTCAGACTGGTACATGATGCTCCTGAACGAAATCGATGCCAGACTGACCAAGCTGGGCCTGTCCACCAAGGTGGTTTTCCTCATGTATCTGGACCTGCTGTGGGCACCGGAAAAGATCCGGCTGAATAATCCCGACCGGTTTGTTCTGATGTTTGCACCCATCACCCGGACCTTCTCCTCCTCCATCGCAGATGCGCCGCTGTTTGACGAGGAGAAGCTGTCGCCCTATCAGCGGAACCGTCTGCAGTTCCCCAGCTCCGTCAGCGAAAATCTGGCGCACCTGCGGCAGTGGCAGGCACATTTTTCCGGGGACAGCTTTGACTATGACTACTACTTCGGACGGGGGCACTATGCCGATCCCGGCTACACCAGCATTTCCAGAATTCTGTTCCGGGATATTCAGAGCCTGCACAGCGTCGGCCTGAACGGTCTGGTGAGCTGCCAGTCTCAGAGGGTATTCCTGCCCTCCGGCCTGGGCATGACAGCTATGGCTGCGGCCCTGTGGGATGCGCAGGCAGACTACGACGAAGTGGCGGAAAAATATTACCGGGATGCCTTCGGTCCAGACGGACAGGTGGCGGCGGAATATCTGCAGAAGATTACCGAGACCTTTGACCCCGTGTACCTGCGGGGAGAAAAGCCTGTATTGAATCCTCAGGCGGCGGAACGTCTGGGACAGATTCCGGCCCTGCTGGACAGCTGCGCCGGTACTATTGCAGCCCATGCCGAGGACCGGTCCCTGCCGGAAAATGTAAGACAGTCCTGGAAATATCTGATGGTGCATGCCCTGCTGTGCAGACATTATGCAGAGGCATTCCGGTGCAGAGCGCTGGGAGATACCGCGGGAACAGAAGCAGCACTGAAAGAATGCTACGCCTGCGCATGGGAGCATGAGCAGGAAGTGAGCCATGTGTTTGATGTGTTCAAGTTCCAGGCGATAGTTCAGGGAATGCTGGGCGTGGATATGCACGTATCCGACTATAAATCATAAGAGAGAAAAAGGAGCGGCACCGGCTGCTCCTTTTTCAGCGGAGGAACCATGAAAAAAGCAATGAATCTGACAATCCTCTCCGGCAGAGGCGTTTCCCAGATGGAAGCGGTGGAGAAAATCGCCCGGGCGGGCTTTGACGGCTGCTTCTGGGTTGCGGAGAAGGAAACGCAGCTGCAGTCTGTGGTCCGGGCGGTCCGGGCAGCGGGAATGCAGATGCAGTTCATCCATGCGCCTGTAAGGGGTGTGGACAGAATGTGGATGGAGGACGGAGATGCGCAGCTGCAGAGCCTGACGGAATGGATGCAGCAGTGCGCGGATGCCGGTGTGCCGTACATGGTGTGCCATGTGTGGACAAAATTCGTATCGGTGGAACCGGGAAATCCGGGAATCGAACGGTTCGGAACCCTGCTTTCCCGGGCAGAACAGCTGGGAATCAAAATCGCCTTTGAAAATGCCGAGGTCGGAAAATTCCTGCTGGCAGTCCGGCAGCAGCTGTGGGACAGTCCGGCGGCGGGATTCTGCTTTGACACCGGTCATGAGCAGTGCTATTCCGACGGGGAGGATCAGCTGGCCCTGTTCGGGGACAAACTGCTGTGTACCCATCTCAACGACAATCTGGGAAGAACCGGTCCTGCGGTAACGCCTGACGACGATGCGCACATGATGCCCTTTGACGGTATTGTGGACTGGGCAGGGGTGGCTGCGCGGCTGAAAAAATGCCATTTTGAGGATTTTCTCACTTTCGAGCTGAAAATGCAGAACAAGCCCGGCCGCCATACCCATGACCGGTACGAGGCGCTTTCTTCGGAGCAGATCCTGAAGCTGGCCATGGAGAAAGCTCTGCAGTTTGAAAGGCTGATGGAGTCCTGAAATTGCCAACGGAAATTTTCCCGGGGGATTGCAAATCTGCGGAAGGCAGGCTATAATCGACATCGAAAGAGGAAATTTCAGAAAACTGCGGAAGCTTCCGTGTTTTGGTAAAACTGCGCCGGGAGGATCCGCAGAAACCGGAAGAGAGGAAAAAAGATGAGCTGGATAGAAGAAAATGACCGGCAGGTGCTTCGCCAGTTGGCGGAAAAACAGCTGGAATATGCCAATTCTCCCCGCAATTCGGAAATACTCAGGCAATGGGATGCACTGGCCCACGGGCGCAGGGAAACGCCTACGGTGCGTCTGCTTTTTTCAAATTTCGCCCATGAGGTGATTCAGCCGAGAATGCGCTGCCGGGGCCGGGAGGCCCGGGATATGGAGTGGCGCTTTCTGTGGACCATGGTGGGGCGGGAGCTGTTCGACGACGATACGCCCATTTCTCCCACCTTCGACATTTCCTGGAAGACCTGGTGCAATCCCTTCGGCGGTCAGCCGAAGAGAACCTGTGTTTCAGCGGCAGGCTCCAATGCCTACCACATCGACCCTGTGGTGGAGGAACTGCCTCAGGGGATGGAGCTGTTCCGGCAGGGCAGCTTCGGAGTGGACCGGGAGGGAACCCTGCTCCTTGTCCGGCAGGCCCAGGAGGTTTTCGGCGACATTCTGCCGGTGCGCATGGTGATGGGCAGTCTGCCCGGCGCCATGACCAATCCGCTGGTGCACCTGATCGGCATGGAAAATTATTTTTATGCCATGTACGATTATCCTGATGAGCTGCATCAGGTCATGGACATAGCTGCCACCCGGTATGAGCAGTTCTATGATTTTATGGAAAAGGAACAGCTGCTGCTGCCTACCTGCGGCTTCAGCCCGGTCTGTCAGGAGAGCTTTGCATTCAACAGCGAGCTGCCCGAAGACAAGGTGACATGCACGAATCAGTGCTGGGGGTTTCTGGAGGCTCAGGAGGCCACGGCAATTTCTCCGGAGCTGTTCGGGGAATTTGTTTTCCCATATCAGGATCGGCTGGTCAGACGCTTCGGCCTGCTTTCCTACGGCTGCTGTGAGCGGGTGGATGCGATCTGGCCGGACTATCTGTCGAAATGGAAAAATCTGCGGAAGCTGTCCGTATCGCCCTTTAACAACGAGCCTCTGGTGGGAGAATATCTCCGGGGCAGCAATGTGGTCTATTACAGCAAGCCCCGGGCAGAGTTCGTGACCAATCCCGGCCCGCTGGATGAGCCGGCTCTTCGGGAATATTTCCGGTCTGTCTGTCAGGCTGCCAGCGGCTGCCTGCTGGAGATGGCGCAGCGGGAAGTGGGAACCATTTTCGGAGACTTTGAACGGGGCCGCCGCTATGTGCAGATTGCCAGAGAATGCATCGATCAATACTGGAAGCCCTGAAAAAAATCCCGCCTGTACATAGATGGGTGTCCATAAAACAGTAACCCACGAAAATTACTGATATATGGCATCTGTCTGACAGGGTTGGCTACACAAAAACGGACATCACCAGGATTTTTTCTTGGTGATGTCCGTTTTTCTTTGTTTCAATGTTTCTTTTTCATTGCTTAGGCTAAGTGTTAG
>RCNH01000375.1_pt1 | contig 19091 bp, 15 predicted proteins | sample 2041161 | NCBI WGS metagenome assembly RCNH01 (sample SAMN09708215, study PRJNA481090) | Feces metagenome, whole genome shotgun sequencing project. | biome: feces | host: Leptonychotes weddellii | place: Antarctica: Sion Island | collected 2010-03-01 | reverse complement strand
TGATATTATGAATGCCGATGAAGATAATATCATTGTACATGTAAGAGCAACCGCATACCTTAGAGATATATTTACAATAAATCTCGGAAGATGGAAAGTCATCAAAAGAGAGGTAGATAGTGAAAGATTAAGTGGTGTATTAAAATTACAAAAGTTGTAATTTTACATTTAATTAAAATATAGGGGTGATATAGTATCACCCCTATACATTTATTTTTTTACATAAATTTGCTCATATTTAAGCAGAATCCTTCAATCTCATTAGCAATGTGATTCTCCAGATTAACTACAAAGATATCTCCAGTTTTAGCGACTAGCTGTACGCTATTTCCACCATTTACGAGAGCTGCAGACTCATACATAAAATCAATTTGATTGATCAGAGATTTAATATTTGCAGACTCACTCTTAATGTAAGACATTACACTATCATTGGTAATAGGGATAAGACTGCCATTCTTATTCATATTCTCAATATGCTTTGTAGAACCACCTACACCAGTAGACTCTGTAACAAGTCTAGTAGTATATGCATGAGGATGAGAAGGATAAATAACTCTATCCCATGTAATAACTCTTAGATTCTTAACGACATTTCTACCCTGGATATTTTCCAGAGATCCAAGAGCTCTCAGAGACCAGCTGGGCAGTATGCCTTCTCTAAGATCCTGATCAAATTCCTCTCCAATAGCACTATTTGTACCCTTAAACTGAGCCATAACATTATTGCCATCCATCCAAATCTTGGTGAATCTAGCAACAGTGTTATTAGGATCAATAGTCTGCTGTCTAGCCATAGAAGTATCCATAGGATGCCCATTTTCAGACAGCATATTGCCGGTACCCAGAAGTTCCTTGGTACGAGCACAATTAATTTCTCTCAGAAGGTCAGGCTGCAGATAGCAACGACCATTACGGTTTTCTTCTTCTGCTGTCTGAATAATACCTTCTCCAATTACTCTTTTGCCACTATCAGAAATCACCTTAGCTTCAGGGATTTCTATAGGGGCGCTTTCAAGAATTACAAAACCAATAGTAGGTTTTTTAGTAGTAGCCATAAAGGATTACCTCCTAATCAATTTCAATTATCGATATGTTGACTAATTTGATCTATTTAGAGCACTATACTTTGTATCAATAAATAAAATATATCAAACTTATTATAAAGAGTAACTGTATATATTAGGCAAGACATTCAGGGCTTGTACGGTATATGCATAGGTATATATAGGAAGTGGTGAGCTTGTATATGCCATATTACTCTTATTCAATATTGTATTATGAAGTGGAGAGCATAATACAATATGACTGAGGCGAAATGATTATGGAGTTATTGATGTAAGAATCTTTTATACAAGATTCGATATTACAGATACTTGCATAAGTATCTGTAATATTTTTATCATGAATATAGTAACATATCTATAATGCCTGCGAGCTGAGGCGGTAGTTTTGCATGGTTTAGAATTTCCTTTCGTTTGTTATTAATTTCTTGATTCATCTCTAGTATCCAAAGTGGTACTAGAGATGAATTTTTTATTTTTACAAGATTTTTTACATTTAATTAAAGTATGATATAGATGTATATTATACTTTTAGTGAGATGCATATCTCAATATATAATTTAGGAGGAAATAAAATATGAAAACCAAAGAATTACGTGATGAATGTGAAGGATTAGAACCCGCTATCATTTTCGACCAAGGACTGGATTCTATTGTTATTAAAGAATTTGGTGAAAATTCATACGCTAAAGATGCATTGTATCATTTAACGCAGAGAGCATCTACAGCAGATAATCGTAAGAAGCTGACATATTTTAATAAAGAGATTACAAATATGCAGGAGTTCATTGTTGAAACTTCTGGTCATAATGCATTTGTAAATGATGATCAAGGATTTATCACTAGCTCTCCTGATAATAATTTCTCAGGAAGATATATGCTCGGATTAGCATTTGACAAAGATTTTGTAGATGGAAATAAAGATGAGCCCATTCCTACTGTACTGGCATTTACAGAAAATAATGGTTTAAGAAATGTAGGATTAAGTGATGAAGGAGATGTATTTGATATCGGTCCTGTCATTACTCCTACAATTATTGGAACACCCTATACTCCTGATTGTATGGTTGTACCTATTCATAATATCGAAGCATTGGAGACCAGTAAACAGTTGATTTCTAATATGCTTGATAAGCTCGATGTGTGTGCAGCTCAGCCCGAGCTCAATGAGCTTCCCGCTGAGGTTAAGAAAAGTAATCGTACAAGTAAACTGTGTTTTAAGTAATTATTAAGAGGAGACTTATATAAGTCTCCTCTTTTATTTTTTTTTTTCTTATCAACCCCAAAATCTTATTAAACAGCGCCTAACTTATAATTAATTAATTTAAGGAGGCGGGCAATATCCATGAGAAAAGTAACCATTACAGACGTTCGTAATAGAGCTAGAAATCTATCAGAAACGACTAAACCAATAGACCAATCTGTGTGTAAAAGCTTTTCTGAATTAGCCGTCAATGGACGAATTAAAGACATAGAAAATGCTATAAAAAATATTTCTGAATACAATATGAATGTTCCATTTTATAATATAATGGAAATGTATGATGCTGTAGTGTCCAGAGGCTCTAATAATGATATCGAAAGAATTGGTAATATCATTATAGAGAGTTCTCTTCCTAAAGTTAGAGATGCTAAGCAAACACAAACACTTCTCAGACGTAGATTGGGAAGAACTAAGACTAAATTAAATGCCGGTTCTTATATTACTAAATCTATCGGAGAGATTATTAATGCACAGCAAAGTGCTAGTCCTGCACCAGTATCATCTAGCAATTCCTATAGTTCGGATGCTGCAGACAATGTAGTAGCTGAGATGTATTGCAAGATGTATGAAGCTGCCACGGTATACGAAAATATAGATAGAGTACTCGAGAATTATGATAGAATTTCTAAGAGATTTAATTTAGAGATTTTATTTAATGAGAATAGTAGAATAAATGGTATTAATGATACTATTGTAGAATTGTGCAATAGAATAGATACATATACTATGCCTACAGATGTAAAGTTTAATATTGCTATCGAAACAGCATGGTATGGATTTGAATCTAATAATATTGATTATGAAAAATCTCAGATTTTGGAAACAGCTATAGACTATTTTTTATTTAAAGAAAATGGTTTAAATAACTGTAAAAATGTCTTAGATACTACTATATTTTTCGATAAAGACAAAGATATGGGAGATATTGATATCTTGATGGAGGATGAGCCTAATGACGCAGATTCTATCTACACTCCCAATTCTATCGATGAATCTATAATATCTCATTGCTGCGCAGACTTTGTGCTTAACGAAGAGATGTTTACAAAAAATGATGGAACAGCTGACTTTGAAAAGATATTCGATAATTTTAAGAAAACCGAGTTATCTGAAAATCCAGAGTCTAAGCTAAAATCTTTAGTAAACAAATTATATTCCAGAAGTGTATCTGGAGTGGTTGAAGAAACACCTAAGTTTTTAGCATGGATAAGATCTTTCTTTATCCTAGGATCCGGAGCTATTCCTGTTATTGGACCAGTATTAGCAGTAATTGGTTATATAGCAGATAGATGTATTCAGCTTCATATGGAAAAAGATCAGATTGCTAAAATGGTAATTTGTTTTAATAAGGAGATTGAATCCGCAAATAAAAAACTTAATTCTACTAAAGATAGACAGACAAAAGAAAAATTAAAGAAATACATCGATAGCCTTGAAAAGGGAACCAGCAAAATAAGAAGTTATTATGAAGATCTATTTGATGCTGATGAAGAACATCCTGACAGCTATTCTATGGGTACAGATAATGACTTCGATTTTGATGATATGTTTGACTTTGATGAAGCATTCACAGGATTGAGTAATTCTGTAGAAAATTTTAAAAATAATACAAGTATAATTACAGAAGAAATGATGTATAGCCTTATAAGATACGGTAATCTTGATGTAGATGATATGATCAATATAGCTACAGCAGCTGCTAAATTCCCAAATGTATTTTATAAGGATACAGTGGAAAGCGCTATTAAGGATTCTATTAATGAAATAAGAAATAATAATAGTAATTTTGATACACTTCTTGGTAAATATATGAAGAGCACAGCTCTTAATACAGCTTATAGTACATTAATGACTACAGAAAAAGAATTACCCTCTGAAGATATATGTATCGCTAAAGAGCAGTTTGATGCTATTGCTGAGTCTTATAGTGCTATTAATATTTTCATAAATTCTATTTCTGAGAATAATGATATATGTAATATCATGGAAGCTTCTTTTACAAATGGTTTGAAGATGGCTTCTATGAAACTCAAAAATGCTATGAAGAAGCTTAGTGATAAAGGAAGAAAAACCTCTAAAAATATAGATATATCTCTTAATAATCTTACCAAAGGAATTGAGAGATCTTTAACAAATGATAATAGAGAAGCTATTATCAAAGGATCTATACTTCCTTCTGCTTCAAAAGTTATAAAAGCCGGAATGCTTGCAGCTGGAGTAGGATATCTAGTAAGCCCTGTAGTTTCTGTTATAGGAGCACTTGGATATCTTGCATGTAGTGGCAAGTATAAGGCAAAAGAACGTCAGATGATCATAGATGAACTTGAAATAGAGTTGAAGATGTGTAAGAAATATATTGATATTGCTGAAAGTAAAAATGATATGAAAGCACTAAAGGATCTTCTTACAACACAAAGAAATCTAGAACGTCAATTGCAGAGAATAAAATACAAAATGAAGGTTCAATATGGTCAAAAATACTATGATAACAAAGATATAGAATAATTATTGAGGAGAGTTTAAAGACTCTCCTCATTTTATTTTATATTGTACAACATTTAAATAAATTGAATGTATAGGAGGTGTTTCATATTGGGATTTTTCTATAATTATAAAATCTTTCAAGAAATAGATATTAAGGATCCTGCTACAAGTGAAACCCAAAAACAGGAAGATGATGAATTAGATCAGAATGCGCAAGAAGATCAAAATTCTGAAACCAATGATCAGTCTCAGTCTAACGATAATACCGATCAGAATGATACTGATAATCAAGAAGGTAATGAAAAAGATCCTGAACCAGAAGAAGGTCAAGATGATAATTTTGATGACTATGGCGATGGAGAAGAAGATTATAACAATGACGAAGGATCTGAAGGGGGAGAATCCCAGGGTGCTTCGGAAGAAGAGAATAATGTAGATGATATTAAAAAACAAGAAGAGGAGTTATATGCTAATTTGTCTAAAGATCAATTAGATATAAAGCATAAAGAACTCAAATCTCAATTTCTATCTATTTTTGATTCTACTACAGCTATTACTAAACGTTTAACAAGTATCAATGTCAAACAAGAGTATCTTGAAACTGTAGAATATGTAGCAAATATATTATCGAAATTGAGAGAAATGCTTACCGACTACATGAATTCTGTGTATAAAACCAAGTCTTATACAGAGAATTATGTAAATTATAATAGATTTCTCGCTACTCTTAATGGAATTAATAAGATTCTTGAAGAAATTGGTAAAAATGAAGATTAAATTAACTCCTTATAAAGTGAGGAATCATAACATTATGGTAAAATATTGTCCGCCCATTTTGCGGCATATTTATTTGAAAAAAATCACTTCAAAATTATTAAGCTTAATAAGAAAGGAGCATAATTGATATGCCTATTGTTGGTAACCGTAAGTCTAGCACTCTGGGTGCTAGTATTAACTATGAACCCATTCATGCATTTGCAGAAAGCTTCCGTGAGTGTGCTAAGGACATTCAGCACGAGGGTGTTGACCTGTTCTACGAGCCTCACAAGGCACTGATGATGCCCGCAACCCGTAACGCTCTGAAGAAGTTCTATGTCGAGAACAGCTTCGATCCTAATGAATTTGCTAAGACCGATCCTGGTCATGCTGCAGAACTGATGCAGGAAGCTCAGGATATGGCTGAGCAGTACTTCGATAACGATATGCAGGGTATCCAGGAGCATACTAATCTGGGCGCATATAACCCCGTTATTGGTATGACCTTCCCCCTGCATAAGAATATCCTGATGAACAACGTCTTTGATAAGGGTGCTATCCCCAAGTTCGTTGCTCGTGAGCCCAAGTTCACCATTTCCATGGAGACCCGTTATCTGGTTACTCCTTCTGGTGAAGAAATCGATATGTTCAAGGAACAGTATCGTATTCGTGATGCTATCGCTTCTACCGCACCTTTCAAGAAGGTTGAGCTGACCCTGCCCCAGCTGGAAGGCGCCACCGACATTCTGACTGCAATTGGCGGTACTGAAGGCGACAACCTGTCTATCGATACATATATCTCCGATGTCAAGATGACTCTGCATCTGGATACCGGTGATATCAACCCCGAAACTGGTAAGCCTGTTGAGACTAAGCAGGATTACGATGTTTGGATGCCTGTGCGCCTGAAGTTCACTCCTTCCTATGGTGAGATTGATCGCACCATCGTTGAAGAAATTCAGGTAACCTGCCGCAAGAGCGACAGTGAGAATGAAAAGGTTGTTAAGAAGGATGTAATTACTGGTTACATGCGTAATAACAAGTTCATGCTGACCTCTGCTACCGGTCTGGTCAAGGCTGTTAAGCTGAACGCACGTCTGGATACCTCCAGTGCTATGCTGAAGACCTGCTCTACTCGTTGGAGTGTAAACACTGATATTGTTGAGATTCCTTCCGCTATTCCCATCAATACCACTGTATCTCCTGAGGAAGTCAAGGATCTGGGTGCACTGTATGATGTTAACCAGCTGTCTAAGGTTCTGAGCCTGATGAAGACCGCTCTGAGCGAATATAAGGATGGCCAGATCAAGTGGGAACTGGATCAGTCCTTCATTAATATGCCCGAGACTAACAAGTTTGCTACTACCTTCGACTTTGCTCCCCGTCAGGGCTATGCTCTGGATCATGTCGAATGGCGTCATAAGACCTTTATGGACTTCCTGGATAGCGTCGCTACCGGTCTGTATCAGGTCCTGAATGATCCCAACATGACTATTTCTATCTTCGGTGCTCCTGATCTGGTTCGTAAGATCACTCCCACCGAATATACCTATCAGACCCCGTCCAATATCGGTCCCGTTGAGCTGGACTTCGTTAAGACCGTTGTCACTTCCGATAAGCGTGTCTATCAGTTCATCTCTACCGATAAGCTGCGTGGCAATCCCAACCTGATTATGGTTCTGTGCCCCCGTAACAGCGATCGTATCGTATACCGTATTTACGACTATCAGCTGTACGTTTCTAATGAAATCCGCAACATGGCTAACCCCTCTCTGCCCGCTATCCACGCATTCGAGCGTTGGAAGTTCGTAGAGTATCAGCCTGTTCAGGGTCGTATTCAGATCAAGCATCCTACTGGTCTGACCGAAATCGCTCCTAACGATGATCCCATTGGTGGTCAGTTTATGAACGACTTCAATCTGATGAAGTAAGCAACTTTAACAGATAAATAAAATTGAGGAGAGAGCTACTGTGGCTCTCTCCTCTCTTCTTATTATATAAATACAACTATTAAGTAAGATTTCAAATATTGTATTTGGAGGTTAATTACGATGGATAGAATCAATTATGATTTTAGTGGATTTTTACAGGTGTTTTCTAGAATGCTTGAGAATGGTAATGCTAAGAATGCTGATCTTGTAGAATTACGTTCTGAGCTCAATCACTTCTTCAAGGATTCTAAGTGTAAAGAAGTACTTTACACAAATAATACAGATAAGATGTTCTTCGGCATGAAGGTCATCTCCATGATAGATGCAGATGATATTTATGATTATCTTGTAGATGATGAACCCAAGAGAATAGACGAGTATATTATTGAAATAGATTCTCATCTATTGAATCCTGTTTTGGCATTAACCCCTGCAGAGTTAATGGCAATTCTTCTTCATGAAATAGGCCATCTCGTTGGAGACTCTCAGCCTATTGAAGATGCTAGAAATGCATTAAATGCATATCTGGCAGCAAATAAGGATTATATTAAGGTAACTAAGTCTATTCATTATAAAGAAATTCTCGCATATGGATTAAAAGACTATTTATCTAAAAACCAGTCCATGTTCTATAATTCGGATATTTCTGAAATTTCTGCAGATGAGTTCGCTTATGCATATGGATTAGGTAATGAGCTGTATAATGCATACAAGAAGATAACTAAGAATAATTTTAAGTTATATGAGAATAGCAATATCAGCAAGTTTATTACCTTCGGTTGGACTATTTCTCTGTATAAGAATTTAAGAGTCCGTAGAGTTGGTGCTCTTAGAACTCTTTCTAGAGCAAAGATGCTCACTGGCTCTAGATTAGAGAAGATGGAAATTGATAATGTTATTAGAAGGATTAATCGTATAGATGATGATGCAATCCTTGAGTCTTCCAATCTGGTAAATAGTGTACGTATTAAGATGAAAGAGAAGATGAGAAAGTCTAGACTCAATAATCTTAAGAATATCGACAATACTTTCTATGAGCTCAATATGCAGGTTAGAAATGTAGAAGACGAGAATGATGCTCTTTATCTCATGCGTCAGATTAATACCAATCTGTCCATTATAGATGAGTATAGAAATTCTGAAGATTGCGATGATTACGAAAGAGAAAAGTGGAATCAGTCTATGGATAAATTCAAACAGCTTAGAGATAAGTTGTCTGCTTCTGTAGTCTATAGACAGAAGAACTATGGAGTATTCGTTCAGTATCCTGATATTGTTGAAAATAGATATTAAAAGATTAGTGACTAGAGTCAAACTCTAGTCACTATTTCATTCAATATATGGTGCTATTACATTAGGCTTAGTAATATCTCCACCAACAAATACTATAATCCATTTTGATCCTGCAGGTATAATCTTATCATCATAATCTCCATATACTGAACAAACTTCTCTAGGAACTTTTATATTTATATAATTGGTTACATCTAGATTTTCTATTTCTAAATTTTTCTTTTTATTTTTTAGACTATTATACACTTGGTGCACTCTTGTTGTTGTTAATCTCGTACTATCCATATATGGCGTCAAAACAGGTATTATAAATTTTATACATCCAGGGTTAGACCTATCAATATCTTCCATCGCAATTCCTATTTCTGGATATTTTAAATCAAGAGAATCATAGAAGTTTATAACTCCATTCATTTATATCACCTCTTATAATTAAGTTAAATTTTATACTTTATACTATCGATAACTTTAAAATTAATAATATATTATAAATATGATGTATAATTATATACGTCTAATAAAATAAAGGAGAATAAATATTATGATTTGTTATCATCACACAGATATGGACGGAAAAAGCGGAGGCTATATCGTCCATAAGTATAAACCTATGATGATCGAAGACAATGCTCAAAGTTATATCCCCACAAATTATGGAGATAACTTTGACAAGCATACCGAAAAGGATGACGTATTCATCGTAGATATTTCTATTGGTGAAAATGATTATAAGAAATTCATTGATGTCTGCAATAGTGCTCGTAGTGTTACATGGATCGATCACCATGCTACATCTGTTGAAACTATTGCAAAGCATAAAGAAGAACTTCAGCACATTTCTAATTTGACATACTTTGTCAATACTTGCGCATGTGGTTCTGCGTTGGCATATGCATATCTTCACATCCCTCAGGATCATCTTATGAAGATTAGAGATATTTCTGAAAATGAAGAATATAGCATTGATGCTGCTTATAATGATGGAACTATTAAGGTTATCATTAGTAAGAAGAATCCAAAGGATAACAGTGGTTATGTATGGCATGACTATAATATTCAGCTTCCTTTGTGGCTGACATATGTAGATGATTACGACTGCTGGAAACAACAATATCAGCCCAATACTGATTATTTCCATCTTGCGTGTGAATCTCTAGATACTAGAGTTGTAATTTACAATTCTAAATATGAAAGACATGAGTTTAATAACTTCTATGACAATTTGGTATATAATCCTGATGCTGTAAGACATCTTGTATCTAGTGGTAGTAATATCTATGGCTACGTTCATAGTCAGTATACCAGAGAATTGTCTAAGACATTTGAGTACACTGACAAGGATGGCACTACATTCATTTGTAAGAATGGCTGTCATAATAGCTGGGAATTTGAGCATTTGCTTGAGAGATACCCTGCAGCTATTCTATTCCATTATTCCGGAAGAGATGGTCTATGGCATTACTCTGTATACTCCGATGAGAAATCCAATTATAACTGTAAGGATTTCGCTGAGAGATATGGTGGAGGTGGCCATGTCCATGCATCCGGATTCTCTACAGAATATCTTATTTTCACAAGTGCAAAATATCGTAAGAAGAAGACTACAGATAATGTAATTTTCCTCGGAGGCACATGTAATGATGATCCTTGGAGACATAAGTTCATTAAGATCTGGGATCGGAATTATATTGGAGACGAGGAGATTAAATTATTCAATCCTGTTGTAGACAACTGGACTGAAGATGATGCTAAGAAAGAGGATGAGGTTAAGAGCACTGCTAGAATTAATCTATTCGTTATTACTAGCAGAATGACTGGAGTTTATTCTCTTGCAGAAGCTGTAGAATCTGCAAATAATCTTCCTGGTAAAACTATGCTTCTGGTTATCGAGGAAGGCTTCGATACAAAAATTCTTAATAGCTTGAAGGCTACAGGAAAGATTATTGAAAATCATGGTGGTATTTATAAGGCATATAGCGATCAGAGCAATAATAGTATGACTAGTATTGTAAATGACGTCATTGACGCCTTATAATAATACTTAAACAGCAAGCAAACAATGGAGTAAGACAATTAATTAAGGAGGAAACAAAAATGTCTCTTGGAAACACCTATAACAACCCGGGCAATACCACTGCCCAGAAAGTATTTGATCCTACTGTATATTCTGGATACAGAATGAATAATGCAGAATCTACAGTTGATCCCACTTGTCTGACATTCAGATTCTGGAAGAACAATCTGTGTGTAAGTATTTTCCCTCGTAAGAATACCGGAAATGATGAAGTTCAGTTTGACACTGAAAATGGTATTACCATTTATCTGTCTCATACAAAGGCTCGTATTCTTGCAGGAGAATTGAAGCTGTTCCTTCGCAACCCTGTAGAGTATAATCGTGTTGGCGTTCCTTCCGGACAGGCAGCTATTAGTATTTCTAATGGTGCTGAGTATGGAAAGGATTCTCCTATCCTTACTATTCGAAAGGTTGATGAGAACGGAAATATCGTATCCGAATTCGCTTACGAATTTAAGCGTGACTTCCATTTCGCTATTCGTAACTATGATGGAACCAATTTCGATAAGGCATATGACGAATATAAAAATATCGAAATTGAACAGTTCATCACTGTTCTTGAAGAATACTATAAGGCTGCAACCAATGCTGTAGCATTTACTGTTATGGAGCAGAGAAAGTATTCTAATGCAAGAATTGAGAATAAGCTCGATTCTATCGCATCTAAGCTCGGTATCGAGGTAAAGTCCGGTAATGGAAACCGTCGGTACAATAGCAGCTCTTACTTCAATGGTAATAATAACTCTGGATCTAATAACAATGGTTATTCCTCTGGTGTTAGCTACGGATCGGCTACTATTGAAGATATTGAGTAATTAACTCAAAAAGAAAGGTTGGTCCAAAAGATCAGCCTTTCTTTTTTATTTTCGAGGTGATTATAATGCCATTTAAAGGATTTAATTCTATACTATTCGATTTCGATTCTTTAATAGATAAAGAATTGAGTGTAATTCAATGGATGAGATCCAGATATAGAGATGAAGAATTAACAAATTTTGATAGGCATAAACTACTGTATACTCCTATGAGTAAATTTAAATTCATGAGAATATATGGTGTAGAAGATGTTTTTAAACAGATTATTGTAAATGACAAGTTTAAAGATAAACATTTTGAGGTATTGGATACTATAATGAAAGATGCTGAAAAAGATATCTTGACAAAGGAATTCGCTTATCCAACCTCTATGCAAAATTTGCTTAAAGCATATAAGAAAGCGGGTAACGGAGTTATCAAAACCGCAGTAAGATGCGATAATGACGTTCAAGCTGAATATGTGAAAGATGTTATCTATCCTGATATTCATATAGAGATATCAGACAGATCAGAAGTAGATATGTCTATGTATACTAGGCTTATTACTGGAGATGCAAGAGCAGCTCTTAAATATAAATTGAATGAGCCTAAGAGTATTTTAATTGTAAACTTCAGAGAAAATTTCACTGAGGGTGATATTACAATTTTAAACCCCGAACTAGTTATTAGTTTAGGAGATATCCATGATATACAAGCTGTATCGGCTTTTCAAGATCAAGAAAAACCTGCAGAAGGTTAAACTGAAAGGAGTTTTTAAATATGAGCCAGATTATTATGAACAATGTTGTCTCTCAGAAAACCATGAGAAAGATCCAGGACAAGACTATGGAAGAACTCTCTAACATTCTCGAAATGTCTTTTGGTCCCGAAGGATCTACTACCTGTATTAAGAAAGAACAGGCTTTATCTAGATATAGTAAGGACGGCCATACCATTATTGGTGCTCTGCATTATAATGGTATCATTGAGCAGTCTATTAAGGATGACGTAGAGTCCATTACTCGGCATATTGTTAAGACTGTTGGTGATGGTACTACATCTGCAGTTATTCTTTCTTCTCTGATTTTTAAGGCTATTGTAAAGTTGGAGAAGACTTTTAGTCCTTCTAGTATTGTAAAAGAACTGGAGGCAATTGTAAAGCGCATTACCTATAAGATTCAGGAGTCTGCAACTGAGCTGACTTTGAATGACGTATACGACATTGCTATGATTTCCACAAATGGCAATGAATTCGTTTCTAATACACTGAAAGAGATTTATGAAGAATTCGGCAATTCTGTCTTTATTGATGTAAGCCCTTCTACTGGTGAAGACTTTGTTGTTAAGAGCTATAACGGAATGACTCTTAATACTGGCTTCTCCAATTCTTGCTATATTACAAATAAAGCACAGAATACCTGTGAAGTAGATAATCCTGAAGTCTATTTCTTTGAGCATCCTATTGATACTCGTGAAATGGGAGTATACCTGGATGCAATTCTTTCTAAGAATATTATCAATCCCTGTAATACAAATAAGATGGAAGATATCGTACCTACTGTGATCTTTGCTCCTACTATTTCTCAGGATATGTCCGGTTATATGGATAGCCTGATTAATACCATGGCTCAGATGCCTGCAAATCAGAAGCTGCCTATTTGTATCATTGTTGATTATCATGAACATGAACAGCTGGCAGACCTTGCACGTATGTGTGGTGCTAAGCTTATTCGTAAGTACATTGATGCAAATATCTATAAGCATGATGTAGAGATTGGTGTTGCTCCCACTCCTGCCACCATCTTCAACTGGTGTGGCCATTGCGATAGAGTGGTATCTTACTCCGATAAGACTACATTTATTCGTCCTTCTGAGATGTATAATGAAGATGGTTCTTACAGTGAGTTGTACAACAATCTGGTTAACTTCTTGGAGACTGAAATTTCTAAGAATATTGCAGATGGTGCAAACATTGGTGAGACCGGTACTCTTAAGCGTAGACTGCATTCTCTGAAGTCTAATATGGTCGAACTGTTTGTTGGTGGTATCACCCAGGCAGATAGAGATTCTGTTAGAGATCTCGTTGAAGATGCAGTTCTGAATATTCGCTCCGCTGCAGAAAATGGCGTAGGACTTGGTGCAAATATGTCTGCAGCTATTGCTATCAAGGATATTATTGATGAGACTAAGAAAGATAATGGCCTTGGTGACTATATCATTGAATCTATTTATGATGCATATAACCAGCTTATCGGAAAGCTGTATCGTCATACCTGCGATAATGCTATGGTTGATATGACAGAGCGTTATAAGGAGACTGGTGAAATCTACAATATTAGAGAAAAGCGTTGGACTACTAACGTAAAGACTTCTATTAAGTCTGATATTATCATTCTTGATACAGTTTGTAGAATCATTGGTATCATGGCAACTTGTAACCAGTTTATTCTTCCTACTGCAATGCATAATATTTACGAAAACGTCGACGAATAAAAATAAAATTACCACTAGGGATATAATCCCTAGTGGTTTATTTTTTATACATCGGGCATGCAATAAGTTACAATTCCGCTCGTATTAGACAAGATAGATTTATTGGATTTATCATATCCATCAGGACCATCGGGATCGATATTAATCAACACAATACCATTATTCTTACTAATAAGGGATTTATCTATATTGATCGGTTCCTTTCTAATACGAAGATGAGGAATTCCTATATTTTCCTTAGAAGTCACAATTCCTGATACGTCATCTATCTTAGTATCAGCTACTCTTTCTATACTATCTGCTACTGTAATCACATTTGCCATATCAGTACTTGTGTCATTATCCAATTCAAAATCATCTTCAATAAGATCTTTAGAGGACATAAGCTTATCAATATTGATTTTAAATCTATTGAATTGCTTCATATCAAATTTATTGAAATCTACTGTAAAATATCCTCTAGTTCCAACAAAGAATATGTTTTTATTTCCCCAAGCCTTCTTGAGAGCCCCTGGATTGGTGCGTACAAGACGGGTAATAATTGAAATTGGATTTATATTTTTTCTAAAGTCATATATTTCACTTGTAGGCTGTAAAGGCCAAACTCCAGCATCTACAGGAATAAAGATAGTCTGCTTTTTATATGCTTCATTGATTTCTTTGTTATTAATAAGACGATTTAAGAAATCGAAATAGAAGTTTACAGCATTATCCATCTTCATTTTATTATTCTTAAGGAATAGTGCATGATAGTAAGATAGATCTACATAAAGATTCATGCTCTTATACATCTTCAACTTTAGATAAGTCCTATCTATTTTACTATTTTCCTTTACCTTATCATAATATTCTATAACACCTCTATTATTTCTAAGTCTTTCATTATAGAGGTATTTCTTAAGCTTAGAAGAATATCTGGATTCATCTCCTTCAGTAAACAGAGCCATGCTTTCTGTTACAAAGGAAGTATCTGTAGATGCAAAGCTTTCAGAATAACCAGGCTTCATTTCATCCGGGATTTCTTTCCATATATTCTCACTATCTTTCATAGACTTAATAAATATCTGTCTTCCATAATTATCGCATTTTCCAGTATCAGTAAATCCACTAGATAATGCAAGATATTTAGATGCATCATTATCTTTATGAGCAGTCCAATAATAGATATTTATTCCATTAGACTTATTAATATCAGAATTAATAAGCTCTTTTACCATACTTCTAGCAATACCCATTTCTCTGTAGTTTTTATCCACAGCTAAAACAATTTGAGCTATTTCTGGTTTACTGGGGTATTGATATAGATCTAAGAAACCTACAGGATTTCCATCAATTCTATGAATAATTCTCTTTACTACATAAGGAGAATTTTTATATGTATCATGGAAAGTAATTCTTCTTAGATCACACTTATCGATATTATTACATATCTTAGCAATATCATCATAATTATTAGAATCATCGATATCCGTAGATTCTTTTACTGTATTCTTGCTTACAGTATCTTTATAAATTTTAGATTTTTCATAATATTTTCTAAATCTGTTAGAAGCGCTAACCTTCACATCAGTAATACCAAATTTTTTGATACGAGCTATAATAGCTTCAGCTAGTTCTTCTTCATCATCAGGATCACAAGAATTAAACAGTCTTATTGCCAGTCTGACATGTTCTTCATCAGGCATAGGATATTTTCTTTTATTGGGAACACCAAACTGAGAAGGAAGTAGACGCTCTCTTTCAGAATATGTCAATGTAGATTCATCCAAGAGTCTGTTTATCTCTTTTGCAAATCTAGTATTATTTACTATAAACTTAGTAAGAATTCTATAGTCATTGGTTCTAATATACTTGGATACAGATTTGTAGCTATGTTCAGCGTCGACCATTCTATTGATTACATCTAAAATTTTATTACAAGAGCCGATATTAACACTGGCATCATTATCATTCATCCAATCATTAAGACCAGATAATTTAACTGCAATTGCATTGGCTACTTTAATATTCATATCTTCATTATAAGATAAACACAAGCAGCATATCAATGCGCATGCTAAATATAAATCATAGGGACCATACATAATATCTTTATCATACGCTCTATAAGATATTACATGGATTTCTCCAGTTTTTACAAAATAAAAGATAGATTCAGAGTCCTGTTTACCGGAGTAATTTTCCCTAAGATCCTTCAGGCTCGGATGAACAAAAACTGATATCTTATCGGGGATTCGTCTAATGCCTAGAGTATTGACATAATCAGAGGCGATTTTGTTTGTATAAATTCTATTTAAATATCTCATATCCATAGTCGATGTATCTTCATCGAATTTGAATTTTACTTTTGACCACATAGAGGAGACCATAGATTCAGAAAGAGCTTCCTCTTCCTGCTCGTCAAAATCTAAATACTCCTCAGGCGTGCTGTCTATATAGGCCATAACATTTCTATCAATATAAAAAGATCTGAATAAATTATTATTGTCAACGACATACGGTAAATTAATAAGCTGACAACTCACTTCTATACTAGGACTAAGCAATAGTATAGCAGAGCCTTTCCTTCTATTTTTATCATTTATAGGAGGATACACTTTTTTATTTGCAGAATATAGAAATAACGGTCTTGACTCGTCCATCATTTTCATTTTGATCAACTCCTTTATATTCTTATTTATAAGTTAATATACTCCAAGTTAACCTTTACAGAGCTATTTACATATTAATAAGATATATGGCTCTAAAGTTATGTAGTTCAATAGAATTAGAAATTTTAGAGTTTTAATATAAATAGCACTATTATATAATCAATATGGGAGGATTATTTTATGCAGTCTAAAGCAAAAAATAATAGACCAACTATACAAAAAGAAGATTTTATAGAGTTTCTTATGTCAGCTACTCCTGAAGATATCAATAGATATATAAGGGAAAAAGGTAAACCGGCAAAATTAATCGAACCTATAATTTTTATTAATGATAAGCATTAAGGCTTTTCATAAATTATACATATTTCTATAAGGAGGAAATTTAAAATGGGCGAAACCACTACTACAGTTAAGGAACTTATTGAAGAGATTTCTGGAGGTCTGTCTCAAGTGAGCTCTTCTAGAAAAGATGAAATTCGTATCATGCAGTCTATGCTGAGCGATACTAACTATGAAGTTAGTGTTTATGGTAAGGACGGTGTCGAAAGCGTATACAATCCCGCTAATGATTTCCGTTCTATGTGCGCTAGCATTATTTCCAATGCAGCAAAGGTTCCTATGGCAGAAGCAAATCAGCTTATGGAAGGTTATTCCGTTCGTAAGGGAGAAGCTACCAGCATGGTCAATCTGTCTAAGGAATTTGTTAACACCTATATTCAGACTGGTAGAAAGCTGCCTCTTGGTGCCAGAGAGAAGTCTGATGTATCTCTGAGCCTGAAGAAGGTTGATGCAAGTACTCGTCTGTATCCTCAGAAGATCGGTGTAAACGATGATGGAAGCGATAAGTATTCTAAGGCTCCTACTAGCATTCCTGCTCATGAGAGTATTAGAGTTCATGCTCCTTGCCCTTCTTGGGTAAAGTAAAAAAATCAAGGTCTAGAGCTTTTTGCTCTAGACCTCATTATTTGTGATAGGGCGTTCTAATAAATCTAACCCTATTACTATTATGTTCTTCATATGGATACAATTGGAAGCCATTATTGGTCAATGCTCTATAGTATGGATCATTATACATAGTGGGACATTTTAATGATATGAATGTAAATAAGTCATTCTTATCTGCAAGAGAATATTTAAGAAGTTTATTATATATATCATATGTTTCATTGATGTCGTATGTGTCAAATATATGCGCAAATTCTATAGAATAAATATTGTGAGTATGCGTATTATAAAAGGGTAGTATATCTATATTAATAGATTTAACAGTAGTTCTTTTTACTCCTATGATTCCCTTAATATCTCCATTAGAAGTGTATATATGTATTACACAATCATTAAAATTAGTTCTAGTTAAATCTTTATAATAATTAGAACAACTTGATTTTAAAAAATTAAATATAGCATCCATCGATGGAATATCTAATCGGTTTACCTCGTTAATACCATCAGTATAATTCATAAAAGACCAACTCCTAAAATATATTAATATAAAGTTGAAAAAAATATAGCAAGCAATATCCACTATAGAGGATAACCTCTGTAGTGGACAATACTTTTCTATCGAGACATAGTTATTGCATTAATTATTTGATCTTTAATTATGAATTTTAATATTGCTGTAGAACCATTAGCCAGGATTTTTATATCAATAGAATAAGTATCCCAGTATCCTGCATATTTATAAACAATATCACTGAATATATTTACATTTTCTGGGATATAACTTCCATCGCTTTTTATAGTGACACAATCAGTTGAATTGAAATCAAGAATTATAGTATCATATTTTTTATCATCTGAAAACAGTTCTAGATCTCTAAATACATCCAGATCTCTTATCACTATATTGGCTATTGTTTGTAAATAGAATTCTTTTACGGATGCTTTTTTATATCCGCCATCCGGAAGGTGATCAGTGGATATATTATTTATAACACATTTGAAATTTCCGACACAGGAAATCTCTCTACTATGAGATCTAACCCAATCATAACTAGCTTTATTTGTTTCACCTTCTATTATAGCCTTATAACTTGGATTATCAGTATAGTTTATCATAGATATAAGCTGATCTGCATGAGAAAGCTCATGTGCTATTACCCATGATAGAACTGTGCATATATAATCATACTTCGGCATAAATTCTTCCCATTCATCATTCCAAGAATCTACAATAGTCCCTAAAAATAGTACTACATGATTCGGATATCTAATGTTTCCATATGTCCCATTTATGAAGTCATACATATCTATTTCTAAAATGCAATATCTGTTTAAAGTATT